>QWCN01003808.1_pt1 | contig 16769 bp, 18 predicted proteins | sample 1972711 | NCBI WGS metagenome assembly QWCN01 (sample SAMN09866707, study PRJNA288562) | Human gut metagenome isolate term1_stool, whole genome shotgun sequencing... | isolation source: gut | host: Homo sapiens | place: USA: California | reverse complement strand
GGAACACGAATGTTCCGAGGTATTGGCAGATTATATCAACCTGTCAAGTCACGGTCGTATTTGCTTCGCAAATCTCCACCTTAAAGACTTGACAGAACGCTGTTACGGGTTTAATTGCATTATAAACCCGTAATAAGAACATCGCCCATTTGCAAAATCACAGATTTTGAATGGGGCCTGATAACCTTGTTACTCAGCTTTGCCTCGTAATAAGGATTCGAACCTTAAATGACGGAGTCAGAGGCTTGCAATCTTCTTTCAAAACCGCCTATTTAAGCCATTTTTCAGACTTTGCGTCTCTCAAAAATCTCTCAGAATTTTATTTTTGCTTAGAACCGCAAATTCGTATGAGGAATTGCGAACCTTACACTGAGGTGTATAAAGAAACTCTAAATCCACATTATCTTTTACAGTAGGGTAGTGCATCATTTGATGACGAAGAATATAAAAGGTCATTATTCGATCGGATTTAAGCTGAATGCAGGTCTCATATATTCTATTGAAACAAAGTGCCCATAAATTTTGATTCGGAAGAACTGAAACATTCATAAACATAAATTTCCATAGTTTATTTCTCCTTGTTTGAAACCCTTTTTTTAGTTAAAATATTCAAATCTTGAAGTTTTCTTCCAAACTCATCATCTTTTGCAACTTTTAGCAAATCTCTGTCCATATTATTAAGTGCGTGAAGAACGGCAGCGTAATTTCCTATTGCAACAGACGGACTGCCTTTTTCAATATTCCAAAGAGTTGCTCTGCTGACATTTGCTCTTTCGGCAACCAATTCAGCCGATATATCTCTTCTCAAGCGAGCCATTTTTATTTGTTCGCCCATCGTTTCTAATATTTCCATAGTTTGAGGTAATAATTCAATGGATTTCTTTCCCATAATATCACTCCTTATGTTTAATATTATAAACGAAAAATGAGATAATGTCAATATTATTAAACATAGTTTCTGATTTTATGATGTGATTATGCTCTTTGTACAAAATTATAAATAATAGTATTTGTTATTTAATAACACCTTGTGTGCCGATTGTTGACTATTTTCTAAGCAAATCAGATAAACAAACGAGTTGATGATGTTTCTGCAAATTTGACGCATTTGTAGCCGCTGTATGCAGTCTTTTATTATCGTGCATTACACACAACAATCATTATTCTTCAAAAAGTCCACATACCTAATATTAAAAATAAAACATAAAAAATCATTTGATAAACTATTATTTTACGATATTTTTTATTTGCTTTATTTTTATGATATAATTATTTATAGATTATAGGAAAGGAGGAAAAATAATGAATAGACGATTTGTTTCTTTACAGTATGCTGGAACAATTAGTTATATCTATGATTTAAAAGATACAACTATGGATATAGATTTGGTCTATTATGCATTTTGTTTAATATGCTTAATTGAAGACCGTAATGATGAAGAAGCTGTTTCTATTATAAAATGGGTATTAGGACATTTCAATGGCGAATGTCATTATTATACTGGAAAATATATTAATTATCATAAAATCTATCATTTTATAAACACAGCAGAACTGAAAACAGATTTTTCAAGACAAGAGTTAATTAATAAATTTCAAAATTTGAAATAATTCTGTTATATAAAAATCTTTAGCAAATCATTTTAACGAATATAAGCAAAAGGCTGTTGAATAACACGCCTTTTGCTTATATTCGTGTCTTGAGCCAGTTGAGCACCGGAAGGTGCGAAACAAAGAACCACCCGCTATGCGGGTGGGTAACAAAAAGTTATACAAAAATAATCACCGACCATGTGATACAATGTAGATGTTCAAGCTAATTGTAAAGACAATAAAGATGATTAAATGGCAAATAAAACAAATAATTTGTCGCATACAAAATGGTTATGTAAATACCATATAGTGATAGTTCCAAAGTATAGACGAAAAGTGATATATAAAGAATATCGAAAAGATTTGCAAGAGATAGTAAAAATGCTTTGCAAATACAAGGGAGTAGAAATATTAGAGGGGCACATGATGCCAGACCATGTTCATTTACTAGTAAGTATACCACCAAAAACAAGTGTGTTAAGTTTTATGGGATACTTGAAGGGCAAGAGTGCATTAATGATATTTGATAAGCACGCAAACTTAAAGTATAAATTTGGCAACAGACATTTTGGAGCAGAGAGATATTATGTTTCAACAGTGGGATTGAATGAATCAACAATACGGAAATACATACAAGACCAAGAAAAAGCGGATATTGCTTTGGATAAATTGAGCGTAAAAGAATATACAGACCTATTTTCAAAATAACCCCTTTAGGGGTATGCCAAAGTGGCAAAAACAATAAGGCTTGAACAAAGAGAAAGCCCGCGCCTTGAGACGCGGGTTAGTATCAGCGGCTTATAGCCCTTGTGCAAACCACCCGTCAAACGGGTGGTTATGATTTAAAAATTTTAAACTATGTATCTTTATTTGTATTTATTCTTGATGTGATTAAGATACTTCCTAATTTAAACTCAGTCATTCACTTTTATATCACTCACTATATTACGTTTTAGATTATGGTGATTTTAATTCTGTTCAAATTTGAATTCAAGTTATTTTTCAATTGCAAGGGGTCTTGACAGGAAATTATGAATTTGCTAATAAGATAGAAAATTCAATAAAACTATAATGAACCTATATGCATTTTTATTTTGAGATGCGTATAGGTTTATGCTTTCATTTTTAGAAAAATGCGAGAAAATGTTATATCAAAAAATCACCGTAGAAGGTTTTAATTATGTAAAAGGAATATGAACACATAAGTGAATATGGAAAAGAAATCATATAAATGATAAATGAAGAAAAATATTAAGGCAAATAGCAGAAAAATTAGGATTTACACATAAACAATTTAGAGATTTAAAACAAGATATAGTAGGGAATAGCGAATAATAGCTATAGGAAAGATAATACACAAGAAAAATAGACCTTGTAAAAGCGATAATGAATAACTATCATCAATACAAAGGCTGGACAAACTTACACAAATGAAATATGCAATTGCATATTTTGTTGTAAGTTGTATGCAGAAAGAATTTTAAGTATGTGTCAGAGCATTTACATAAATATCCTAATTTACTTAACAGAAAGTTTAATGTAGAAAGACCGAATCAAAAGTGGGTTACAGATATATCATACATACTGACATAACAAGGTAATTGTTATCTGACGATAATTCGATATCTTTATACAGCAGCATTGTTCTTATGGTTTGAATTCAATTATTTCAAAGTGATTTCAGAAGTAGGATTATATTTTTCACTAAAAGAAATTTCATCTAATGAATCGGCGATAGCTATTTCGGCACTTTCGCTATTCAAAATTGCATATTCATAATAATTCAAGCCTGTTATTAGTTTAATTTTTAATAATAAACAAAGTTCAAATTGATCATCATAAAATTTTTCATATTTTTTGTCATCTAAAAACATAACCACACTAAAATTTTTAATCATATCACGTTTTAATAATTTATCACAAATACATTCATCACACGATACAGTAATTCCTTTTTGATAAAGGGTGTTACCATCTATTCCTACCGGTGAATAAAAAATAACCTTTATTAAATTAACTTCACTTATTACAGCATCAGAGCTATTGATCATTACATATGAATGTTTTACTTGTGAGAATTCTCGTTTTTCTGATTTTTCATTATGAATATATAATATTGCTTCACGAAAGTCCCCACTTTTCATTTGTTCAATTTTTATTAAATTTGATGAATTTATCGATCGTATATACCATTTTGAAACGTCAGTTTCATAATAAATTCTTTCTGATTTATAAAACTCTAAAATAGGTAAAAGTTTCTGCATTTCAACTCTTTTGTAATGTTCAAACTTTTTCAATTGATTATCATTAATTTCTTTCAATTGATTTTGAGATTTTTCATTTTCCTTCTTTTGAATTAAATTTTGATAATAAGCTAAAATACCAAGTATACAAGTTCCGATATATGATAGTAATGCTGCTGTTATTTCGATTAATTGTGAAATATCATAGTTAATAAGATTTTTCCGCTTTAATAATGAAATTAGACCTATCAAGACTATAGGTATTAATGATAATATTATAATTATAACTGTTATAGACTTATTTTCTTTACACTTGCTTTTTTTCATTAAAAACCTCTTCTTACTACAATGAAAAATAATATTGTTTGAATCTCTACCCTATTATATTCTTATATCTCCTATTTTTTCAATAACATTATTAAATTACATCTATTAATATTTTTAAATAAGCAAATATAAGTTAATTGTTTTGCAATATTTATTTTTCCTACACTATTAAAAACTCCTTGATATTTTAGTTTTAGTCGATAACATATTGAGCTGTTTTTATTTTGTAACTTCTTTTCTCATTTAAGCTTTTTCTTTGAAATCACAGCAAAAAAGTAAAAAGAGCGTAGCCGAAGCTACGCTTAAAAACACTTGCTTCAAATTTTCTAGCAAGAAGATTATACCATTAAATGTATTTTCAAGTCAAATAGATTGTTAATAAAACAAATCGCTTTCATTCAATGAATAAATAGCAATTGTCTCAAAAAGCGAACTATTGTGAGAAAAAGTGCCCAAAAGAAAAAAGACCGGAGCAAATTGATATTCTCAACTTCAAACTCGCCCAATTGAAAAAAGGTATGATGATAACTGTTAAACACTATGTTAAAGACGGATATATAAATACTGATGGAATAATTACTGAGGTAGACAATACCTTCAAACGATTACGAATTGTCCGAACCTATATCAACTACGATGACATTGATGATATAACCGGTGAAGATATTGTTGAACCCGATTTTTGAACTCACTTCGATTTGAAGTGAGTTCCTTTTTTAATAATCATATTTTTCATTCATAAATCTTTCAGCTTGCTCTTTGAAATTCAAAGCGAACGAAATTCCTTTAGCAAATGCGTCAATGCAATACTCATCATTGAACTGCACGATATACTTAAACACATCATCGTCATAATCCATTTCGGGATAATTTGGATTGGTCTGTCTGATGACATTTAAAATTTCGTCCTTCATTTTTCGCTGAGCATGGTTAAGTAATTCATATCTTGGATTGTCAAGAGGGTTCGCTCTCGAAATCACAAGCTCATATACCATTTTAAGTTCGGTCATCTCTTTCATATCCTCACCACCTTTCGTTTTAGGTTGTGGTGATGTTAACTCTGTTTGAATTTGAATTCAAGTTATTTTTTCATCCGCAAGGGGTCTTGACAGAAAATTATGAATTTGCTAATATGAAAACGGAGAGAAAATTCAATAAAACTATGATGAACCTATATGCATTTTTATTTTGAGATGCGTATAGGTTTTTTATTTTTATTTTTAGAAAGGGGAATGAAAAATGTTATATCAAAAAATTCCAAGCGGAAGATTTTGGATTATGCCAAATGACTTTTTTGAAAAATATAAATTGAACAGTCGTGACTTTATGGTCTATTGTTTTTTGGTTTCTAAAAAAGATAAAAAAGGAAAAAGTTATTGGTCAATAAGAAGAATGGCTGAGCAATGCAATATGAGTTACGAAAGTGTAAGACGAGCAATAAAATCTCTTGAGGATCAATGCTTGATTGATGTAGAACACTGCTCGGTCAATGGTAAAAAAAATTCAAATATTTATACTGTGCATCGGTTGATTTGATTTTGCTTTCTACTTTTGCATTTTTGATGCATAAACAATATAAAAGCCCGGAATGAAAAAAAGTGAATGAAAAAAACGATGATTTTTTAATGAAAATCTGCGGCTTTTGGATCGATTTTGAGGCGAATTTCAAGCCGTCGATTTTAAAGCAGGATAAAGGGGTATGATTTTCGGGCGTTGAAATGCCCGAAAACGCCGTCCGGCAAAGCCTGTCGGCTTTTCGATTCGTAATACTTTTGCGTATGATTCCAAATTCGTATGCAGTTAGGGGCGTTTTTCGCAGAAAATCAAGGTTTTTGAGTATTCACGGAAAGGAGTGCGTATGATGAACAAAACGAAAGCGGAAATTGAGCAAATGGCGAGCTTTATTTGCCGTGAAAAAGGACAATATATGTTCAATAAAAAAGAAATCGGAATCATTACCGGGTTATGCAAAGACAAGGTTGCAGAGCTCTGCGAGAACATTCCTGCAGCCTGTGACAGCAGAGTTAAGTTATATTTCATCAAAGATGTTCTGAATTATCTCTACAATTCTTGATGAAATATATAAATTCAACACGGCATACAGGTCAAAATCTCACAAAAAATGTGTCTCTTTTTTGTCAGGTATTGGTCTGGCTATTTGCAAAACTGTGTGGTAGTGTTTGTGTTGCCAAAGGGCAAAGAAATTACTATACGGAGGTAAACTATGTACGAATTATACGACAAAAACGGTAACCAAATCGGCTACCGAATGACCAAAAGAATTAAAAATGAAGATGGCAAATACGATGTATTGACTGCTCGATCAAAGACGAGTGAAAAGGATTGTCGAAAGAAACTTGATGACATGGTCAAGGAGTATTATCAACTCCAAGAAAAGAAAAAGAGTGGCGGTGTCTTCTCTGAAATGAAATTAAAAGACTATGCAGATAACTGGTATCACCTTAATATCGAGAAAGCGAACTGCACGAAGAAAAACAAATACATGTACAAAAACATCGTCTACAACCACATCATTGAACACCTCGGTTCGATAAAGTTATGCAACTTAACTGAGGATGACTGCCAAAGATTCATAAACGAATATGCAGGATGGAGTAAGGCATTCGCATCAAAGGTGCGCATGGTATTAAGGCGTATATTAACAAAGGCTGAAAAGCAAGAACTCATCAAAACCAATGTGGCAAAAGACATTGTTCTACCGACTGTGTACGAGAACAAGCACAGACCAATCACCGATGATGAACGCCGAATGATACTTGAAACCATACCAAAGCACTATGCCGGAACAATGGTGCTTACAATGTTATGCTGCGGACTTCGACCGATAGAAATCCGAAGAATGAAATGGGATTGGATAGATTTTGAAAACGCAATTCTGACAGTCGGCAAATCCAAAACGGAAGCAGGAACAGGACGAAAGATACCAATTCCGCCTGTACTTTTAGATGCATTAAAGGAACATAAAGCAAAAGAACTCAACAATGAATATGTATTCGTAAAGTACGAAAAGCACACACGAATGGATGACAATGCCTTCTATCAAAGCTGGAAAAACTTCGTAAAAGAAATGGACTTAGCAAACGGAGCTCACTTATATCGCAATCAAGTAAAGAACTCAATCATAGCACCTGACTTCGAGCCATACCTACTTCGACACACATTCTGCACCGATTGTCAGGCAGCCGGAGTGCCAATCAATGTGGCAAAAGAATGGATGGGGCACTCTGACATATCGGTAACCGCAAAAATCTACACGCATATGGTAGACGAAGTATTCGAGCAGAACCGAATGAGAATGGCTCAATATGCAGTAACCAAATCTCAACAAGTTGAAAGCCTGACCGCAACAAACTGATATGCAAAAAAATAAAAGGATAGTCGAGAAATAACTCGGCTATCCTTCAAATTCTTCAACAACATTTATTATATCAAGACCATTTTGTTTTGCATAATCAACAGTGTATGCCGTGCCGCCCTCGTGCTTTGTCAAAAAGCAAATGCAAGTAGAACTACAATCAACAAGGTGTCTGTTTCTTTTTTGCATACATCCGTTATAGTAATAAGGAGCAAGGACCTTCACCTTATCGGCTCTCAATTTAATATCATTATACACATCAATATCTTGTTGCTTCCAATATTTCGTTTGATTTTCGCATGGCAACACTTAAATGAGTTTAACTTCGGGATGAGTTTCTTTTACCGACAAAACAGCCTGTGCAGCAATGGTATCGAACCCCAATACACCGCCTGTACCGAAGTATTTGAAACCTTTAGAAACAAGCAGGGTAACGACAGCCTTCGTCTGTTCAAAGACAATGTCTGGCGTATATGGGGCAATGTTGCGATGCCCTGTAAAACAACATGTTTGGCTTTTATAATCCATTGAAATCACCGCAGAAAAGCAAAAAGAGCGTAGCCGAAGCTACGCTCAAAAAACACTTGCTTCAAACTTTCTGCGACGAAAATTTCATAGTCTGGAAAACACACGCTTAGTTCTCCGAAAACTATGAATATGAAATTTTCCTGGCAAGATGATTATACTATTAAGGGTATCTGCAAGTCAAATAGATTGTTAACAAAACAAATTGCCCTCACTCAATACAAGGGTGAGAGCAAAATGCTTTAATCTTTTCTAAGCTCTTTATAAAAAATACTTGCCATAACATTCATTACATTTTTATAGAAATCTGCATCGGTAAAAAGTTTGTTGAATGATTCGGCACTTTGAGTATAACAGCGCGTTGCAATCTCTTGGAATTTATCGGGAAACAAGCTGTTAATAAACATTTCGGTATTTGAACCTTTTGCCTGATCCTTAATTTTAGACTTAACCTCAGGATCCGACATAAACATTTCATACAAACCTTTAACGATTACTTTGTCACCATCGGTAAAATCACCAAGGTATTTTTCATTAACTTTATCGATAATGCTTTGCAAAGTATCCTTCTTTTTGTTAGGCTTTTTGGGAGCAAGATTGCTTGTGGGAACAAGTTCCACGCTTGCATTATCAAGTTTAATAGAGCCGCTGAATGTTTCTTTAAGCGAAGCATATTCAAGACTTATTTTATCATCAATATCAACTATATCTTTTGAAGTTCTCGGTAGGAATTTAACCAACTGAGATGTAAAAAGATATTCATTGAATAACTCTTCATCGTGAAGTTTAACAAGTTGAGTTACATAAGAATATGCGTTGTTGAATTTTCTGAGATAATCTCTTGCAGCATATTGCCTGTCTTCTTCAAGCTCAGAAAAGCGATCAACAACCGGTTTCAGTATTGCGGAAAGTCTTCCGAGTCCGGTTTGTGTTTGCTTTTGTTTTGATTGAGCGTCCATAAGTGTTCTGTATTTTTGAACATCATCCATATTATATAGCAAGTAATCTTGAATTTTAGTTCTTAAATCATAAACACGATTTATATCTACTTCACCATTTAGCAATGTACACTCAAAGAAAGGTTGGAACGAGTCCTTAATTTCTTCAACTGTGTTTTCAAAATCCAAAACGAACACTTCATTTTTTCCTATGCAGGTTCTGTTGAGCCTTGAAAGAGTTTGAACAGCGTTAACGCCCTTTAATTTTTTATCAACATACATGGACTGAAGCAACGGTTCATCAAATCCTGTTTGATATTTGTTTGCTACAACTAAAATATTATAGAGTGGGCTGTTAAATACTTTTCTGAATTTCTTATCAGTCGTTATGTACTTACCATTCTCGTCAACATTCATTTGTGACTCACGATATTCAATGCCGTCAACTTCAACAGAGCCTGAAAATGCAACCATAACATCCGAACCGACACTCTCTTTAGGGTGCGATTTCAAATACTCTTTAATTGCAAGATAGTATCTAACCGCATTGGCACGAGAGTCGGATACAATAATAGCCTTACCTTTACCGTCAATGGTAAATCTTCCTTTTGATAGGAAGTTGGACATTATCATGTCCGTTTTTTGCTGAATGGTATATCCGTGTTGCTTGTAGTATCTAAACAAGGCTTTTGCGGCAGCACCTTCTATAAGCTCAGGATTTTCCTGCGTTACTCTGACAAGTCGAAAAGCCTCTTGAATTGTAGTATAGTTTTTCAATACATCAACAATAAATCCCTCTTCAATTGCCTGTCGCATTGAGTAAACATGAAATGGAGTTTTACGCATTTGCGGTTGTCCGTTCTCATCTAAATATGGATGAGGTGTGCCAAACATTTCAAGCGTTTCACCCTTCGGTGTGGCGGTAAAGGCAAAGAATGATTGGTTATTATGCTTACCTTGACCTACCAGTGCTCCGATATATTTATTTTGTAAATCTACTTCGTATTCTTCAATATCTTCGCCATCGGCAATTTCTCGAACAGCAACATTCAAATCCACAAGTGCTTTTTTCAAAGTTTTTGCACTTTTGCCGTTTTGCCCCTGATGAGCCTCATCAACAATAACAGCAAATTTTTTGCCTGAGATTTTTTTCATTTTCTCATAAGCAAATGGAAATTTCTGAATAGTGCAGATAATAATCTTTCTGTTATCGTCAATAGCATCTGCTAAATCTTTTGATGTCTTTTTATCATCGATCGCAGCAACCAATCCGGCTTGGTGGTCAAAACTGTTTATAGTTTCTTGCAACTGTCCGTCAAGCACAACTCTATTTGTAACAACAATAACAGAGTCAAATATAGGCTCGTCATATTCATTATGAACCGATGCAAGGCGATACGCTATCCATGCAATTGAATTTGATTTACCCGAACCTGCTGAGTGTTCAATCAAATAATTGTTACCCGGTCCGTTTTCTTTAACATCACCAAGTACCTTTTTAACAACATCATATTGATGATACCTCGGAAAGATAAGTTTCTTCTTTGCCTTGGTATATGACATAAATCTATGCAAAATATCGAGCAATGAATCACGCTGTAATACTTCTTTCCAAAGATATGAGGTCTCCATCTTTTACAGGATTTCCTGCTCCGCCTGGATTTCCTGCTCCGTTTGAACCTTGGTTAAACGGCATAAAGTATGTTTTGTCATCTTTAAGAACGGTAGTCATCCATGCTTCGTAATGGTCAACAGCAAAATACACAAGAAATCTGTGGTTCGGTCTAAAGCAAAATTCTTTTGAACTTCTGTTTTTCTTAAACTGCATTTTGGCATTGTTTACATCTTGTCCTGTAAATTGATTTTTAAGTTCAAGTGCCACAATAGGAATACCATTGACAGATAAAACCATGTCAATCGTGTTATCAAGTTTAGGGGAGTATTTAAACTGCCTTGTGCAACCGAGTATATTGGAATTATACTTTTCCATAGCCGATTTATTCAAATTGCTTTCCGGCTTGAAATAGCAAATCTTAAACTTGTGTCCCATATCGGTTACGCCGTTTCTCAGAACATAAAGCAGTCCTTCCTCACTGATAACCTTTTCCAGTCGCATATACAGTCTGTCAGGTGCAGTATCGCCATAATATTTTTTATACTTTTCCCATACTTTAGGCTGTGTCTTTTCGATAAATTCGATAAGAACATCCATATAGATACATTTTTCCACATCGTGTTGACGGTTATGTATCCACATAGATATGCCTGACGGGGCATCATGCTTTTGACCTACGAATTGTTCATATCCGCCTTTGGTGATAAGATACTCCTCAATATCGTATTCAAATCTCTTTTCATTTGTTTCCATGTTTATGAATGTCCCTCCTTCCTATAAATTTAAAGTTATTTTACCATAAAGAATGCTGTCTTGTTCTTCGTTTTCTGTAATCTCAAATCCGAATTTTTTATAAAAATGATACAATCTATCCTTGTGGTCTAAATCAACCGTTGATAAATGACCATAAATAGTTTTGTACCCGTTTTCTTTTGCAAAAGATATAAGCTTTTGCATCATCAAAGTGCCATATCCCTTGCAAAAATCTCTATCTTTATAATAATGACTTATATCACCAATTAATATTGTATCATCCGATTCTATTGTACATAACATTCTTGCTTTAGGTATTTTGCCTTTATTTGCAACTACTTGCAGTGAATATCCATATACCGAATATTCTGCTGAAATCGGCTTTTTCTTAAATAACATAAAATCATCCTTATATTGTTTTAACAATATTATAATCGCTAATAGCGTTCTTTTTTGTTACTGCTCTCTCAATATAATATTCCATATTGCTGTTAAATGAGTTCCATTGAACAACTTCAGCATAATTATTTGAAATATTATCCCTCATAATTTTAAATAAAGAAGATGACTGATAATAACTGTATGAGCCATAACTATTAGGCAATATTACAAACAACAACGCATTACTATAACTTATTCTTCCATTACGACTTTGATTGCGTAAAGAATATGATATTTCCCAAGGAATCCATTGATCTTCGTCACATCTATATGTTTCTCTCATATTAGGTGATATTAAAACTATAGTAACAGAACTATCATAGATTTTGTCTTTTAATTTTCCCCAAATCATATCTTCTGTTAGATATGATAAATCTTGATTATTTCTTTCGCCTTTATAGTAAGCACAATTTGTGTTGCCCATTCTATTTTCAATTAAATCGACATAATCCCTAACGGTACTTTTATTGTACCAAGAGTACCCATTAGAAATTGGCGCTACCGATGAATCAGCATATTTATATGATACAAAAACTTTTCTTGCCATAACATTCTCCTTATTTGATAAAAAAATAAAATATAAAAAGTGCAATAATTATTGCCCCATAAAATAGACCTGTTGAAACGGATAAAAATGCCTTTAGGTAACTACATAGTCCCTTATATGAATCAGGAATACTCATTGAATAATCTTGAACTCTTTCTGTGACATCTATTTCAGCAACAAGATTATATAGTTTTATAAACCCTCTTTCCAAATATAAATAATACATATCCAAAAGCATAAACAAAAGGGTCGCTATTGATGCAATAATTATAATACTTCTATTATTTCTATCGGTTAAGTATAATGCTATTAAAGCCGAGACAATCGTCACATTCCATGCTTTTGATTGAAAAGAACAACGACTCATTCTTTCAATGGTATTTTGAATATACCCAAGATGAGTCTCGTTTATTTGTTTTTCTTTCATTAACACACCTCTCTTTTACCGGTCACATATTCGTAAATGAGCGACTTTTTATAGTCGTTTAATTTGTTGATTTTTTCTTGTTTGATTGCAATAAGACGGTCGATTTTAGCACATTTATTATCAAGATATGTTGCAATTTGCTGCTGTTCGGGGAGGGGGATGTACAGCATAGGAAGAGTCATTAATTTATCTTTGGTAAAGTGTGCAATCGTAGCTTTATTACAAATAAGTGAGATATAGCCTTGTGATTTAGCCATTATCAAATTGTAACGTAAAAAATCTAGTGAAAAGCCCTTCTTTGCTCTTACACGATGCAGAGCATTTTGAAAATATAAATTTCTGACATCTGAACGAACAATATCACAGCTGGCGACATCGCCACCTTCTACGACAATTAAATCTCCTTTTTTCACATTATACTGTGCTTTGTCCTTTTGGGAAAACCACATTTGCTTTAATACATTCAATTTCAGTGTATTGTTTCCCAAATTTGCTGCACACAGGTAATTTTCTAAGGTGTCCGTTTCTTCCTGCTTTTCGGGCTGAAGCATTTTCCCCAGAGTAACATCATAAAACATGCTTACTTTGCTAAGCTTCCACTCTTTCGGAATTTTCCCAATCCATTCAACACCGCTATCTTTCATTGGCACATCGGGATTAAGTCCTTTTGTTACAACTTCGGTAATAAGGGATTGCTTATACTGCTTCAGCTTTTCAATCTGCTGTTCTTGGTTGGAAATCAACAAACTAATATTCTTTGATTTTATTCTTAACGCTGAAAGAATAGCTTCTTGTATTTTTATTGACGGAAGCGGAATTTCTATATTCTTCATTTCTTGCCATCTTGTAGTCCATAAATCAGCAACAATACCATGTCCCCAGCGATAAAATTCCTCTGCGAATCCATAATTTTTTAGCAGATAATTATTATATTCAGGAATGACTTTGCTTTTATCAAAGTTGTATAATACGGTGTTTATTAAAGATACTGAACCATCAAGTTTAGAAACGCCGCAAGACTGTTTTCTATCTGATCGAGAATTTATTACAAAATCTCCTGTAAGCACTTGTTTTCTATTATCATTTGCATCACTTTTTGCAACATTTTCCATTTGAGGAACTATTCCACCTTTAGAAACTGAAAGTGGTTGAAAATCTGTATCATTAACTTTAACATTACGGCATTGGAATAATTGTCCTATCTTTACAATTTCCCAATTTTCAGGAACATCACCAATCCAAGCAACTCCGCTATTTTTCATTTCTCTCATAATGTTTGTGTCCTCTTTCTTTTGATGACAGTTATCAATATTGCTATTATCACAATTCCGGCAACAATGCATAATGCTGTTATCCAATTTGATACAATCCATCTGAACAGCCAAATTGCAACTCTTATTACAGCCCACATAACTACATAGCAAACAAGGCGTATAGTCCAATGAGCAATCTTGCCGCCGGTTCTCGTATGAATAATATCAAAATCATATAATTCGCCGACAAAACCGTATGCAAGATGATATGCAATTTCACCAATAACAAACAAAATAGCCCATTCTTTCCACCAATCAAGTGGCAAGCCTAAAGGGTCTGTCAGCGATCCAAATAAAAATCTTAAAATTTCTGTCATCAATTCTCCTTACCAAATAATTCTTTCATTAGTGTTGTTTCCTCTTCCTCCAAAGCTTTGATCTCTGCAAATATATCCTCGGACGGAGTAGGCGGTACGAATTTATAAAATAATCTTGTAAACGGAATTTCGTAACCGATTTTATCTTTCCTCCTATCAAGATAAGCAAATTCATTATAAGGCAAAACATTCTTTTTAATGAATTCATCAATGTCTTCATTTAGCGGAATAGATTCTGTATCCGTTTTCGCTTTGTCCGGCTGAGGCTTGCCTTTTTTCAAAATCGGCTGTCCGTTTTCATCAAGAATAGGAGTTAAAACGGTAACTTTTGTATAACCGAAATAATCGTTATCAAACACCTTTGATTCAACAGAAAGGTCACCGTTTTGATAAGTATCATTTGAGAAATCGTTATAAGCATCAACAATTAAATCAATGCAGTTTGATGAAAGGTCAACACGCTTGTTACCGATGTTTTTTCTACGCTTTTCAAAACATTTTGATGCATCGATAAGTTGAATCTTGCCTTTTCTTTCATCAGACTTGTTTTTTGAAATAAGCCAAATATATGTAGATATGCCGGTGTTGTAAAACAGGTCTGTTGGAAGCTGAACAATGGCTTCAACTAAATCTTCGGTAATTACATATCGTCTGATTTCAGATGCGCCGGAACCTGCATCACCTGTAAACAACGATGAGCCGTTTTGAATGATTGCCATTCTGCCGGCACCTTCTTTTAATTTCTTTATGCCGTTAAGCAAAAAGAGCATTTGACCGTCAGAAATTGCAGGAAGTCCGGGACCGAATCTACCGTCATATCCGAGTTTTGCTTCGTCTTGAACTGCAGTTCTCTCCTTTTTCCAATCGATACCAAACGGTGGATTAGAAATAATATAGTCGAATTCATAACCACTAAATTTATCATCACTCAAGGTATCGCCATACATCATTCGAGATGCGTTGCTTCCTTTGATAAGCATATCAGCCTTAGCGATAGCAAAAGTTTCAGGATTGAATTCTTGTCCAAAGCAATCAACCGTAGCATTATCGTTAATATCTTTGAGCTTTTCTTCAAGACAACCAAGCATTTGGGAAGTGCCCATTGTCATATCATAAGCAGTTTTAGAACAACCGTGTGCTTTGATATTGTCTTTTTCAGGAGCAACAAGAAGTTCGGTCATAAGATAGATAATATCTCGGCTTGTGAAATGTGCTCCGGCTTGCTCGTCATAAGATTCGGAAAACTTACGAACAAGTTCTTCAAAAATATAACCCATATCGGCAGATGTAATTTTACCGAGTGACATATCGCCTTTTTCAGAATTGAATTCTTGAATTACTACATAAAGCACATTACCGCTGTTCATTGTTTTGATTTCATCTGCGAATTTAAAGCGTGTCAATATATCTTGAACATTCTCTGAAAAGCCGTGAATATAATCCTCAAAATTTTCTTCAATATTGTCAGGCTCTGCAAGAAGTTTTTTGAAATCAAACTTGCTTTTATTATAAAACTGATAACCGGAAGTTTGAGAAAGAATGCCATCCATAAGAGCAGGAATCATACCTTGTGCCTGAAGTTCCTCAGCTTTTTTAACAACGGCTTCTTTGGTAGGGGCAAGAATATCATCAAAGCGTTTAAGTACGGTCATTGGCAAAATAACTTTGCCATATTCGTGTGGCTTATATAAACCAACCAGATGTGTTGCAATTTCCCAAATCAAATTGGCTTTTGCTCTGATATTTTCTGTGGTCTGCTTTTCGATTTTATCGATATTCATAATTGAATTCTCCTTATTTCTGACTGGCTAATAAGCAATAATCAGATTGCATTTCTAACAAATTCTAATCAATGATTATAATATTACAGTTTTAATTATATCGTAGAAAAAACATAATATCAACAAATAAATAGCAATTGTCCCAAAAAGCGAACTATTACAAACATAAATTCGATAACAACATCAAAAAGGATCTGCCTTTGCATTTTTGATGGATAAACAATATAAAAGGGCAAACTTAAAGTTAGGGTTTAAAGTTTTATTACTTTAAGCCCTCTTTATTTTTTGAAATGTCTCTCAAATTTTTTACTCATTTCAATTCGTGTTACGATTTTAATTTGAGCGATGTCTCTCAAAAGTCTCAGTCATAAATGCCCTAAATCGCACCAAAACGGATTTGGAATTTTGAAATTTGCTGTCTCTTAGAATCTCTCAAAGACTCCCACGATATTTAAGGCAAAGAAAAAATGCCCGAATACCGCCGTAAAAAGCAGTATTCGGGCATAAAAAAGCCTCGGAACACGAATGTTCCGAGGTATTGGCAGAGGTATAAGGATTCGAACCTTAAATGAC
>QWCN01003801.1_pt1 | contig 16807 bp, 15 predicted proteins | sample 1972711 | NCBI WGS metagenome assembly QWCN01 (sample SAMN09866707, study PRJNA288562) | Human gut metagenome isolate term1_stool, whole genome shotgun sequencing... | isolation source: gut | host: Homo sapiens | place: USA: California | reverse complement strand
GCGTGTCCCATACCGTAGATCAGACCGGCGTGATCGAACGCTTCCTTGTGGAGCAGGGCAGTCAGGTAACGGCTGATCTCCTCCTCGTCCGTCCAGTCCTTGAGATTGGCCTTCATATCGTCGAACATGCGCACCACCTTGATGTTGGCACCGCCGTGCTTGGGACCTTTGAGGGAACCTAACGATGCCGCAATAACGGAGTATGTATCGGTTCCGGAGGAAGATACCAGGTGGGTGGTAAAGGTGGAGTTGTTACCGCCGCCGTGTTCCATGTGAAGAATCAGGGCAATATCCAAAAGCTTTGCTTCAAGCGGCGAGAACTTGCTGTCCGGTCTTAAAATGTGCAGAATATTTTCGGCGGTGGAATATTCTTCCTTCGGGGAATGAATAAACAGGCTCGCGCCGTCATGATAATGCTTGTATGCCTGATAACCGTACACGGATAAAAGCGGGAAAAGACTGATTAACTGCAGACATTGTCTGAGAACATTGGGAAGCGAAACATCATCCGCCATCTCATCGTAAGAATATAAGGTAAGGACACTGCGCGCAAGCGTATTCATCATGTCCTTGCTGGGCGCCTTCATAATAATGTCACGCACAAAGCTGGTCGGCAGCGTCCGGTAACTGCTCAGCAGAGCCGAAAAGTCGCGCAGCTCATGCTTCTTGGGAAGCTTGCCGAAAAGCAGCAGATAGGTACATTCCTCAAAGCCGAAGTGGCTGTCCTCGGGAAGTCCGGCAATCAGATCTTTGACATTGTAACCACGATAGAAGAGCTCGCCGTCTGCGGGAACAGATTCACCATTGACAATTTTTGTGGAACTGACTTCCGAGATCTCCGTCAGTCCGACCAGGACACCTTTTCCGTTCAGATCGCGCAGACCGCGTTTGACATCGTATCTTGTGTATAATTCCGGGTCTATTTTTGAACATTCGGCAGACTTTGCGGCCAGCCGACGCAGTTCGGGTGTAATTTCACAGAATTGATTCATTGTTAGCCCTCCTTAATGTTTTCGTCTTTTCATCATAGCATATGTACTTATTTTTATACAAGAAAATTGAATTATATTTAATGAAAATTTTAAAATTTAAAAGAAAACTGGTACCTTAAAAAGGGAAAGTACCAAAAAATGCTTTCTTTTTTCAGAAGAGTCTATTACAATAAAAAAGGATCATCAGATGTAAAAAGGGAGGATACAGGATGGATCTGAATATAGAGTTGCTGGCAAAAAAGGCAATCGAGGCAAAGGAACATGCGTATGTACCATATTCCCATTTCAGGGTAGGTGCGGCGCTTCTTACTGCAGATGGTAAGATTTATACGGGATGCAACATCGAAAATGCCGCGTACACACCGACGAACTGTGCGGAGCGGACGGCGTTTTTCAAGGCGGTATCCGAAGGGGAGCGTGATTTTACGGCAATCGCCATCAGCGGTGACGCGGACGATTATCTGTATGATCTCAGGGTAGACCCGGTTCAGCTCAATAACGTCGTCGCTGATCCGGCTTATGCCGAGGCCAAGGCGATGCTCCGCGGCCGCCTGCTTGACTGGATCAAGCGCGCCGAAGGCGCTGAGCCGACCATTGTTGACTGAGTAAGCCCCTGCGCCGCTTCGTTTCAAAATTGAGCCTGCAAAGCAAGCACTTTGCAGGCTCAGTCTGTTTTTTGGAGCGCTTCAGCCATTTCCTGCATACGGGGATAGGCATATTCAAAGAAGGCGGTGTGTACGCCGCACCAACGGTTCAGTCCGGTTTCGGGAACACGTTCGCGCTTGCAGCCGTTGCGGCACAGGGAATACCAACGGCATGCGCGGCAGGCGGCGGGGACGGGCAGAGATTCCGCGAGGAAGGCCTGTTCCCGCTCACCCGTGAGCATTCGCCGGAGAGAATCGTCGGAAATGCTGCCGAGCTTCCAAGCGTCCAGCGCGTAGAAATCGCAGGGATAGACGCTTCCGTCGCTTTCGATGACAAGGCTCGGACCGCAGCGCCCGACCATCGCGCAGTTTTCCGGCGGCATGCCCATGAGCATGGCGATCCAGTTGTCAAAATTGCGGATGGAGACGGGGCGTCCGTCGGTGTAAGCCAGGTGATAGCGGTCAAAGGTTTCTTTCAGAAAGGCGAGATAGGCCTCGCCGCTCAGGGAGTAATCCCGTGTCTGCCCGTCCAGACCGTCAAGGCAGGGGATGAATTGGATGTATTCATACGGAGCGAGCGCGTCAAAGACCTCGGATGGACGCTTGGCCACTTCGCCGTTGACGACGCACAGCACGTTGACGCTTACGCCGGCCTCGCGCAGGCGCTCAATGGTCTTGCGGACGACGGACGCGGTAGGGCGACCCGCCGCGTCGGGGCGCATCAGGTCATGCGTCTGCGCCGTTCCATCCAGCGAAACGCCGACGAGAAAATGTTCTTTGGCAAAGAAGGCGATCATTTCGTCGGAAAGATCATAGCCGTTGGTCTGCACCGCGTTGGTTATGCGAAGGGCGCGCGTGTTGTATTTCCGCTCAAGCTGAACGAGCCGCTCAAAAAAAGGGAGGCCGATCAGCGTGGGTTCGCCCCCCTGAAACAAAAAATGCACGGCGGAATCAGCGGAGCGAATGACGCGCCGCACCGTGACGTCGAGCAGCGCGTCGCTCATGCGAGGGGATATGGCGACCTCGCGGCGCTTCATTTCGTCGGCATAGAAGCAATAACGGCACCGCATGTTGCAGGCGCCGGATACGGGCTTAATCATCACGGTAATCGGCGGCATAAACGATTCTCCCTTGGCATGTGAAATGATACGATTCCATTATAGCATATTCCTCAAGGGCGATAAAGCAAAAATGGAATAACGCGAGCATTGAGATGATGAATCCAAACTTCAGCGGTGCGGATTCGTAGATTCTTCTGCCGAGGGCGCGCCTGTGTTTTGATGCCTAGCCTGTGACGAAGGTTTACGATGCGAAGCAATCGTATCATCTGCTGATGCGCCGAACGATAAGACGCTTCAATCGGCCTCCTCGGAGGCGGGCTGATTGGTCATAATGCGGATGATCTCGCGATCGGTTTCACGCATGCCGAGCCGACCGAGGCGGCCGATGTTGCGAATGGTTTCCTCCACACCTTTGGTAACGATGCCGTCACCGCCACGGAACTGCTGTCCGCTGCGGAACATGCTGTAACCGACGAGACCCGCATCCACGGCGGCGGAGATTTTAGCCGCGCAGGAGGCTTTTGCACCGTCGCAGATCATGCCCGAGACAATGGCCAGCGAATTGACAAGCGTATGCGCGATTTCGCGGAATCCGCCGCCGTGGAGATAGGCGATGGCGGCGCCTGCGCTGCATCCCGCGCTGACAGCGCCGCAATAGGCGCTCAGCCGGCCGATGCCGGTTTTGAGATGGATGGTCAGCAGGTCGGAAAGAAGCACGGCGCGCACCATTTGGTCGCGGTTGACGTTCAATTCCTTGGCATATTCCACCACCGGGACGGAGGCGGTGATGCCTTGATTGCCACTGCCGGAGACGATGATGACCGGCATTTCGCAACCGCTCATGCGTGCGTCGGAGCCTGCCGCGGCCATATAACGGGCGCGGGAATAGATGCCGACGCCGTAATGCTCCTTGAGCACGGAGCCGATGTTCGCGCCCCAGCTATGCCGCATGCCTTCTTCAGCGATGGCGTAGTTGTAGTCGATCTGGCGCTCGATCAGTGCCCGAACGTCTTCCAAATTGCAGGTGGAGGCGAAGTCGAGCACCCCTTCTACGGACAGGCAGGAGCGATCCGTCAACATGTCACGCGCGCTGTCGGATAGCACCTCGCCGCTCTGAAACAGCACTTCGCCGTTTTTCTCGATATAGACGATATGCGTGTGATAATCCGAAATGCGGAGCTTGACATGATTGTTTCCGGCGCGAAGGGTAATCAAGATATCGAAGACTTTGTCGCCTTCAGCAGGTTTGACGACGATGGGGTGATCGGCCAGATACGCGCGAATTTCGGCACGCTGCGCGGGCGTTACCTCGCTGATGACCTCTAGAATTTTGTCGGATTGGCCTGCGACGATGCCGGCCGCAGCCGCCGCTTCGATGCCCTTGAGGCTGTTGGTGTTGGGCACGACGACGCTCTTGACGTTTTTGATGATGTTGCCGCTGGCCTCCACCAGAACGGATTCTGGCAGTACGCCCAGAAGCTCGCGAGCCTTAGCCGCGCCGTATGCGATGGCGATCGGCTCGGTGCAGCCCGTTGCCGGAACGAGCTCCTCCTGCAAAATTTTCAGGTAGTTGCCGTAACGGGGATCAGATGAAAGCATAACCGTACCTCCTGAACAATGATGTTAAAGTATGGTGAGTTCTTTGGAAAGCGTATTGAGACTTTGAACGCCGTTTTCGCCCATGACCAGCAGATAATGCCCGTTCATGGCAGCCGATTTCACTCTTTTCAAATCTGAGTAGAGGATGATACCCTCATTTTATCAAATCCTTTGTTTCCCCGTCAACCGCAAAGGCGGGCGGCGCGCACAAAAAATGGGGAAATGACCGAAGGAAAGAGCGGATAGACAGATAGGTGAAAATATGTTACAATTATCGTATCAAAAAATGGGCGACAATGCCTGTAAAGGTGAGCAAGGCCATGAGAAATAACGAATTAAGGGGCCCGACGGCCATTGATACGGATATCATTCCATCCGACAGCGAGCACGTTTTTGCCCAAGAGGCGCTCTATCAGGAAGCGATGATGCGCTATCATTGCGCGATTTTGGAGATGCGCACCAAGCTGGAGGTGCTCTCCAAGGACATGACGGTGCGGTATCGGAGAAACCCGATCGAGTTTATTGAAAGCAGGCTGAAAAAGCCGTCCTCCATCGCGCGAAAGCTCAAGAAGATGGGGCTTGAGGTGACGGTGGACAACATGACGCAGCACCTGTCGGACATCGCGGGGATTCGCGTGCTGTGCGCGTACATCGACGACATCTATGAAATCGCGCGGATGCTGGCGCGGCAGAAGGACGTTCGGATCATCACGGTCAAGGACTATATCAAAGTGCCGAAGGACAACGGATACAGGAGCTATCATCTGATCGTCGAAATCCCGGTGTATTTCAGCGACAAGGTGCGGCCTGTTCGCTGCGAAATCCAGATCCGCACGATTGCGATGGACTTCTGGGCGACGCTCGACCACGACATGCAATATAAAAAGCAGGTGGAGGACAGCGAGGCCATCATGCGGGAGCTGCGGGAATGTGCTGACGTGATCCATCAGACGGACGAAAAGATGATGCGGCTGCGCGAGAGAATCCACCGAATTGATCCGGAATAAGCGGCGGATAAATTTAACAAAAAGCAAAATATAATTGACAATTCGGCGCGACGCGCATATAATGGTTTTGCCGCCGGAGGTTTATGCTTGAAAAGCGGAAAAGCCCCTGCTATAATGGGCGGTGACGCACAAAAGGAGGCGGCAGGCATGGACGAATTGCAGTTGGGCGATTTGGTGCAGATGCGCAAGACCCACCCCTGCGGCAGCGACAAATGGACGGTGATCCGCGTGGGTGCGGACATCAAAATCCGCTGCTCGGGCTGCGGGCGCATTGTGATGATGGATCGCGCGGATTTCACCAAGCGCATGAAAAAGGTGATTGAGCACGCGAAGGAGCCGATTCGCGGCACCAACGAGACGGATTAAAAATTCAAGGAAACGAGGCGCATTTTTTCATGGAGCAGGAAAAGAAAGACAAGAAGAAAAAGGAGAAGCCCAAAAAGAGCTTGAAGCGCGAGATTTTTGAATGGGTGATGGTTTTCGTTGTGGCGGCGGCGCTGGCGTTCGTCGTGCGCACGTTCATCTTTGAGCCGGTTCGCGTGGACGGCAGCTCGATGCTCAACACGCTGGAAGACAGCGAATTCATGATCGCGACAAAGTTTGACTATCTGATGGGCGACCCGGAGCGGTTTGATATCGTGATCTGCGATTACCCGAACACGGACGACGGCATGTATCGCGTCAAGCGCGTGATCGGTCTGCCGGGCGAAACGATTGAGCTGAAAAAAGGCGAATTGTATGTGAACGGCGAGCACGTCGAGCAGCAGTTCGATATGACGCCCAACGAGACGGACTTCGGGCCGTTCACCGTGCCGGAGGGGCACTATTTCGTGATGGGCGACAACCGCAACAACAGCAAGGATAGCCGCAGCCCGATGGTCGGCGCGCTGGAGCGCAGGATGATTAAGGGACATGTGCGCTGCGTGGTTTTCCCGCTGAGCAAGGCGGGAATTCTGGGCGAATAACAATAAATGAGCAAATCCGAAATTTTGTGCAAATTTTGATAACGGGCGCGCGCCTGCCTGACTCCCTCAGTCACGGCTGCGCCGTGCCAGCTCCCTCGAAGAGGGAGCTCTTTGGTCAGGTTATTTTCCATCTAGGCGATAAGTCGCGCCGCACCTGTAGGGGCGCGCATTGCGCGCCCGGGTTTTGTGCAGAATTTGCTTTTGGGTCATTACTGCGAATCATTGAAAAAGGGAAGCCGCGCGGAACGGCTTCCCTTTATTGATATATGGGAAATTGCGAAAAATCACATGCGTGAGCGAAAGCTTGAAGCTTTACAGACTTGAACAAAGATCAGTGATTGGCCATCTTGTAAATCGCCAGCATGTCGGATTCATCCAGACGCTTGGCAGAACCGAGCAGGCCGCCGACGGCAATCTTGCACTTGCGCGCCAGTTCGCAAAGCTGCGCCTCGGTGGGATGAATGCCCAGCTCACTGAGGCTGGTGGGCATGTGGATGGAGCGGAAGAAATCCTCCATGTTCTCGATGCCGCGAAGGGCGGTTTCCTCATCGGACAGGCCGGCCTCCACGCCCATGACGTTGCGCGCGAAGCGGACGAAGCGCGGCAGGCAGTTCTTATAGACATAGCGCGCCCAGCTTCCCCAGACCGCGGCGAGACCCGCGCCGTGCGCCACATCGAACATGCCGCCCAGTTCGTGCTCCAGACGGTGGGAGGCAAAGTCGCTCTCGCTGTGGCCGCAGCCGGTCAGGCCGTTATGGGAGAGGCTGCCCGCCCACATGACCTCGGCGCGCGCGTCGTAATTCTTGGGATCGTCGCGGAGGATGACGGCCTGCGCCATGACGGTGCGCAGAAGCCCCTCGGCGATGCTGTCCGTAATTTCCAGAGAATCGCCCTGCGTGAAATAGCGCTCCATGGTGTGCATGAGGATATCGGTGCAGCCGCAGGCGGTCTGGTAATCCGGCAGGGTCATGGTCAGCTCCGGGTTCATAATGGCGAACTTCGGGCGGCAGATTTCGTCGTTATAGCCGCGCTTGATGCCGCCTTCCTCCTTGGTGATGACGGAGGAATTGCTCATTTCGCTGCCGGAGGCGGCGATGGTCAGCACCACGCCGATGGGCGTGCAGCCCTCCGCCCTGCGCGTGTGATCGTACAGATCCCACACGTCGCCATCCATGCACAGGCCGTAGCCGATGGCCTTGGCGGAGTCGATGACGCTGCCGCCGCCGACGGCGAGGATGAAGTCAACGCCCTCTTTTTTGCACAGGTCGATGCCCCGATAGACGAGGGACAGATGCGGATTGGGGACGACGCCGCCGAGCTGGACGTGCGCGACGCCCGCCGCATCGAGGGACGCTTCGATTTGATCGAGCAGGCCGCTGCGGCGCGCGCTCTGGCCGCCGAAATGAACCAGAACCTTTTTGCAGCCCTGCGCGCGGACGAGGTCGCCGACCTGCCGCTGGGTATCGCGGCCGAAATAGACGTGGGTGGGCGTGTAAAATTCAAAATTGCTCATGGAAAGAACCTCCAATTATAAAATCGAATGTAGAATCAGGGGTGCGCCAGTTCCGCTCTGGAAAAGACGAGGGGGCGCGAAAAGGGCAGGCGGCTCTGGCGGACGACGATTTTGGAATCCGCCGCGGCAACCGCGAGCTGAAGGGGAGCCCCGCGCTTTTGGGCGACGAACAGCGAGGTCGGCCCATCGGCGGGCAGAAGACCGGCGGCCTCGGCGCGAACGAGCAGATCGAGCACCTGCTGGCGAGTGAGTTTCATAGACAACCTCCTAAACACCATACCCTGCAAACATTTCGATGGTTTCACGCTTTTTTCCTGCCGAACGGGATTGATTTTTTTGGACGATTCAAGTATGATGGGGGACGTTGGGAACATTTGGGGCAGCACCCCGAGAAAGGACGTTCTTTTATGGATATCAAGCAGGAAGCATTGAAAAAGCACTACGAGTGGCAGGGGAAAATCGAAATCACGCCGCGCGCCCATGTCACCAACAGCGAGGAGCTCTCTCTCGCGTATACGCCGGGCGTGGCCGAGCCGTGCCTCGCGATTCGCGATGATTATGAAAAGAGCTATCTGCTCACGCGGCGGGCGAACATGGTCGCCGTCATCACGGACGGCTCGGCGATCCTCGGTCTGGGCGATATCGGCCCGGAGGCGGGCATGCCGGTGATGGAAGGCAAGTGCGTGCTCTTCAAGGAATTCGCTGGCGTGGACGCCTTCCCCCTGTGCGTGCGCACGAAGGACGTGGACGAGCTGGTGCGGACGATCTACCTGATTTCCGGCAGCTTCGGCGGCATCAATCTGGAAGACATCGCCGCGCCGCGCTGCTTTGAGGTCGAGCGCAGGCTGAAGGAAATCTGCGATATTCCCGTCTTCCATGACGATCAGCACGGAACGGCCGTCGTCGTCGCAGCGGCGCTGCTCAACGCGCTGAAGGTCGTCGGCAAGACGATGGAGACGGCGAAGGTGGTCATCAACGGCGCGGGCAGCGCGGGCGTGGCCATCGGCAAGCACCTGATGAACCTCGGCGTGAAGGACCTGATTATGGTGGATCGGTTCGGCATTCTCTGCGAGGGCATGGAGGGGCTGAACCCGGCGCACGAGGAGATGAGCCGCCGGACGAACCCGCGCCGCATCACCGGCACGCTGGCCGACGCGATGCGCGGGGCGGATGTGTTCATCGGCGTGAGCGCGCCGGGCGTGGTGACGCGCGAGATGGTCGCGAGCATGAACACGGGCGCGTGCGTGTTCCCGATGGCGAACCCCGTTCCGGAAATCCACCCGGACGAGGCGCTGGCGGCGGGCGCGGCGGTTGTCGGCAGCGGCCGCAGCGACTACAAAAACCAGATCAACAACGTGCTGGCGTTCCCCGGCATTTTCCGCGGCGCGCTCGATTGCCGCGCCAAGGACATCAACGAGGCGATGAAGGTTGCGGCGAGCTACGCGATTGCGGGGCTTGTGGCCGAGGACGAGCTGAGCGCGGATTACATCATCCCCAAGGCGTTTGACAAGCGCGTCGGCCCGGCGGTCGCCGAGGCGGTGGCGAAGGCGGCACGGGAAACCGGCGTGGCGCGAATCTGAACGCGGACAGCGAAAAAGAGAGAACAAGCATAATTTGACCAACTTTGTTTTTTCGGCTGAAATCCTTGTATTTTCCGAAAAAACGGTGTACAATATGCTTTTGGAATCGGGCGGGCGTGCCAAGAACCGCAGGCTCTTGGCAGGGCTTGGGACAGCGTCCCAGGCGTTCCCCCGCAGCCCTAAATGTAAACCCATAAGGAGATGCTTACCATGACGAAAATTGATATTTTTTCCGGCTTTCTTGGCGCGGGCAAGACGACGCTGATCAAGAAACTGCTTAAAGAGGCGCTTTCCGGCGAGAAGGTCGTTCTGATTGAAAACGAATTCGGCGAGATCGGCATTGACGGCGGCTTTATGAAGGAGGCCGGCATCGAGGTGACGGAGATGAACTCCGGCTGCATCTGCTGCTCGCTGGTGGGCGACTTCGGCAAGGCGCTGCGCAAGGTGATCGACCAGTATCACCCGGATCGCATCCTGATCGAGCCGAGCGGCGTGGGCAAGCTCTCCGACGTGATCCGCGCGGTCGAGGGCGTGGAGAAGGACATCCCGGAGGCCGAGATGGGCAGCTTTGTGACCGTCGCGGACGCGGGCAAGTGCCGCATGTACGTCAAGAACTTCGGCGAGTTCTTCCTCAACCAGATTGAATACGCCGGCACGATTCTGCTCAGCCGCACGCAGGGCATGAGCCAGGAGAAGCTGGAGGCCGTCGTCGCGCTGCTGCGCGAGCACAACGCGAAGGCGCGCATCATCACGACCCCGTGGGACGACATCAGCGGCGAGACGATTCTCGCGGCGATGCAGGATGACCACAGCCTCGCCGAGGACATGCTGGCGACGGTGATGGCCGAGCACCACGACGACGATGATGATGATGATGACGACGACGAGTGCTGCCACCATCATCACGACCACGATGAGCATGACGAGTGCTGCCACCATCATCACGATCACGACGAGCATGACGAGCACGAGCATCATCACGATCACGACGATCACGACGAGCACGAGCATCATCACGACCACGATGATCACGACGAGCACGAGCATCATCATCATTACGACGAGCACGGCGTGTGCAGCTGCGGCCATCACCACCATCACCACGGCCACGACGCGGACGAGGTGTTCGTCTCCTGGGGCAGGGAGACGGTGCGCAAGTTCGGCGAGGACGAGCTTTCCGCGATGCTCTCCAAGCTCGACGGCGGCGAGTACGGCATTGTGCTGCGCGCGAAGGGCATTGTGCCCTGCACCGACGGCGGCTGGATTCACTTTGACTACACGCCGGGCGAGCAGAACATCCGCAAGGGTCCGGCGGATTACACCGGCCGCCTGTGCGTGATCGGCAGCAAGCTCGTGGACGAGAAGCTGGCGAGCCTGTTCGGCGTCGCCTGATCGGAGGAACGAAATGGCCATTCCGGTTTACATGTTTGCCGGTTTCCTTGAAAGCGGCAAAACGTCCTTCATCGCCAGCGTTTTGCAGGATCCCGGATTCACGCGCGACGAGAGCACACTGATTATCCAGTGCGAAGAGGGCGAGACGGAATACGAACCCGATATGCTCAAAAAGACGCACAGCGTCGTGGAGTGCATCGAGGACGAGGACGAATACAACGGCGACACGCTGCGCGCGTTTGTGCGCAAGCATCATCCCGACCGCGTGATCGTCGAGATGAACGGCATGTGGGATCTCGACGCGGCGATTGAGCGCACGCCGAAGGTGCTGGAAATCTACCAGATCATCACGACGGTGAACGCCGAGACGTTTGACCTGTACGCCAAGAACATGGGGCAGCGGATGCTCCAGCATATCACGGACGCGGACATGGTGGTTTTCAACCGCGCGACGGAGGAAACCCGCCAGCTCATCCGAGACCGCAACGTGCGCAGCATGAATCCGCAGGCGTCCCTCTACTTCGAAAACGACGACGGCACGAGCGAGGATTACGGCGCGGGAATGCCGCCGCCCTACGACATGGACGCGCCGATCGTCGAGATTGAGGATCACCAGTTCGGCATCTTCTATCTGGACGCTTCCGAAAACCCGGAGGAATACGACGGAAAGACCGTGCGGTTTAAGGGCTATATCTACCGCGGCCGCAACATCGGCAAGGACGAGTTTGTTCCCGGCCGGATGGGCATGGTCTGCTGCGCGGAGGACGTGCGCTTCGTCGGCTTTATCGCCAAGGCGAACGGGCTGCCGATGCCCGAGCCGAAGACGTGGCAGATGATAACCGCCGAGGTGAAGGCCGAGGAGCGGACGCAGTACAAGGGCGTCGGCCCGGTGCTCTACGTCACCAAGCTCGAGCCGTGCGAACCGCCGGAGGAAGAGGTCGTCACGTTTAATCAATAACAATTTCCTCTTTCCTTTTGAAGGGTTTTATGCTATAATCAATCCGTCTTCGGGGCGGGGTGAGATTCCCGACCGGCGGTATAGTCCGCGACGAGCCAAAGCGGCTTTCGATTCGGCGAAATTCCGAAACCGACAGTATAGTCTGGATGGAAGAAGACGGCAAGGATTTTTGCTATGCTTTCACGGCGCCCAAGGACATGTTCTTTGGGTGCCGTTTTTTGTCTCCTTTCGTCACGCCTTGGGGGGATGAACTCCTTCCGTCACGCCTTCGGCGTGCCAACCTTCGGCATCTCATCTGTTTGTTTCCGCCACAGGCGGCAACAGATTCGATGTCCCTCGAAGAGGGAGGCATATTTAGCGGAAGTCTCATGCTCTGCACAGAAAAGAGCTCCCTCTTCGAGGGAGCTGTCAGCGAAGCTGACTGAGGGAGTTATAAGACGCAAAACAGAATGTACCCGTATGGAGGATAAATCGGTGACAAATGTTGAGGAAAACCGCATCATCGCCAGCAGCCTCTGCTACCGTTACCCGGAAGCGGAGAAGAACGCGGTCGATGAGGTGAGCATGCGCGTGAAGAAGGGCGAGTTTCTGGCGATTCTCGGCCACAACGGCAGCGGCAAATCGACGCTGGCCAAGCTCTTCAACGCGCTGTATGTGCCGGGAAGCGGCACGGTTTGGGTCTGCGGGATGGACACGAAGGACGATGACCTCGTCTTCGATATCCGTCAGCACGCGGGCATGGTCTTTCAGAACCCGGATAACCAGATCGTCGCGACGGTTGTGGAGGAGGATGTGGCTTTCGGCCTTGAAAACAACGGCGTGCCGCCCAAGGAAATCCGCGTGCGCATCGACGACGCGCTCCGGGCTGTCGGCATGAGCCAATACGCCAAAAAAGCGCCGCACATGCTCTCCGGCGGACAGAAGCAGCGCGTCGCCATCGCGGGCGTGCTGGCGATGAAGCCGGATGTGATTATTCTGGATGAATCGACGGCGATGCTCGACCCGAGCGGGCGGCGCGAGGTGATGAACACCGTGCACCGGCTGAACCGGGAGGAAGGCATCAGCGTGGTGATTATCACGCACTACATGAGCGAGGCGGCGACGGCCGATTACATGATCGTGATGGACGACGGGCGGATCGCCATGAACGGCACGCCGCGCGAGGTTTTCACGAAGGTGGACAAGGTGCGCGCGCTGGGGCTTGACGTGCCGCCGATGACCGATCTGGCGCACAGCCTGCGGGCGGACGGTGTGGACGTGCGCGCGGATGTGCTGACCGTGGACGAGATGGTGGAGGAAGTATGTCGATTGTCATCGAACATCTGAACTATGTATACATGCAGGGCGGCCCGTATGAGACGAGGGCGCTCGACGACGTGAGCCTGACGATTCACGACGGCGAGTTCATCGGCCTGATCGGCCACACCGGCAGCGGAAAATCCACACTGGTGCAGCACCTCAACGGGCTGATTCTGCCGACGAGCGGCAAAATCACCGTGGACGGCATGGACTTGGCGGAGAAGGGCACCGACAGGCGCGCCATCCGCCGCCGCGTCGGGCTGGTTTTCCAATACCCGGAGAACCAACTGTTTGAGGAGACGGTCGCCAAGGATATCGCCTTCGGCCCGAAGAATCTGGGGCTGGGCGAGGAAGAGATCGACCGCCGGGTGCGCACGGCGATGCGCCGCGTCGCGCTGGATTACGACAAGCTCGCCCAGCGCTCGGTCTTCGAGCTTTCCGGCGGGCAGATGCGCCGGGTGGCGATTGCGGGTGTTTTGGCGATGGAGCCGCAGACGCTGGTGCTCGACGAGCCCTGCGCTGGCCTTGACCCGCGGGGACGCGAGGAGGTTTTGGGGCTGATCAGCGATCTGCACCGCGAATCCGGCGCGACGATCGTGATGGTCAGCCACTCGATGGACGACGTGGCGGCGCTGGCCGAGCGCGTCATCGTTATGAACCACGGCAAGGTCGCGATGGACGGCACGCCGCGCGAGATTTTCTCCTGCGGGGAGGAGCTGCGCGCCATCGGGCTGGACGTGCCGCAGGCCGTCGAGCTGGCGCAGAAGCTGCGCGAAAAGGGCTTTGACGTGCCGGAGGGCATTTACAAGATTGAAGAAGTCCGCGCGGCGGTTGAGGCGATCGTGGGGAAGGGAGGCCGCCATGCTTAACGACATCACGCTGGGGCAGTATTTCCCCGGCAACTCGGTGATTCATCGGATGGACCCGCGGATGAAGCTGATTCTGACGATTCTCTACATCGTGGGCGTGTTCATCGTGGCGAACCTGCCGGGATACGCGATTGCGCTGGCGTTTCTCTACATCGTCGTGCGCATTTCGGGCATCAAATTTTCGTATCTGGCGAAGGGCGTCAAGCCGCTTCGATTCATCATCATCTTCACGTTCATCCTGAACCTGTTCTTTGTGCAGGGCGAAACGCCCATTTTCACGCTGGGCTTTTTCACGCTGACGAAGGAAGCGCTGAACAACGCGATTTATTTCGCGCTGCGCCTCGTCTTTTTGGTGATGGGCACGTCGGTGCTGACGCTGACGACCAGCCCGGTGCAGCTCACGGACGGTTTGGAGCGCATCATGCACCCGCTGGAGAAGATTCACTTCCCGGCGCACGAGCTGGCGATGATGATGACCATTGCACTGCGGTTCATTCCGACGCTGCTGGAGGAGACGGACAAGATTCAAAAGGCGCAGATGGCGCGCGGCGCGGACTTTGAAAGCGGCAACCTGATCGAGCGCGCGAAGGCGATGATTCCGCTGCTTGTGCCGCTGTTCGTCAGCTCCTTCCGCCGGGCGAACGAGCTGGCCATGGCGATGGAGGCGCGCTGCTACCGCGGCGGCGACCACCGCACCCGCCTGCGCGAGCTGAAATACACCAAGCTCGACCTTTACGGCGCGCTGGCGATGGCGGCGTTCCTCATCATCATCGTGGCGGAGGGCAGGCTGCTTGGATGAGCTGAGGCTGACCAGCCGCCACATCCCCGGCCCGGCGGATCATCCCCCGGAGGGACAGAAGCGCTTCCGGCTGACGATTGAATACGACGGCACGGCGTACAGCGGCTGGCAGCGGCAGATCAACGGCCCGAGCGTGCAGCAGACGCTGGAGGAAGCGCTCGCGCGGCTGACGGGCGAAACGATCGGCGTGGTCGGTTCGAGCCGGACGGACGCGGGCGTTCACGCCTGCGGCCTGTGCGCGCACTTTGACAGCGCGACGCGCATCCCGCCGGAAAAAATCTGTTTTGCGCTCAACACCATGCTGCCGCCGGATATCCGCATCCGCGAAAGCATGCTCGCGCCGGAGGGATTCCACGCGCGGTTTTCCGCCTGCGGGAAGGTGTACCGCTATACATTCTGCAACGCGCGCCACGCCTGCGCCATCGGCAGGCAGTACAAGGCGCACGCGCCCATGCCGATGGACGCGGAACGGATGCACGAGGAAGCACAGAGCCTCTGCGGCCGACACGATTTCGCCGCGTTTGCCGCCAGCGGAAGCGTCGCCAAGAGCACCGTGCGCACGATTTACCGCGCGCAGGTGGAACGGCAGGGCGAGGACGTGGTTCTGACCGTGCTGGGCGACGGGTTCCTCTATAACATGGTGCGCATCATCGCGGGCACACTGATGGAGGTCGGCACGGGAAAGCGCGAGCCGGGCTGCATCGCGCGCGCGATTGCAACCGGCGACCGCCTGCTGCTCGGGCAGACCGCGCCCGCCTGCGGGCTGACGCTGATGCGCGTGCTCTACGACGGCGACGAGGAAAAAGCGCTGGGGTATTTTGCGTAAAAAGATCGACGAACCTCCCTGACCGCGGGGAGGTTTTTGAAATCAAGGATATCGGTTGGCGGCGCGCCGACATCACTCCTTCCGTCGCCTGCGGCGACACCTCCCTCGAAGAGGGAGGTGGGAAGCAAAACACCCGACCTGAATCTGCGCAGGGCGGTGTGGGAGGTGCAGGAACATCAGGTTCCTGCCGGAGTTTGAGGCAGAGCCTCAAAACGTTTATGCCAAAACTTGACGATTGCCCCGCGCTGCGTTATTATAATAAAGTTATTGCCTTGCAGACGACGCTTTAATCGCCGCGAAGATAGGCGAACGGTTGCAAGGGAAAAAAGCCGCGTCCCCGCATAGGATAGCCCGGAATAGCGAGACTGTCTGGGGGGATGCGCGTGAATCAGGCGATGGAGCGCAGGGTGCTGCGCGAGGCGGAATATATCGCTGCGACGGGCGCTACGGTGAGAAAGACGGCCAGCGTGCTGGGCGTATCCAAATCGACGGTGCACAAGGATATGGAGTCGCGGCTTGCGAGCCTGTCCGCGCCGTTGCACAGGGAAGTGGCGGCCGTGATGGCCAAAAACAAGGCGGAACGCCACCTGCGCGGCGGCGAGGCGACGAAGAGACGATACGCGAAGACCGAAGCATAAAAGCATGGAAGCATAAAGGAGAACAACGAATGTTTGGCGTGGATGAACTGGGCATGGATTTGGGCACATCGACCCTGCACATCGTCGTGCGGGGCAAGGGCATTGTGCTCAGCGAACCGGCTTATGTGGCCTATGACAGGCAGACCCGAAACGTGGTCGCCGTCGGCGAGGAAGCGCGCCGCATGTACGGCCGCACCCCGGCGGGGCTGATTGTGGAAAGGCCGCTGCGCGACGGGCGAATCCGCAGTTTCGATCTGGTGAGCAAAATGCTGCGCTACTTTATGCGCAAGGTGATCGGCAAGCGCGCGACGTTCCGCCCCAAGCTGCTGCTGGCGCTGCCCGGCGGCATGGCGCCCAGCGAACGGCAGACGCTGGTGGATGTGCTGGTGGACGCGGGCGTTCGCAGCGTCGTGCCGGTGGATGAGAGCGTGGCCTCCGCGATCGGCGCGGGCATGCGCATCGACCAGCCGTATGGCCGGATGAACATCGACATCGGCGGCGGGCGAACGAACGTATCCGTGTTTTCCTTCGGTCATCAGATTGTCTGGGATATTCTGAACGTCGGCGGCGACCGGTTCGACGACGCGATCATCGACTATCTGCGCAAGAAGCACAACCTGCTCATCGGCGCGCGGACGGCGGAGGAGCTGAAAATCGACATCGGC
>QWCN01003800.1_pt1 | contig 16812 bp, 15 predicted proteins | sample 1972711 | NCBI WGS metagenome assembly QWCN01 (sample SAMN09866707, study PRJNA288562) | Human gut metagenome isolate term1_stool, whole genome shotgun sequencing... | isolation source: gut | host: Homo sapiens | place: USA: California | reverse complement strand
ATAATGACTGAGTTTTCGGATTTGAATCTATGCCCAATTAACAACCGTCAGGGAATTGTAATTGATGGTGAAGGTTCAAAGGTTATTTGCAAAGACTAAGTGGTTCTTTTTGTTTTGCTGGCGCTTTGCGGGATGGTGTGGTATACTCAGCTCAACAAATCAAACTCTGGAGAATGACTATGCAAAAGATCCGTACTGCCACCTTTGAAGATCTGGATGCCATTGCCGCCGTGGAAGCGGCCTGCTTTCCGGCTGCGGAGGCGGCCACAAAAGAAGAATTTGCCGGGCGGCTGGCCCATTACGCCGACCACTTCTGGCTGCTGTTCGAGGACGAAAAGCTCGTCTCCTTTGTAGACGGCTTTGTGACCGATACCCCCGACCTGACAGACGAGATGTACGCTGACGCTTCCCTGCACGATGCCCATGGGGCGTGGCAGATGATCTTTGGGGTGAACACCCTGCCCGAATACCGGAAGCAGGGCCTGGCCGGGCAGCTGCTCCGCCGGGCCATCGCCGATGCAAAGGCTCAGGGCCGCAGGGGGCTGGTGCTCACCTGCAAGGACAGGCTCGTGCACTATTACGCCGGCTTCGGCTTTGTCAGCGAAGGCGTTTCCGGCTCCACCCACGGCGGCGTGGTGTGGTACCAGATGCGGCTGACCTTCTGAACTTCCTACAAAAAGCAGCGCCCCCGCCTGCCGGAAACACCGGTGAGCGGGGGCGCTTTGCATTTGCTGGGAGGATATGGTCTACCTGCACCACTGGGCAAACTCTGCGTCTGTGCACTTGACGTAGTGGCTGCCCGGAGATCTGACACGACGCGCCCGAGAGGCTCACAGACAAAAAAGGAGCCCGCTGTACGAACACAACGGGCTCCTCTTGGTTCTGATCTTACTTCGCGTACTCGATGGCGCGGCTCTCGCGGATAACGTTGACCTTGATCTGGCCAGGATAATCGAGGGTATCCTCGATCTTCTTGGCGATCTGGCGGGCCAGCAGGATGACCTGATCATCGCTGATGACATCGGGCTTGACCATGATGCGGACTTCGCGGCCGGCCTGAACGGCAAAGGCCTGCTCCACGCCCTCAAAGCTGGAAGAGATCTCCTCCAGATTTTCCAGACGCTTGACATAGCTCTCCACGTTCTCGCGGCGGGCACCGGGACGTGCGGCGCTGATGGCATCGCAGGCCTGAATGATAAAGGCCAGCGGGGTCTTGGGCTCCACATCGCCGTGGTGGGCCTCAATGGCATGGATGACCTGGGTGTTTTCCTTGTACTTGCGGCAGATATCCACACCGATCTGGACATGGCTGCCCTCGATCTCATGGTCAAGGGCCTTGCCGATATCATGCAGCAGACCGGCACGGCGGGCCAGCGTGACGTTCACGCCCATCTCGCCTGCCAGCAGACCGGCCAGCCAGGCTACCTCCATGCTGTGGGTCAGAGCGTTCTGGCCAAAGCTGGTGCGGTACTTCAGGCGGCCGATGAGCTTGATGAGGTCGGGGTGCAGGCCGTGGATGCCAAGTTCCATCACGGCGCGCTCGCCCTCCCGCTTCATCTGCAGCTCAAGGTCGTGGCGGCACTTCTCCACCGTCTCCTCAATGCGGGCGGGGTGGATGCGGCCATCACCGATCAGGCGCTCCAGCGTCATGCGGGCAACCTCGCGGCGGGTCTGGTCAAAGGAGGACAGGGTGATGGCCTCCGGGGTATCGTCGATGATAAGATCCACGCCGGTGGCAGTTTCCAGCGCGCGGATGTTGCGGCCCTCACGGCCGATGATACGGCCCTTCATCTCGTCGCTGGGCAGGGGCACCACGCTGACGGTGGTCTCGCTGCAGTGGTCAGCGGCGCAGCGGCTGATGGCCTGACCGATCATGTTGCGGGCGATGTTATCGCAGTTTTCCTTCAGATCGGTCTCGTAGGCAGCCACACGGACAGCCTTCTCGTGGGTGAGCTCCTCGTCCACCTTGTGCAGCAGCACTTCGCGGGCATCCTCTTGGCTCAGGCCCGCCAGGGTCTCCAGGCGCTCCATCTCCTTGGCACGGATGGCATCCACCTCAGCCAGACGGCTGTCGGCCTCCTCGTGCTTTTTCTTGAGCTCTTCTTCCTTCTTTTCCAGGGCTTCGGTCTTGCGGTCCAGCGCATTTTCCTTCTGGTCAATGCGGTTCTCCTGGCGGCTGATCTCAGCACGGCGCTGCTTGATCTCCTTGTCGGCCTCTGCCTTCTGGGCATCGACCTCGGCTTTCAGGCGGAACGCCTCATCCTTGGCTTCCAGAACAGCTTCTTTTCGTTTTTGGTCAGCGGTCTTGATTGCTTCGTTCACCAGGCGGGTAGCCTCGGCTTCTGCGCTGCCGATCTGTGCCTCGGCGGTCTTTTTACGGTTGTTGTAACCAATAAAATAACCCGCGCCGGCAGCAACAGCAGCAACCACGACCACGATCAACAGAATGATCGGGGACATCGTGTTCACTCTCCTTACAATTAAAGTTCAAAATCAACTAAAATCTGGAGACGCTGCCGCGCAAGGCGTGGGTCAACAATACAAAATCAAGCTCTCAACAACAAAACAGACAACAGCACCGCACAAAAAGGGCATGTTTGCCCCTGCGGCCTGATGCAGCTTTTTTATCTACAAGGTTTTCATATAAAAACGGGCAGATGAAGCCCCATTGAACTTTGGTTGCGGAAGATCCCTGCACGCAGCGTCATGGATTCCATACTACTTCTTATATTACGAAACATTTGGTACAATGTCAAGTAAAGTGAAAGGAATTTTCTAAAAAAACAGCCATTATTCCAGATACATCCGCCGCAGCCGCATCAGGCGGGCGGGGGTCAGGCCGTATTCCGCCTCGAGATAGGCATCGGTGGTGCCGTACTCTTTGCGGATGGTGTCCAGCACAAAGGGGGCAGACTCCGGGTGGACACCGGCAATGCCCTGATAGAACTGCTTCTGTTCGGGATGCGCCTCGATCTCCTCGGCATGGGTGGCCCAGATCTTTTCCAGCTCCGGGCGGCGGCAGACATTGGTCCGGACAAAATCCTGACAGATCGTTTCATCGGAAGCGCCCAGTGCCAGCAGGATGAGCATGGCCGCCACGCCGGTGCGGTCTTTCCCGCCAGAGCAGTGGAACAGGATCGGCGTTTCGCCCGCCTCCAGCGCCCGGAACAGCTCCTTGTAGGCCTTATTGCGGAAGAGCATCTGCTCATACATGACATCGGCGAGGTTATGCTCTTCATCCTTCTTGCCCTTGAGCAGCTTTTCAATGTCCCCGGGAGAGAAGGAGATCTCGCTTCCGTCCGGATGGCAAAGCCCGCAGATACGCACCAGCCGCGCGCCATCGGGCACATAGTCGGGCTGCTCCGCTGCCTCGGACTCGCTGCGCAGGTCAAGGATGAGCCGCAGGCCCAGGCTGTCCAGCAGCTTGCGGTCAGCCGCCCCGGTCAGCAGTCCCGTAGGAATGCCGCGGTAGATCTGCCCCCACTTGACATGCTTGCCCTCGTCGGCCTCGTAGCCGCCCAGCTCCCGGAAGTTGTTTCCGCCCACAAAGGGCAGCTGGGTGCCCGGAGCCGGGTGCTGCGGTGCCGCCTTGGGGGCGGCGCTGGACAGCACCGGGAAGTCGTAGAAGGGCTTTGCCGGGCGGCCCCGCCGGGGCGGCAGGGATGCCGCTCCCCCGATGACCTCCATCAGGTAGCCCCGCAGCAGGTCAAGATAGGCCGAGTTGTGGTCGCGCCGCTGCACCATCGAGACGCAGAGGGGCGGCAGATCTTCCAGCAGCACGTCCCGCACCCGGTCCAGCTCCCGCCGTGCCCCCGGCTCGTAACGGGTCAGGCAGGTGCAGAGCTGCTCCTGGACCAGATAGTACGCCTGATAGAAGCTGGGGCCGATCTCCGCGTTGGGCGCAAAGCCCTCCCTGGCGCAGGCATCCCACAGGGGGCTGAACAGATCCTGCCGCAGGCTGGGCAACAGCACCCGCTGGCCCCGCAGGGCCGAAAGCGGCACCCGCTCCTTCTCCCAGAAGGGATGGCCGCGCGGCACCAGCAGGCAGGCCGGGTCGGCCCGCAGGGTGGTGCGGGCCAGCACCGGAGCCGCCGTGCCCAGATCCATCACAAGGCCCGCGTCCAGCTCGCCCTGCTCCACACCATCGGCCACGGCATCGTTTTCCAGCAGGCGGAACCGCATCTCAATGTGGGGGTACTGCTGGCGGAACCTGTCCAGCTGGGTCTCCAGCCCGGGCAGGTAGTCCGGCACCAGCGAGACACTGATGCCGATGCGCACCGGCTGGGCCGACTGGATCTCCGCATGGAGGGCCGCCTGCATCTGCTGGAACTGCTCCACCACCGGAGCCGCATGGCGCTGCAAGCTCAGCCCCCGCTCGGTGAGCGAGAGTTTGTGGTGGGCGCTGACGAACAGCGGGCCGCAGAGCTCGGCTTCCAGCGCCGTGATGCTCTGCCGCAGGGCCTGCCGCGACAGAAACAGCCGCTGTGCCGCGCGGGTGTAGTTCATTTCTTCGCACAAAACCAGAAAATAGTGCAGCTGGCGGATATCCATGGGTTCCTCCTGAAGGGTGGTGTATCAATAGATTAAGGATACCGCCTTTTTGCCTGCTTGTAAAGGCCGCATGGGCAAAAAGTCCCTCCCGGATTGACACATCCCGCCGCATGGTGTAGACTTCAAGCAGCAGAATTTTTCTCCCCGAAGAGAAAAGCTCCATCAAACACACAGAAAGAAGGTATTTTCCATGAAAGTCATCGCTACTGAAAAAGCTCCCGGCGCGATCGGCCCCTACTCCCAGGGCTTCATCGCAGGCGGTTTCGTCTACACCTCCGGCCAGATCCCTGTGAACCCCGCAGACGGCACTGTGCTCGAGGGCATCGCCGCCCAGACCGAGCAGAGCTGCAAGAACGTGGGTGCGATCCTGGAAGCCGCCGGTTCCGGCTACGACAAGGTCATCAAGACCACCTGCTTCCTGGCCGATATCGCCGACTTTGCCGCCTTCAACGAGGTCTACGCAAAGTACTTCACCTCCAAGCCCGCCCGCAGCTGCGTTGCTGTCAAGGATCTGCCCAAGGGTGTCCTGTGCGAGATCGAGGCCGTGGCAGAGGCGTAAGCTCCCGAATTGCACCGGCTTTGCGTTCTCCCCTTTACAACGCTCTGAAATTGTGCCATAATTTACTGTATTAAAGGGAAAGCCGTTCCGGTGCCGCAATTCGGCGGCGGGAACGGAAAGAGAGGGGTAAACTGTTATGAGCAAAACGATGATCCCGCAGAACTACACACCCGCGCTGAACCTGTACGATACCCAGCGTGCCATCGGCACCGTGAAGCGGCTGTTCGCCGACACCCTGTGTGCCACGCTGAACCTCTACCGCGTGTCGGCTCCGCTGTTTCTGGAGGCTTCCACCGGCCTGAACGACGACCTGAACGGCGTGGAACGCAAGGTCACCTTTGACATCCGGGACAGCGGCATTGAGGCACAGGTGGTGCAGTCGCTGGCAAAGTGGAAGCGCAAGGCCCTGAAGGACTACGGCTTCCGCGTGGGCAAGGGCCTGTACTGCGACATGAACGCCATCCGCCGGGACGAGGAGCTGGACAACCTCCACTCCGTCTATGTGGACCAGTGGGACTGGGAGAAGGTCATCCGCGAGGAGGACCGCAGCGAGGCCTACCTGAAGAACGTGGTGCGCTCCATCGTGTCGGCCGTCTGCGCCACCGAGATGAACCTGCACGCCATGTTCCCCCAGCTGCAGGATCTGCCCCTTCACACCCCCAACGTGACCTTTATCACCACCCAAGAGCTGGAGGACAAGTACCCTGACCTGACCCCGAAGGAGCGCGAGAACGCCTTTGTAAAGGAGAACGGCACCACCTTCCTGATGAAGATCGGTGCTCCCCTGAAGAGCGGCAAGCCCCATGACGGCCGCGCCCCCGACTACGACGACTGGGACCTGAACGGTGACCTGCTGTTCTGGAACGAGCCCCTGCAGTGCAGCTACGAGCTGAGCAGCATGGGCATCCGCGTCAGCCCCGAGAGTATGGACCGGCAGCTGACCATGGCAGGCTGTGACGACCGCCGCACCCTGCCTTTCCACAAGGCAGTGCTGAGCGGTGAGCTGCCCTACACCATCGGCGGCGGCATCGGCCAGAGCCGTCTGTGCATGCTGCTGCTGGGCAGCGCCCACATCGGCGAGGTACAGGCAAGCGTCTGGGACGAAGCCACCCGCGCGGCCTGCGCAAAGGCCGGGATTCCCCTGCTGTAAGCAAAACACGAGAAAAGGCTCTCTGCCAAAACCGGCAGAGAGCCTTTTTTGCATCTCAGCTTCTGAAAAACAAGCCCACATTTCTCTTTTTGCGGCAGTTCCCGCCCAGCCGCCAGACAAGCCAGGCATAGAGCAGGTTCATGGCCAGGATGGCCGCACACCACAGCACCGTCTGCCGGGTGGTCTGCTGATAGACCAGCAGGAACGGGTAAGGCCCGGTGATGAGCCGCTGGTAATTGGCCCAGAGGGCCACAGAGCCATAGAGCATGGTGGGAACCAGCGCCAGCGGAACGCACCGCGCAGGCAGCTTTGGCTCCCGTTCCAGCAGGACAAAGGAGACAAAGGCACACAGCGGGTTGAGCAGGTGGTGGTAGAGCATGGAGCTCTCGGTCAGCAGGAACACCACGCCGCCCTGGTCGGCACAGTAGGGCCCCAGCACGAACACCACGGTCAGGAAGGTCATGGTCAGGCAGCAGGTGGCAATGTACTTGAGCGTCTTGACCCAGCGGGGCAGCTGCCGCCCCGTGAACAGGCAGATCACCTGACACACCGCCACCAGCAGGCAGACGAAGAACGCAAAGACATTGGAGTTCTCGGTGTAAAAGGTGAAGGTCTGGCTGCCCACCGCTTCCCAGGTCATCCGGATGGCCACCGGCTCCCACCGCACGATGCAGAGGTTCAGGAAAATGGAACAGAGAATGGCGATCTTCTTGATCATTTTGCGGTATTGATGAAGCTGCGGTTGTCCCACAGGTACTTGATGCCGGAGATGGCAGTGGCAATGGCCACCAGCCAGCACAGCCAGTAAGAGAGGAACACGCAGTCAGCGCCTATCATAACGGAATTGCCCCAGGTCAATGCGGTGCCGAAGTAGTAGAAGATGATGGTCAGCATCTGCAGCACAGTCTTCACCTTGCCCCACATATTGGCGGCGATGACCTTGCCGTCCTTGGCACTGGCGGCCACCATCCGCAGACCGGACACGGCAAACTCACGGGCCAGGATGATGCAGAGCACCACCGGGCTGCACACGCCGTCCCGCAGCATGTAGATGAAGGCCACGGTGGTCAGCAGCTTGTCGGCCAGCGGGTCGGCAAACTTGCCAAAGTCGGTGACCATGTTCCACTTGCGGGCCAGATGGCCGTCCAGAAAATCGGTAAAGCTGGCCGCGGCAAAGATGATGCCTGCCACCAGATACCAGGTGGGGTTGAAATCTTCCGTGCCGATCTGGGTCAGGGAAACGAAGACCATGAACACCGGCACCAGAATGATGCGGGTCAGGGTGAGCTTATTGGGCAGATTCATATAGATTCCTCCAATTTGTTATTTTGCAACCGTTCCGTACAGATCGTAAAGGTCACTGTCCTCCACCAGCACATCATAGAACTGGCCGGGATAGAGCGGCTCCTCGCTGGAAACGCAGACATTGCCGTCCACCTCGGGGGCATCGCCGGTGGTGCGGCAGAGGTACAGGCCGCTCTCCTCGTCGATGCCGTCACAGAGCACACGGACGGTCTGGCCCACCTTCTCGGCCTGTTTCTGGGCCATGATGCCGGTCTGGATCTGCATCACCAGCTCAGCGCGCCGGTCCTTGGTCTCCTGATCGATCTGGCCGTCCATCTTTGCGGCCACGGTGTTCTCCTCGGCAGAATAGGCAAAGCAGCCCAGACGGTCAAATCTGACCTCCTTGACGAAGTTGCACAGGTCCTCAAACTGCTCCTCGGTCTCGCCGGGGAAGCCCGCGATCAGGGTGGTGCGCAGGGTGATGCCGGGGATCTCCCGGCGCAGCTTGCCGATGACCTCCAGCAGCTCTGCGCGGTTGGAGCGGCGATTCATGTTTTTGAGGATGGTATCGTTGCAGTGCTGGATGGGCAGGTCGAGGTAAGGCACCACCTTCTCGTTCCGCTTCATGGCGGCAATAAAGTCATCGGTGATACGCTCCGGGTAGGCGTACATGATGCGGATCCACTCAAGGCCCGGCACCTTGTTCAGCTTGTCCAGCAGCTCACAGATGCTGCCGGGCTTGCCCCAATCCTCGCCATAGGCGGTGGGGTCCTGGGCCACCACGATCAGCTCCTTCACGCCCTCACCGGCCAGCCAGCGGGCCTCGGCCACGCAGTCGGCCAGATCGCGGCTGTGCAGCGGGCCGCGGATGCCGGGGATAGCGCAGTAGTGGCAGCGGTTGTTGCAGCCCTCTGCGATCTTTAAGTACGCATAGTGGGCAGGCGTGCCGATGACACGCTTGCCGCCCAGCGGGAAGTCCTTTTTGGCACCGTAGCTTTCCAGATGGTTCTCACCGTGGAACAGGCGGGCCACGATGGTGTCAATGGCCTTGTTAGAGGCACAGCCCACCACAGCATCCACCTCGGGGATTTCCTCCTCGATCTGGCTGCGGTAACGCTCGGCCAGGCAGCCGGTGACGATGACCTTCAGCTCCGGGTTCTGCTGCTTGTAGGCGCAGGCCTCCAGAATGTTCTCAATGGCCTCGGTCTTGGCGCTCTCGATAAAGCCGCAGGTGTTGACCAGAATGACATCGGCTTCACCCAGGTCGGCCACCGTCTCGTGACCGGCCGAAAGCAGGATGTGCACCATCACGTCCAGATCGACCTGGTTCTTGGGGCAGCCAAGGGAAATACATGCAATTTTCATAAAAAGGGATACTCTCTTTCCTGTTTGTCAAATCTCCGTTGTATAACCTCTCCGTCATTGCTTCGCAATGCCACCTCTCCTAGTAGGAGAGGCCTTGGCAGTAAGGGAGAAGTTTCCCGTTTTGCCAAGGGCTCCCCTACTAGGGGAGCTGTCGAGCGGATGCGAGACTGAGAGGTTGTACCAAGGATCACTTATTCCTCTTCGATTCGCCGAATGGCTTCCTTAATGACGGAATACGAAAATCCCCGCCGCTGCAGGGCCGCAATGACCAGATCCCTGCGGCCCGCTTCCAGCTTTTTGCGGTAATGCCCTTCCACCAGAGCGGCGGCGGCTTCCAGCTCCGGGTCCTCGCCGGAAACATCGGGGGTGTAAACAGCATCCAGCGCCTGCTGGATCTCGCCTGCGGCCAGGCCCTTCTGCCGCAGATTCTGGGCAGCGGCGCGGCGGCTCTTTTTTGCCGCCAGCAGGGCGTGGGCACGGGTCTCGGCATAGCGGGCATCGTTGATATACTCCCGCTGCACCATCTCTGCCACCACGGCGGCACTGGTCTGCTGGGTATAGCGGCGGTTCAGCCGCTCATACAGCTGGCCCGAGGAAAGCTCCTGCCCGGCCAGCAGCTCCATGGCCCGGGTGCGGGCCTTGGCGGCATCGGTGGATTTTTCCTCTTCGGCCAGCGGGCGGCGGCCACGGCTGTAAAAGGCCATTTACTCTTCCACCATGATATCCAGCTCACTCTCGCTGCTGCGGGCGGGAGCCTTGACCACCGGCTCCTTTGCTGTGGCAGGAGCTGCCGGTTCCCCCTCTGCAGGGGCGGCAGCAGCCTTGCCCCCCGGGCGGCGGGTGGCATAGAGCTTGTCGGCATTGGCGCGCACCTGACCCTCGATATCGTTGGCGATCTCGGGGTTATCGCGCAGGAACTGCTTGGCATTGTCGCGGCCCTGACCCAGGCGGATATCGCCGTAGTTGAACCATGCACCGCTCTTCTGAACGATGCCCAGCTTGACACCCAGATCGATGAGCTCACTCATCTTGGAGATGCCCTCGCCGAACATGATGTCGAACTCAGCCTCACGGAACGGAGGAGCCACCTTGTTCTTGACGATCTTAGCGCGGGTGTGGTTGCCGATGAACTGGCCGGAAGAATCCTTCAGGCCCTCCACGCGGCGGATATCGATGCGGACAGAGGAATAATACTTCAGGGCGCGGCCGCCGGTGGTGACCTCGGGGTTGCCGTAGACCACGCCAACCTTTTCACGCAGCTGGTTGATGAAGATGCAGACGGTGTTGGTCTTGCCGATGACGCTGGTCAGCTTGCGCATGGCCTGGCTCATCAGGCGGGCCTGCAGGCCCACATGGCTGTCGCCCATCTCGCCCTCGATCTCGGCGCGGGGCACCATGGCGGCAACAGAGTCCACAACAATCGCATCAATGGCACCGGAGCGCACCAGCGCCTCGCAGATCTCCATGGCCTGCTCACCGGTATCGGGCTGGCTGACCAGCAGGTTGTTGATATCCACACCCAGCGCCTCGGCATACACAGGGTCCAGCGCGTGCTCCACGTCGATGAAGGCAACATCGCCGCCCTTCTTCTGGGCTTCGGCCAGAACATGCAGGGCCAGCGTGGTCTTACCACTGGATTCAGGGCCGTACACCTCAATGATGCGGCCCCGGGGCACGCCGCCCACGCCCAGTGCCAGATCCAGGCCGATGCTGCCGGTCGAGATGGCATCCACCTGCATGGCGGCGTTGTCGCCCAGCTTCATCACAGCGCCCTTGCCAAACTGCTTCTCGATCTGGGCCAGTGCTGTGGCCAGCGCATCCTTCTTGGCACCGGGATCGGTCTTCTGGGTCGCCGGGGCAACGTTGTTGTTCTGATTTTTTGCCATAGTGTCATGCTCCTTTGTCATCTGTTCCCGGCGCGGTGCGGCCAAACGCAGGCGCGGGCATTCCATTTCTTTCGGTACTAGTATAACACATTTTACAGATATTACAACAGGAAGTTGTAGATATTTTTATTGTTTTCTCGCCATCACACAGCGGTCATTGCCGCCAAAGTCTTTTCTGCACGTGATCTCCGTCCACCCGTTGGCGGCAAGCAGGGCCGTTACGGCTTCCCGCTGCTGCCAGCCGATCTCCAGGGCAAGGGCACCGCCGGGGCGCAGAGCTTTCTGGTAGTGTTCCGCAATGGCGCGGTAAAATACCAGCCCATCCTCCCCTGCTTCCAGCGCCATGGCAGGCTCCTGCGCCACCTCGGGCTGCAGCGCGCCCATCTCGGCGGCGGTCAGGTAAGGCGGGTTTGACACAATGAGGTCCAGCTGCCCCTCCGGCAGGGTCTGCCAGTAGGTGAACAGATCTCCCTGCACCGGGGTGATGGTCAGTGCCGGGGAGAGATGGGCGTTCTGCTCCAGATAGCGGTATGCCGCAGGGCTCTTCTCCAGACTGGTGACCTGTGCCGCCGGGCAGAAGCGCTTCACACCCAGCCCCAAACAGCCCGTGCCGGCACAGAGATCGAGCACCCGGGGTGCCTCCACCCCAGCCAGCATTCCGGCGGCGGCTTCGGCCACCACCTCAGTGTCGGCCCGGGGGCAGAGCACGCCGGGGCCGACAGCCAGCTCAAAGTCGAGGAAGGGCCAGCTGCCGCAAAGGTATTGCAAAGGCTCCCGGGCCGCGCGGCGGGCCGTCAGGGCTTCCAGCCGCTCTGCCTGCTCTGCGCCCAGCGGAGCATCGGCAAGGCGGGCATCCCCGCCCACTGCCAGCCGGAAGAGCTCGGCCGCGTCAAAATCTGCGTCGGGGCAGCCTGCGGCGCGCAGGCGTGCCTCCACCTCCCGGACTGCTGCCCGGGGCAGCATCCCTGCGGTTACCATCTACCGTCCTCCGGGTCCTCGGGCAGAACCGGTGTGACGGCGGCAATGGCCACCTCGATCATGCTGTCGTCCGGCTCAAACACGGTCAGATGCTGCACCCAGATGCCGGGCTGCCGGATGATGCGGGTGGCAATGTTGTCCGACCGGCCGCACCACTTGAGCAGCTCGTAGCTGATGCCCATGACCAGCGGCAGGAGCAGCAGCTTGAACACCACCCGCAGGCTGGTGCTGGACCAGGGCAGCACGCTGTACAGGAACACGCTGACGATGACCACCAGGATCAAAAAGCTGGTGCCGCACCGGGGGTGGAAGCGGGTATATTTGCGGACATTCTCCACCGTGAGGGGGTCTCCGGCCTCGTAGCAGGCAATGGTCTTGTGCTCGGCTCCGTGGTACTCGAACACCCGGTGGATCTCCTTCATCCGGGAGATGGCGGCCATGTAGGTCAGGAAGATGGCGACCTTGAGCACCGCTTCCAGCACCACCTTGGTCCAGCGGCCCAGCGGCACCAGATGGTTCAGGCCGCCCACCAGCACCGTGGGCAGAACGGTGAAGAGCAGGATGGCAAACAGCCCGCCGATCACGGCAGCTGCCGCCAGCAGGATATCTTCGGCCTTTTTGCCCAGATGGTCGCCCACCCATTTTTCAAAGGCGGTCTCCTCTTCGGCGGGGTCGTAGTCATCCCCCATGCTCACCTGTGCCGAGTACATCATGTACTTGTACCCCATGATCAGGCTCTCGATCATCGAGATGGCTCCCCGTACCAGCGGGATCTTTGTCCACACGCCGTGGGTGGGAGTGGGCTCGACCTTGGTCTCAATGGTGCCATCGGGCTTGCGGACAGCACAGCAGATGTTTTTCGGGCCCCGCATCATAATGCCCTCCATCAGGGCCTGCCCGCCCACACTCGTCTTGAAGCGTTCCTTGTTCGGTTGATTCATTGGCTCTCCTATGGGGCGCTGCGGCCCCTCTCTATCGTAAAAACTGCCCCTCTATCTTACCAGATAAATATGGACAATCTCTTATCGTTTATAGATCGGCAGCCCCAGCGTGACCACCGTGCCCCGGCCCAGCGTACTCTTGAGGTCCATGGTGCCGTCCAGTGCGGTCATAATGGAATCCACCAGCGCAAGGCCGATGCCGCTGCCCCGCACCGAGTTGCTGCCCTTGTAAAACTTGGTCTTGACGTTTTCCAGATCCTCCGGCGGGATGCCGCGGCCCTGATCGATGATCTCGATGAAGGCTTTGTACTCGCCCTGCCAGATCTTGACCGTGATGCGTCCGCCGGGGGCCGAATACTTGATGGCATTGTCCAGAATGTTAATGAACACCTGCCGCAGGCGGTCGGGGTCGGCGTAGACCGGGATCATCTCCTCCGGCTCCGCATAGGCCAGCAGAAGCCCCTCCCGCTGGATGCGCGCTTCACAGAAAAGGACAGCGTCCGTCAGCTCGGCCACAAGGTCCAGGGGGCGGCACTCCATTTTCAGGCGGCCATTCTGCAGGCGGCTGAAATCCAGCAGCTCCTCCACCATGTTGTACAGGCGGGCGGTCTCGTTGTTGATGATCTCCAGCCCCTTGCGGTAGTTCTCATCGGTGGGGTCATCCAGGGTGCGCAGGGTCTCCACCCAGCCCCGGATGGAGGTGAGCGGCGTGCGCAGTTCATGGGAGACCGAGCTGATGAATTCGTTCTTCATCTTCTCCGTCTCTTCCAGCCCCTCGGCCATCTGATTGATGGTTCCGCGCAGGCGGTCCACCTCGTCCCGCTCGTCACCGGTCACCGGCAGGCGGACATCCAGTTCTCCCCGGGCGATGCTGGCGGCGATCCGCTCCACCTGCCCCAGCGGCACCACGATGCCCCGCACGAAGTACAGACCAGAGGCCACTGTAAAGCCCAGAATGGCCGCCACCACGATCAGGCTGACGATGAAAACGCTCTTCAGCTGCGCCTGCACCAGCGTCAGACTGGTGACAAGGCGCATGGCAGCCACGTCCTCGGCCGCATAGGGCACCAGACTGCACACAGCCATGACCGTTTCCCCGCTGGCGGTGCGGTAGATGGCCACACCCACGCCGTCCGGTGCATCCTGCGCCTTGTTAAAGTCGTCCTGCACCACGATGCCGTCCGCACCTGTGCCGCTGGAGGAGGCGATCACGCTGCCGTAACCGTCCAGCAGCATGAACTCATATTTGTCTTTATCCGCAAACTGCTCCACCATCCGGCGCAGGGCCACACTGCGGTTGGCCGCGGTCTTCTGGGCCGTGTCGCCGGTGTACATTTTCAGCTGACCGTTGATGGAGGAAAAACGCCGCATCATGGTCTGCTGGACGCTGTTGTAGTAGCTGCGGCCGAAGTTGTACACGAACATGCTCTCCACCAACAGCACCAGCAGCACCGTCAGGAACAGGCTTCCCCGCAGCCAGCGGTGGGTAATACCACTGCGCATTGCTTTTCCTCCTTTCTGTCAGTAATCCTGGCTCTCCTACTATTGGGAGAGCTATCGAGCACAGCGCAACTGAGAGGTTTTTCTTTACTCCTCCCACCGGTAGCCGTAGCCCCACACTGTCATAATGTGGGTGGGGTGGCTGGGTTCATCCTCTACCTTCATCCGCAGGCGGCGGATGTTCACATCCACGATCTTCACATCGCCGAAGTAGTTCTCGCCCCACACGCCTTTCAAGATCTTTTCCCGCACCAGCGCGATGCCGGGGTTGTGGAAGAACAGCTCCATGATCTGGAACTCCACCTGGGTCAGCTCGATCTGCCGCCCGGCCTTGAGGAGAACACGGCGGTTCTCATCCAGCACAAATTCCCCGCTGACCAGCGTGGTGGGGGCATTTTCGTCTGCAGCGGAGCCGCCGCCCGAGCGGCCCACCCGGCGGCAGAGGGCCTCCACACGGGCCAGCAGCTCACTGACGCTGAAAGGCTTGGTCATATAGTCATCCGCACCGATGGACAGGCCGCGGATCTTGTCCTGCTCCTGCCCCTTGGCACTCAGGATAATGATGCCGATCTTCTGGTCGGTGCGGCGGATGGTCTCGCAGAGCGAGAACCCATTCATGCCGGGCAGCATCACATCCAGAATGGCAGCATCACAGCCGGGCTTCTGCTCCAGCAGAGGCAGGGCGGCTTCGGCGCTGTCGGCCTCCACCGCCTCCATCCCCGCCAGCCGCAGGTTCAGCGCGATCATCTCGCGGATGCTGGCTTCATCCTCTACCACAAGTACCTTGACCATCTAAGACCTCCATATTTTTCTGCCTTCTCCCTCTGCCCAAGAGCACATGAAGAAGCTCATCATTTCAGAACTCTCAGCCTGCATCCGGTAAACTTCTGCAAAACTGAGCGGCATCATCAATTCAACCGGTACAACGACCGGGACAGTCGATAGCTCTGATCCTTCAGCACCACGTCCGGCCCGAACTTGGCCTGCATCTGGCGGGATGCCACCACGCCCAGGCGGGTCCAGCCCGCCGCGCTCTCGCTGGAAGGAACCAGACGCATGGTCAGCACCAGCTTACCCTCGTCCACGGTGTGCAGCTCCACGGCCTCCTCTCCCTCAGCGCTGTCGGTGAGCATCAGGTTGCCCTCCCACTCGGCGGGCAGCTCAATGTAGCAGCTGCTCTCCTCATCCAGTAGGCCAAAGCTCTTTTCCGGCTCCGGGCTGGTGTAGTCCATCCAGACGATAAAATCCATTCGTCGGCTCTGGCTCAGGTTCAGCAGGCCCGCTTCGTCAGGCTGGGTGGGGATCTCCACGATGCCGTCGCCGTCCAGATCCCGGCTGACCAGCGTGGAGACATTGCGCAGGGACGCATTGTACAGCTCACTGGTGCTGATCTGCTCAGCGGGCAGCATCTGCTGGCTTTCCTCATCGAAGTAGAGCAGCACCGTGGCCAGATTGTTGCCCGAAAGGCCGGTCCAGCCGTCCAGCACCAGATAGCGCTTTCCGTCCGCTCCCAGGCCCGCCGCCACAGCGGCGCAGCCCGAGAACTTATCTGCCGAAAGGCCCATGACAGCCACCTGCTGGAACATCCCGTCCCGGTCAACGGTCAGCAGCTCGATCTGCACCCCGCTGTCCTCCAGCGTGGACATCAGGATCAGATCCTCGTTGCCGCCGCCGGTGATATCCTCCACCAGATACTGCTCATAGGACTGTTCCAGAATGGCATTGACCGTGCCGTTCTCGTAGGAGTACACCGCCAGATAGCTGTCGCCCTGCGCGGCGAGGTACCCCACCACCAGCTGGGTGGCGGCACCATCCTGCAGCTGTGCCAGCCGGACATTGTCCACTGTATCCGCCAGACCCTCGATACTCTGGCGGACCTGCCACACGCCTGCGGCATTCTTCTGCAAAAATGCAATGCAGACGTTGGAGCTCTGGGCCGTGGTGTAAAGAACAGCGGCATCCTGCTGGCCGTCACCATCCAGATCCTGCAAAAGGAACGGCGAGAGCAGCTCCCCCTGCATCGGGTATTTCAGCTGGGCGCTCTCCCCCAGCCATTCGTTCAGGGCATTTTGCAGTGCACCGTAGTCGCCCGGAAGGCGCGGGGCACGCAGCAGCTCCTCCACCTGCACATTTTCCGACATCGGAAGGCCGCACGCCGAGAGCAGGCCCATCATGCAGCCTGCACTCAGTACCAGAAACCGTCGTCTTTTCAACCGCCGCCCCTCCCTTCTGTGGAAAATTCGCAAAGTCGTGCAGAAATACAGTATAATTATAGCATTCTTGCCCCGCCATCACAAGCCCCAGCTGCTAACGCCCAACCGGGCAGCGCGGCATTCCCACGCAAGTGAAACGGGCCATTCCATCGCCCGCTCTACTGCCTGCGGCAGCAGGGTTCCACCCCAGCGGACACTTGCTTTGGGAACACCCCGCTGCCCGGCCCACACGATGCAAAAAAGGCCCTTTCCCCGAAGGGAAAGAGCCTTTGTTACACTGTTTGAACAGTCAGAGTCGATCAGACGAGCTCCAGAACTGCCATCTCAGCAGCGTCGCCGCGGCGAGCGCCGATCTTGATGATGCGGGTGTAGCCGCCGTTGCGGT
>QWCN01004410.1_pt1 | contig 16821 bp, 10 predicted proteins | sample 1972711 | NCBI WGS metagenome assembly QWCN01 (sample SAMN09866707, study PRJNA288562) | Human gut metagenome isolate term1_stool, whole genome shotgun sequencing... | isolation source: gut | host: Homo sapiens | place: USA: California | reverse complement strand
GCGAATCGGCAATATCTCCGTGCCGCCGAAGCTGAAGCCGAGCGGAGTTGCGATTGCGCCGCTTGTGGGTTCTATCGCCTGCGGACAACCTGTTGACGCGGTAGAAAATATCGAAGAAAGTTTTGCGCTTCCGCGCTCTATTTTCGGAAACGGCGACTTGTTTATGCTCCGCACGTTCGGCGACAGTATGATTGACATAGGTATCAAAAAAGACGACCTCGTAGTTATCCGCAAGCAAAACACGGCAGATGACGGAGAGATTGTCGTGGCAATGATAAACGGCGAAACGACTTTGAAACGTATTTTCAGAAGAAACGGCAAAGTCATTCTGCATCCCGAAAACAAAGAGATGAAAGATATTGTCGTAAGATAGTCGATATGCTCATCGGCTATCAGGGACAAGCGAGGAAAGCGAACGCCCGGTTTTACAGAGAACTCGAAAGAAAGGAACGGGCGATCAAGAATATTTGCGGGATACCCTATGCGCTCGCAAGGAAGAACATAGGGCTTGAAGAAATGGAACGGGACTTGCCGAAGTACCATAAATTTGCTTCAATTCGTTTAATTTTGCGTTCTTTTGCTTCAAGTCTTGTATTTTTTGAAACAATGGAACAATTTCATTGTTTAGACTTTCAACCGTTCGGCTGTTCAAGTTGGGAATTTCTAATTTGCATAAGTTCGCTTGATTGACTTTTAATTGAACCGCACCGGTTACCGCCTTTTGAATATTTAAGCATTTCAATACAACATAAAGTAAAGCATTAGAATATCCATTAGTTCCTTGTAAAATATGTGCGTGATTATTAACCCAAAATTTATCGTTTATAATTTGCACAATAGGATAACCATCGTTGTCAATTACTGTTCCATCTTCAGCAATCAAAACATACTCGCCATCAAACAAATAGCTGTCAATGTAATCCAATATTCCAGTAGCGCCATAATATGGGAAATTACCCTTTCTATCGAAACGCTCTCTACTTGATAATGGAATTCTTTGGCTATCAAAAATAGTAATAATTGTTTCCAAAGCAATTTTTTTAGTTGAAGTACTTATTCTCAAAAGATATTTTTGCCTTGCCAATTCTTCTAATTTGTCACAAGTAAGTTGGTTATTCTCAATGCAATTATCAATACTTCCGAGAATATCAACTAAAGGTAAATTTGAAAATTCTGATAGTTTTTTATTATAAGATGTTGTTAATAGTGCACAAGGGATTGAAAAAAAACAATATATGTGCTATAATAATATATGTGTTAGTCTATATTTTGTGGAGGTTGCCATAAATGAGTACTGCAAAATTTACTGAGTCTAGTTTAGAAGACGCTATTATAGAGCAACTTGTCGATTTGGGGTATGAATATGCGATTGATACTGACCAATGGATGATAACGCGCCCTTTGGGTGCTTTTATCAATGAAGATTTGTTGCTTTCTTCTTTAATGAAAATAAACGCAGGCGTGAAAGTTTCCGTGTTGGAACAAGCTATTTCTGCGTTAAAAAATATAGACAATCCATCGTTATTTGAAAGAAATCATATTGTACATAATTGGCTTGTGGACGGCATTCAAGTAGAAGATTATGACGCTGAAGTAAACCCTTTGGTTAAATTCATTGATTTTGAAAATATAGACAAAAACACGTTTCAAGTAGCAAATCAACTTAAGTTTAAGGAAAATAGAAATTTAAGAATACCCGACGTTATTATTTACGTAAATGGTATTCCTTTGGTTGTGTTTGAGCTAAAGTCAATCGAATACGACGAAGATACTTTTATTGATAGAGCATACGAGCAATTAGGAAGAAACAGCGAAGCCGATGGCTATCGTTACGATATCCCAACGCTAGGAAGAAACAGCGAAGCCGATGGCTATCGTTACGATATCCCAACGCTTTTTAACTATAACGCTTTTCTTGTTATTAGCGATGGCGCAAACAATAAGGTTGGAACGCTTACAAGTGATTTGACGAGATATAATGAGTGGAAGAGTGTTGACGGGGAACCCGGGTATAAAAAGAATTATGCGTATAAATTACAGGTCCTTTTAGAAGGATTGTTGAAGCCTGAAAGACTTTTAGACGTTATAAAAAATCACGTGTTCTTTATGAACAAAGATAAGGAAAGACCGATTAAGATAACCGAAAACGGGAAAACAAAGGTCGATTTTATCAAAGAAGCATATCAAATAATGAAAAATAACAAATAAAATAATCGTTATCGGTTGTTTCGGAAACAGCAAAGGATAAAGACGAAACATGATAAGTATCGTATCCGGTGAAGAATTTTTAAAAAACAAAGAAAAATATCAGATGACAGGGAAAGTTATTCCGTTTAACGAGGCGATGGCGGATGGAAATCTAACGGAAACAATCTTTTCACCCGATTTTATAGAAGAAAGGTGTAAAACGCACAACGTTACCGTTTCCGATTATGAAAAAATCACGATGGCGCACGTAAGGGCGATGAGCCAAGAGGAAGAAATTCATTTATATTTTGGCTTTGATATGTTTTGCCAAATCAATCTTCTTACGCTCTTGGCGTATTTAGAGCAAATTGGCTATCGGAAGGAAATAACGGTTTTTATTTGCGACGAAATCCACGATAAGGTAATAGACGTTTTCAAAACGACGGCCGGCGGCTATTCGGAAGCGTACAAGTCAATCGTTGTCGAGAAAAAACGAACGGCTACGCCCAACAAATATTTGAACGAAGCGGAAGAGTTGTATTTTAATTATGCAAAGAAGTATGCGGCTGTTTTGCAAAGCCTTTTAAGCGGTTTTAATGGAAACAATGAAAAGGAGAAGATAGGTTATTTGATTCGGCATAACGCTACGTACGGTCTTGGCGATATACAATGGGTGAAATGGCTGCATAATCTTTAAGAAGATAAAAACATCTTAGTTTCAAATCGAGCTTGTGCAAATTTTGCACAAGCTGACGATAACGGGAAGACGTATCAATATAGTCGACAATTGGGGTAGACATATAAAATAATGGCATCAAGAAAAGCAAAAGAATCAAATGGACGAGGGCTATCAGGCGCAGTGAGATAATCATTGCGTCGATTTTTTATAATGGCAGTTTGTTTGTAAAAATTTTTTGTTATAACGTCTATTACTATTGACAAAATAATATAAAACGTCTATAATAATAAATGTTAAATGTAAAGAGGATGCTGTTATGAGAAAGAAGACGGTTCAGTTATTTCCGGATACGATTAAGATTTTGGAGCAAATGGGCGAACAAATCAAGTTGGCGAGATTAAGAAGAAATTTATCCGTTGAGCTTGTCGCGGCTCGCGCAAATATAAGCAGGGCGACGGTTTGGGCTATTGAAAAAGGGAGTCCTTCCGTTGCGATAGGATATTACGCCGCCGTTTTGCATGCACTGAATAATATGGATAAAGATTTATTGTTGGTTGCGCAAGACGATAAACTGGGTAGGACGCTTCAAGATTTAAATTTGCCTACCAGACAAAGAGCGCCTAAAAAGAAGGGGGATTAAAGTATGTCGCAGACCATAAAAATACACGTATATTTTGATAATAATGTTGACGAAAAATTTAAGGTTGGCTGTCTTTTTGTCGATTATCAAAAGGGAAAAGAAAAGTTCTCGTTCGAATATGACGATGCGTTTTTTACAAGCCCTCTTTTCTGTTATTTTTTCGACTACGATTTACAACCTTATAAGGGAAGACAATATTTGCCGATGGATAAAAGCAGCTTTGGCGTTTTTTCAGATACTGCGCCCGATAGGTGGGGCAGGCTTTTAATGAAACGCAGAGAAAGAATCAGAGCGGAAGAACAAAAATTGCCCAAAGTAAAGACGTTATATGAGGCTGATTATTTATTGGGCGTTTTTGACGAGGCGCGCATGGGCGCATTGCGCTTTTCTTTGGAAGAAGACGGGGAATATCTCTCGGCGGAAAGGGAATTGTCAACGCCGCCTTTTGAAAGTTTAAGAACGTTAGAAGAAGCGTCAAGGCAATTTGAAAAAGAAGAAAATTTGTTGGAGGGTAAATGGTTAAAACTTTTGCTTGCTCCGGGCTCTTCTTTGGGCGGAGCAAGACCGAAAGCTACGATTAAAGACGTTGACGAAAGTCTTTGGATTGCGAAATTTCCTTCCAAAAACGACGAATACGATATCGGCGCTTGGGAAAAGACGGTTATGGATTTGGCGAAGTTATGTGGACTTAACGTTCCCGATTCGCAACTGATGAAATTTTCTAAACTTGGTAGCACGTTTTTAGTAAAACGTTTTGATAGAGAGGGGAATAAGAGAATTCACTTTATGTCAGCAATGACGGCGCTTGGCAAAAAAGACGGAGATAATTCGTCCGGCGGAATAGGGTATTTGGATATTGCGGCGTTTATTAGGGCTAACGGAGCAAATCCTGAAAAAGATTTAATAGAGCTTTGGAAGAGAATTGTATTTAATATTGCGGTTTCTAACACAGACGACCATTTAAGAAATCACGGTTTTATTTTGACGGAAAACGGGTGGAGATTATCTCCCGTATACGACGTAAACCCGAATTTAGATAAAGACGCGTTATCGCTTAATGTTACGGAAGAAGACAATGCGCTGTCCGTTGATTTGGCAATAGAGGTTTGTGAGAAGTTTGGGATAGATAAAAAAGATGCGGTAGAGTTAGCTAAAGGCGTGTTGGTAACGGTGTGCGATAATTGGCGTATAATTGCCGAGAAGAACGGATTGAGTAAGAGTTCTATCGAATATATGAAGCCTGCTTTTGGGGCAACGCAAATATAAGCAAAAGTGCGACGAAAATATAGTCGCAACATTCTAAAAGTACCCGAAAGGGGTAATGTAAAAAAGAATGCTTAAAGGCTTTTTCTTAACGTTTATTGATAATGGGCAATAAAATTTGTAAGATAGACTAAAAAGGCTTGACAAAAACTTATTTTGCGACTAAAATATAGTTGCGGTATAGATTAGTCGCATTTTTAGGGAGGGCGTTATGTATATCAAGAGAAGTATCACTGAAATTCTTAAAAAAAGAGCAAAGAATAGTAGGTGTTTATTGCTTACGGGACCGAGACAAGTCGGTAAATCAACGTTACTGAAAGAAATTTACAGCGACGTTAAATATTATACATTTGACGATAAGGTTTTGTTGACCTCTGCATTAGACGACCCTAAACTTTTTTTAAAAAACGCAGCAAAGCCTTCGATTTTTGATGAGGTTCAGTACGCAAAAGAGTTGTTTCCGTATATAAAAATAGAATGCGATAAAGAAAATAGATACGAAAACTACTATTTAACGGGTTCGCAACAAATGAAACTTATGGATAAAGCCAAGGAGTCTTTGGCCGGCCGCGTTAGTATTTTAGAACTTCAAGGCTTGTCTATGCGTGAAATTAACGATATATCTTTTAACAAGCATTTTGTTCCAACCGAAGAATATATAGCGGCAAGAGAAAAAGAAGTTAAACCGTACGATAATATTTGGCAAAACATTCATCGTGGTGCATATCCGGAACTTTACGTAACGGAAAGAGAGTGGGTGGATTTCTATTCGTCATACGTTAGGACTTATTTGGAAAGGGATATAAAAGATGAAATAGAAATTAAGGACGAAATAGCCTTTACAAGATTTTTAACTTCGGTTGCGGCAAGAACGGGGCAAATTCTTAACTATGCAAGTATATCGGAAGAGGTTGGCGTAACGCAAGCGACCATAAAAAATTGGATTTCCGTATTAGAGAAAACGGGCATTGTATTTATTTTGCAGCCATATTATTCCAGCCATTTAACGAGGGCGATAAAAACGCCTAAGATTTATTTTAGAGATACGGGGCTTGCCTGCTATCTTACGCGCTGGAACAATTACGAAGCGCTTGAAAACAGTGCGGTTGCGGGCAATATGTTTGAAACTTTCGTTATAAACGAGATTATTAAATCTTTTATAAACGAAGGACTTGAATATAATTTCAGCGTATTCTATTATCGCGGGAAAGATAAAAAGAGGATTAAACAAAACGGCGAAACTGTTGAAACGGAAAACGAAATAGATTTCATCATAGAAGAAAATGGAGTTTTGTATCCGATTGAAATTAAAAAAAGCGCAAAACCGATGAAGAGTATGGCAGATGCGTTTGACGTTTTAGATAAAGATATAGATAAAAAGCGTGGTATGGGCGCGATTGTATGTCTGTATGATGACAAACTTTATTTGAAAGAGGATTTGGTGGTTTTGCCTATTGAATATATCTAAAATATTTCGTTGATAGATTATTTAGAAGACAAGAAATATTAAATATTAAAAAGTGCCAAAATGGCACCAAGACAAGCAAAATTTCAAAAATTCCTTGCGGTAATAGATAGGACTATCAATAATCCGAACGGGCGGCGGAAAATGACAAAAAAGTACCCGAAAGGGTATAAAAAAAGGTGATTTTGGGGTTTGACCTATCAATCGCACTCAGCCATACAGAGAGAAGAGGAATTCTCCGCGACGCTCCAAGGGCTCGAATCCCGCCTTTCGTTTCTCCTAAAAAGGGACGAGCCGGCCGATTCTACTCGCACCTTTAAAAAACCTGCGTTTCTTTAAAAAAGGCGGCCGAGCCGTCGGCTATCCTTCAAAAAGGCCCGAATCCGCGGATTTTTTTCGGCGCGCTCTTTAAGTGCGATTGTTTTTCGGTGTCTTTGCTTTTTTTGCTTGACGATTTTTGTCAAAGGAGATATACTGGGAACGGATAAATTTTTTCGGGAAAGGAGTTAACCTGAAAAAACGAGGGTGGACAGGTGAGCGACGAAACGACAAAAACGAAGAAAACGGCACATTCTTTACAGTATCCCGTCATGCTGGTGCACGGATTCGGATTCAGGGACGGAAAGAGGATCAATTATTGGGGAAGGATTCCCAAACTTTTGGAAGAGAAAGGCTGCGCGGTATTTTACGGAAAGCAGGACAGCAGCGGAACGATAGAGGATAACGCTCTCTTTTTAAAGGAAAGAATCGAGGAAATTTTGCGGGAAACGGGCGCGGAAAAAGTAAACTTGATTGCTCATTCGAAGGGAGGACTCGAAGCGAGATATTTGATCTCGACGCTGAAAACGGCGGATAAGGTCGCTTCGCTGACGACGATAAGCACTCCGCACCGCGGCTCTGAAACGATAGAGAAGATCCCCGATTTTCTCTTAAAAATCGCCGGCTTTTTTATGAACGTCTGGATGCGGATCATGGGCGATAAAAATCCGCACGCCTATCAGGCCTATCTCTCTTTCAGGGCCGACAGCGCCAAAATTTTTAATAGAAATAATCCCGACAGCGAAAACGTCTATTATCAAAGCTACGCGTTTGTTATGAAGCGAGATATCTTTTTGTGGCTTCCTCATCTGATCATTCGCTTATTGGAAGGAGAAAACGACGGACTCGTTACGCCGAAATCCGCCGCTTGGGGAGATTTTAAAGGGGTGGTCAAAAGCAATTCCAAACGGGGAATCTCCCATTGCGATGAAGTCGATCTGAGAAGGAGAAAATTCACTAAAAAGACGGGCGACGGAATCTGCGATATATTGGAGGTATACGCGAACATAGCCGACACTTTGTACGAAAAAGGTTTTTGAGCTTAGAATTTCGCTCCGGCGGCACGGCATCAGGCGTCAAAAAGCGCTCTCGCCGCACGGTTCAGAACAGAAAAATTACCTGAGCGGAATCGCAAAACTAAAAAACTAACGCGGATTACCGACTTTTAAGTCGGGGGAGGGCGGGACTTTTTCTGTCAGAACGCCCGGCGGAGATAAAGGGGCAAAACAGGCTGTGTCTTATCGGACATTGGCCTTTTTCTATAAAGGAGGCAGAAATAAAAAATTTTTGCATCGACTAGGTGTAACGCTCTTTTTCAAAGAAAAATAGCTTGGCAGGGGGCGAAAGGCGTGGAAAAATTGTTCGGAAAAGTAAAAAACTCCTGAATTTGAGGAATATGGAAAATAATATCGCGCGGGGAAAGGGAACGAATTTCTCGATTTTTCACAATCCTATTGACACGGCAATAAATAAATGATATAATTTGGTTAAGCGCAAACGTAAAGGCGGCTCAGCCGACGTTTTCGACGTGTAACTGAAAAAATAAAAGATTCCTACGATGCAGCCGAAAGCGTAAAAGCGGGTGCTTTTTTTGCTTATCGGGCGCGTCTATTCCGCCGATCAAAAAAATCGACGGGCGCGGGGGTAAAAAATGATCGCAGTGTGGTCGATAGTATTGGGGGGATCCCTCGTCGTTTTCGCGGCGCTGATCGCGGTGGTATTTCCCCGCATATTTTTGAAGGAGGGGGAGATCGATACCCCTCCGAGCGACCGCGGACTGAAAAAGGTGAAGGAGCCGAACGGGAAAAGCATTCTTTTCGAGCCGTCCGTCGAAATGAGAAAATACGTCAGACAGTATATCCTGTCGGAGCGCGGTGAAAAAAAAGTCATCGTCTGTCGGCTGGACGAGGAAATTTCCTATCTCGATTACGATATCCTGTTGTTCGACTGTCTGGACAGAATGTTCAGGATTCTCAACGTAAGGGAAATCGTCGAAAAAAGGGGATATACGCGGGAGGTGGAGCTTCCGAAACGTACCTCTTACGTCGCTTTGGCGCTCAACGAAGTCAACGATAAAAAAATTCCCGGGAAGCCTGCGCTTTTGAATAAGGGCAGGCGGATAGCGTTTGCCGCACTCCTGTGCACGCTGATCGTCGCGGAGATCTTTTTGCTGAAAATTTGCTGCGCGCATCTGTTCGGCGGGATTTTCGCGGAAAGCTTTATAGAATCGGGGAGCAGTTTTCTCTTCACCATCCTTCTCTCTCTCGGCGCGGTACTCGTCAATCTGATCTGCTTTATCCTCTTTATAAAAACGAAATATCGAAAAAAATCCGTCGGAGGAAAAAGGCGATGAGCGGATACGAAGTGATCTCCAAGGGAACATATCCCCGCTCCGAAACGGACGGTTTTGTTTCCATCGTGCAATATCTGTTCGTCAGACAGGACGGACGGAAATTTTTGTTGCTGAAATTTTCCAATGACAGCGCGGAAACGGCGACGGGGATAAAGCTGTCGATCAGACAGACGGGCGCAAAAGGGGCGGACCTCGGCACGATTGTCGAGGAAGCGGAGGTGAAAAGGGGAGCGCCGCACGCGCAGTTCGTGCTGCCCGAGAAAATCGCTCTCGACGACGATTGCGTCGGCTTTTCCGTAGAGATTCTCTCCGCCGATTTCGGGGCGTATACGTATTCTTTAAAGGGAGAGCGCGTGATCGTTTCCTATGGCGGGGAAAAGCCCCGAAGGAAACACGGCGCCGAGGAATATCTGTCCAAAACCAAGGGCAAAAAGTTTTCCGTTTCCATTCGTTCGTTCAAAGCCTCCGTTTTTTGCCTCGTCGGGGTTATCACTCTGTTTCTCGCACTCGGCATCACTTTGTTTCAGCTCGACGCTTTCAAGGAAACGGCGACGGGATTTTTGAAAAACGGCATCGAATACGAGTTTCTTGACGCCGATTATTCGGAATCGACTCCCGTCCGCGTGAGCGGATACAGGGGAAGCCCCCGGCGGCTGGAAATTCCTCAAAAGATAGAGGAACATCCCGTCACGGAGGTGGCGCCGAGGGCGTTTTCCGGCTGTAAAAGTCTGGAATATCTCGATCTGGGCAGCGTCACTCACGTCGGCGAGCGGGCGTTTGAACACTGCGTCGCTCTGCGGGAGGTAAAGGCGGAAAATTTGGAACGGATCGGATACTCCGCCTTTGTAGGGAATACGAGTCTTGCTTTCGTCGATATATCCAATGCCGAAAAAACGCTGGAAATACAGGACTATGCGTTTATGGACTGCGACACTATTGAAAGATTCGATATCGATCAGTTTCTTTCCTATTCCGGGATAAACGTGCTTTTTGGCGGCAGCACTTCCATAGACAGTCTGCATTTGAAAAATTATAACTATCGCATCGAAATTTACGGCAGCCCGAACACGATAAAGGGGCTTTTCGGCTACGCGGAAAGAAAACAACTGTCTTCGCTGACCATCGATTATATAGACGTGATTCCGAGAGAATTCTGCATGGACTGCATTTCCCTCACTTCCGTCGAGTTCGGGTATCTCAGAGATTCCATAGTGGGCAGGGACGCGTTCAGGGGATGTAAAAGCCTGACCTCCGTTTCTTTTCCCCACCCCATCGCTTACGTATACGAATACGCCTTTGCGGACACGGCGATCTCCGCGTTCGACGCCGAAAAACTGCAAACGATCGAGTACGGCGCGTTTTCAAACTGCGCTTCTCTTAGTTCCTTCCCCTTAGAAAATAACTGGGAATTGACGGAAATCGAAGGCGGCGCGTTTTCGGGAAGCGGTCTGGAAAGCATCTATATCCCCGCGCAAATAGAGTCTATCGAGAGCGAACTCTTCCAAAACTGCCGCAATTTGTCGACGGTTACTTTCCCTTCCAACAGCAGAGTGAAATTCATCGGCGACAATGCGTTTGCCTCTTGCACCAAGCTTTCCTCGATTTCGCTTCCCGCTAAATTGGAGGAATTGGGAGAAAACGCTTTCGAAGAGTGCTCCGCTTTCACCGAATGTAAACTGCCCGCGTCGCTTACGCGGATCAGGCAGGGCGCTTTTTCCCGGTGTACGTCTTTGCGTTCCATGGTCGTTCCCGAAAACGTTTGTTTTATAGGGTTCGGCGCCTTTAAAAATTGCAGCCGGCTGGAAAGCCTTTCGGTGCCCTATGTGGGCGAAACGGAAATGGGAAACGGATACCTGGGCTTTATTTTCGGCGCGGAGTCGAGCGGAGTTTCGTGGAATTGCGTGCCTGTTTCCCTTGGAAAAGTCACCGTCACCAAAGCGACGAAAGTGCCCGAAAATGCGTTTTTCGGATGCCATGATATCGAGCAAATCCTTCTTCCCGCCGCTACGGACGAGATCGGCGCTTATGCCTTTGCACGCTGTACTTCGCTGAAAACCGCTCCCCTCGGAGAAAATCTCGTGAAAATAGGGGAACGCGCGTTTTATTGTTGCGAGGCGTTGACTTCTTTTACTTTGTCGAATAAAATTACCGAAATCGGAAAATTCGCATTTACGGAATGCGAAAACTTAGAGGAGGTCACGCTTCCCTTTATCGGCAGGTCCAGGAAGTCGTCCCGCTATTTTTCCGATATTTTCGGCGGGTCGGATTCTTGGGACAACAGGGACATCCCCCAAAGCCTGAAAAAAGTGACGCTGACGGATGAAACCGTCATCCCGAACGCCGCTTTCAGATACTGTTCGATGCTGCGGGAGATAACGCTGAACGAGGGAATTTCGGAGATCGGCGAGTGGACGTTTGACGGCTGCTTAAATTTGACTAAGATAAACATTCCCGCGTCGATGAAACAAATCGGAATCGGCGCTTTTAATAATTGTTACAAGCTGTTCGAGGTGGGCAATTTCAGCGCTTTGAAAATTGCAAGGGGTTCTTCGGAGAACGGCGGGATAGGGTACTATGCGCTCAACGTCTACGGCCCCGAAAAAGCGCCGATGAAGCGGACGGAAGAAAGCGGGTATACCTTTGCGAAAGCGGATGAAGATTGGTATCTCGTGGGCTATGACGAAAACGAGGAAGAGCTCGATCTGCCGTTGGGTTTCTACGACGACGGAGCCTATGTCAGCCGCTATCGTATTCCCTCTTATTTATTTATAGAAAATTACCTTATCACGCGGGCGCAGATTCCTTCGGCGGTCAAAGAAATAGGGGAATATGCCTTCGAAGGCTGCGCCTCTCTCGTTTCGGTGTCCTTTGCCGAAGATTCTCCCTTGAAGGAGATCGGGCAATATACGTTTTTTAATTGTCTGAATCTTCGCGTTGTCGAGCTGCCCGCGGCGCTGGAAAGTATAGAAAGTCATGCGTTTTATAACTGCTCCTCGCTCGAAAGCATCGCTCTCAACAAAAAGCTTTCCTCCATCGGTGCGGACGCATTTCTCTTGTGTTTCAATCTCGTAGAAGTTTATAATTACAGCGCGCTCGCCGTGAAGGCGGGAAGCAGAGATTACGGTCTGGTGGCGTATTACGCGCTTGCCGTCTATGACTCGGCGGATGGCGGGAGGATACGGGAGGTAACCGTAAACGGACTCATTTTTAAGACGTACGGGGAGAAATGGTGGCTGGTCGGCTATACTTCCTGTCCCTCCGCGCTTACGTTGGATTCCTTCGAATACGAGGGAAAAACGATCTCCTCTTATTCTGTCAGGCGCGGGGCTTTTCAAAATTGTTACGAGCTTACCGCGCTTCAAATAGGCGAAGCGGTGACGTCTATCGGCGAAAACGCCTTTCAATATTGCGGCAATCTCACCGAAGTCGTCTTTACGGAAGATTCGCGCATCACGCGGATAGAAAATAATACGTTCGAAAATTGTTTACAATTGACGAAGCTCGTATTGCCGACGGGATTGGATTCCATCGGCAACAGCGCCTTTTCCTCCTGCGGGAGCCTGAAAAGCGTGACGCTGCCGAAAAACCTGCAAACGATCTCCGCCGACGCTTTTGGAGGATGCAGATTATTGCATCACGTCTATAATTTAAGCGGCTTGCCGCTGAAAGAGGGAAACAGGCAATACGGATACGTCGCGTATTATGCGCTGAAAGTTTCTTCTTCTTTGAGCGACGCCGGGCTCGAATACGCGGAAAAGGACGGCTTCTATTTCGTTTTGTGCGACGGAAAGGCCTATCTCTACGACAGCGACGATTTCGGCGGGATGAGCAGAATCGAGTTGCCGAATTCGTTTGAAGCGGGCGGCAAGACGGTCGACTCTTATATCATCAAAGCGGAAGCGTTTTACAATAGGCTTTTTTCCGCCGTATTCATTCCCTCGGCGGTTTCCCGCATAGACGATTCCGCGTTTGTCTGGTGTTATCATCTCACTTCGGTGTATTACGAGGGTACGAAAAAGGAGTGGGAAAAACTGACCGAAACGAATACGTCCGATTGTGCGCTTTTGTCGTGCGAAATAAAGTATTCGACGGAAGAGAGTGAAGAAATATGAAAAAGTATAGAGAAACGCTGGAAAAGCTCAGCGACGGGCAGAAAATTTCCCTGTTGACGAACGACGGCTTTCTCGCCTCTCCCGAAGCGGCGGAAGCGGGACTGCCCCATTTGGAGATAGCGAGTTTTGAAGAAGCGGCAAAGGCGGAAGAGCTCTTTCGTTTTTCCTTTGACGCCGCCGCAAATTCCTGGAATACGGAATTGATCGGAAAAAGGGCGGAAACGCTGGCGCTGGCTGCAAAGGAAAAGGGGATAAACGCGCTGATTTCCCCGCCTGCCAACGTAAAGAGCAATCTCTACGGCACGGGGGCGACGGAAGACCCCTTTTTGGCGGGCGCTCTGGCGGGCGCGTATATGTCCGCCGTTTCCCGAACGGGGCTGATGCCTTGCCTTTCCCTCTGCGCGCTGGGTGAAACGGACGCGGATTTTGCCGATACGCTGATAAACGCGAGGGCGTTGAAAGAATATTTCCTGAAACCCTTTGAATCAGCGGCGCACACGATGGACGGCGGGGCGATCGTCACGTCCCGCGCGGCGTTGAAGGGAGAGTACGCGGCCGTCAACGGCGGTGTTATCGACGGCTGGCTGCACGAGGGCTTCGGAAGGGGAAAGTTTATTCTCTGCGACTGCGACGGAGCGGATTCCCATGCCGCCGTCCTTGCCCTGCGCGGCGGGGACGCGATGTGTCTGCACGCTTCCCCCTCTTCGCTGGAAGGGGCGTTGGAGTACTATCGCGCTTTGAAAAAATCAGAGTCGGAGGGGAGCGTTTCCCCCGAGGAAGTGGAAACGGCGTGCCGGGAGGGCGCGGCGTTTTCGGAGGAAGAACTCGACGAGGCCGCGGACAGGGCGCTCGATTTCGCCTTCGCGTGCGACAATGGCTTCCACGCTTTGAAAAAAAACGAAGAAAACCGCGGGGAAAGCAAAGAAAGCGCGGAGGAGATCGCCTTGCGGCTCGCGGAAGAATCCGTCGTGCTTTTGAAGAACGAAGGGAATGTTTTGCCTTTGAAAGGGGGCAGCAGGGTAGCGGTGATCGGTCAGGCGGCCTTCCTTTCGGGGGGAAGGACGCAAAGTTTTATGCAGTATCTTTCCGCCGCGGACGAAGCGGCCGGCTTCCAATTCGTGGGATATGCGGACGGTTACGAAATAGACGCGGACAGGAGCGACGCGCTGATTCCCGAAGCGTGCGAGCTGGCGCGCAGCGCGGATGTGGCGCTGGTATTTTTGAGTCCGGGAGCAAGGCGGGGGGACGTTGCCGCGACGCGGTGCGTCAAACTGCCTCCCAATCAGCTGGCGCTAGTGGACGCCCTCGGAAAGGTGTGCGAAAAGACGATCGCCGTAACGACGGGCGACTGTCAGACGGATATGAGCTTCGATAAGCGCTGCGCCGCGGTTTTGGTTTCGCCCCCTTTGGAAAAGTACGGCGCGCAGGCGTTGATAAATCTTTTGACGGGCAGGAGCAATCCCTCGGGAAAATTGGCGGCTACCCGCTACGACGACGCGGACGAAAAATTTGCGCAGCTGCGGCTGTGCAAACGCCTGGACAAAAATAAGGTGGGGACGTTTTTCGGCTATCGACATTACGACACTTCGGGAATTTCGGCTCGCTATCCGTTCGGCTTCGGTCTGAGTTATACAAAGTTCGAATACTCGGATTTGCGGGAGAACAAGGAGGAAGTGCGTTTCCTCGTAAAAAATACGGGCGAGGCGGCGGGCGCGGAGATCGTTCAGGTATACGTCGGCAAGCAGGATTCGGAGGCGATCCGTCCCCGAAAGGAACTGAAAGGCTTTGCCAAAATCTATCTGCAAGCGGGGGAAAGCACGGAAGTGTGCGTGAAATTCGCACCCGACGATTTCGTTATCTTCGACGAAAAGGGGAATCCCGTGACCGAGCAGGGGGAATATCAGGTGTACGTGGGGGCGTCCGTTTCGGACGTTCGGCTTACGGGCAAGATTTTCGTGGAGGGAGAAACGCTCGGCAAAAACAAGGAAACGCTCTCCGAGTATCTGCAAGCGAAATCCAACATCCTCGCGGGCGGCTATACGATGAAAAAGCGCGGCGTGCGCGGCAGCCGCAACGCGAGAAAATTCGCTTTGATTTCTTCGATCGCCGCGGTTGCGTACGACCTTTTGTTTTGGATTTATCTGCAAGTGGTGCCTTGGAATATCACGCCTTTCGAGGGACAGGATCCCATCGCAGACTGCGGCTTGATTCTCCTGTTTCCCGTAAACGCAGTCATGATCGCCTCTCTCGTCGTCCTTTTGGTCGACTATTGTAAGAAGAAAAAACAGCGCCTCGCGGCGCCTGCCGAAACAGAGGAAACAGAGGAGGAAACGTTAGAAGAAACAGAATACGAAAAACTGTTTACGGAAGAATTTGAAAATCAACCCGAAGAAGAGGCGCTTCCCGTCGAAAAGGAAGAAGAAGCGCGCTGTTTTGACGGAAAAACGACGATGAAGCAGGTGTGCGAGGAATTTTCGGCGTTCGCGGGCGAGAGGGGGATCGCGGTAGAATTCCCGTCGGCGCGCGCGGTGTTCTCGGCGATGTCCGCTTCCCGCCTGGTGCTGTTAAAAAGCAACGAACCCTCGCTGCTGCCCGCGTTCGTATCCCTTCTCGGGGAATATTTCGGCGCCGAAGCGTTCCGGGCGGAGGCGGCAGAATATACGAGCGCGGACGACGCGCTTATTTGCCTGGGCGAAAACGGAACGTATAAGGAAACTCCCGTCGCAAAGGCGCTCAAAGCCGCGGCCGACTCGGATTTTCGCATACATATCGCGTATCTGAACGGCGCGGATCTGTCCTCGGCGGACGCTTGGCTGGCGCCGTTCGCGCGCTATGCCTCCCATCCCGAAAAGGCGGGCTGCGTCGCGTTGAAAGAAAAGCGCCTTTCCGACAAGTCCTATCCGCTTTCTCCCAATCTTTGGTTTTTCGTGGAGATAAAGGAGGGATACTCGGTCGAGGAACTCCCTCCCTTCGTCGGGGAAACGGCTTTTGCCGTCGAAGTACGTTTGTCTAAAATAGAAGAAAAGGAAGAAAAAACGCCCTTTCAGGCGCCGAGATATTCCCGTTTTGTCAGACTTGGCGAGGAGAGCGAAAATAATTTCATGTTGAGCGAGGAAAAGTGGAAGAAGGTGGATAAACTGGAAGACTACGTAACGGGCGTCACGGAGGGAAAATTCCGCATCGGCAATAAGGCATGGCGGAATATGGAAAAATTCGTCGGCGCGTTTCTCGCGTGCGGGGGCGAGGAAACGGACGCGCTGGACAGCGTCACGGCTTCCAAATTGCTGCCTTTCGCCCTTCCCCTTCTGTCTGAAAAGCCGAACGGAAAAATCGAATTTCTCCGCGCGCTGGGAAATATTCTCGGCGAAGAAAATATGCCGCAGTGCCGCCGATGGCTGGAAAGGACGGACGTCGGGCTTTGAGGCGGGACTGAGATAAGGAAACAAGGAGGGCGAGAGCATGGCGGGAGGTGAAAAAACCGCGGAAAATTTCATATCGGGCATCCTTCGCGGCGATCTTCTGGCGCTTTCGGATTTCCTCGGCTCGGGCTACGTTCTGCTCGTCTGCGCGATTCTCGTTTTCGTGCTGATCGCGGCGGTGGTCGTTTCCTTGATCGTAAACGACAACAAATCTCCGAAAACGGCGCAGGAAAATCCCGCATCGGATTCCTATCCTTTGGGAAAGAAGGAAGAGGAAAAAGTGAGAGAAGAGGAAGCGAGGTTTTATAAACTGAACGAAATAGACGGAAAGCGGGAGGAATACGCAAAACGCCGCTACGACGAGAGCGTGACGCTGAAAAGTTTT
>QWCN01003789.1_pt1 | contig 16853 bp, 23 predicted proteins | sample 1972711 | NCBI WGS metagenome assembly QWCN01 (sample SAMN09866707, study PRJNA288562) | Human gut metagenome isolate term1_stool, whole genome shotgun sequencing... | isolation source: gut | host: Homo sapiens | place: USA: California | reverse complement strand
TTGGTCTTCCCATTTTTCTCTTCCTTCCTGTGCTCTCTTCCTATTATACCATTATACCACATTTCTTCGGTATTTACAGAAAATTTTGCACAGGCTCCCGAGAAAGTGGTCTTACCGCTACCCGGCGAACCCCATACTGCTATCAATTTACCCATTGTTCTCCTCCTCCGTTTCCTTCGGTGTGTTGTTGATGGGGTTATTCTTCAGATAATCGTCCTGCACCTTGATATATGCGTCTGCCTTATCCGTTTCCCCTCTGTAAACAAGCGAAAAGTGAATGGTAGTCACAGAATTGTAGTGTGCCAACAGCTCAGCCTGCTCGGGGGTAACAAGAACCGTAACGGTAGCGGCTTTACCGCCCTCAACGATCTCGTCCTTATCCACACCTTCGTTTGTGGTTGTGGTAATGACCTTAACGTACTTCAGCTCTGCGGGAATATATGAGGTATACATCTCTTTGTCGTAGATGATAACAGACACAATATCTCCATTCTCAAGCTTATCCGAGAGACCTGCCGCAAAGTTTGCCACGTTCACGGAAACTGCGACCTTTTCCCCGCCAAGTCCGAGGAGCACATCATCTGCGCTCTTGTTATCGTTAGAGAGCTTACTTGTAAAGAGATAATCACCCGCGTACAGATCTGTCGCGGCATATTTACCGACAACGGCTTTACCGTCTTTGATGACGTTATTCGGGAGATTGTAGGAACCGACGTTGACAACTTCAAGGTGGTCTGCGGTGATGATCTGACCTCTCGGCACATCTGCCTTGAGTCTGACAATATCCACCTTCTGATCGGTAAATCTGTTCACCAAGGGAGCAACACCAAAGGTGATAAGAAGGGCGAGTACGATACATACCACACCGATGACCGTTCTTGAAGAAAACGGCTTCTTACCGGGAGCTTTAGGTGCTTTGGGTGTTTTCATAGGCTTGGAGCCAAAATTTCCAAAACTCATTTTTGTTTTCCTCCTTAAATTAAATGAAATATCCGATCATCAGACCGGTAGATAAAAACGGCAAAAGCGGAAAGGCTTCTTTATTAGATTGCTTCTTGACTTTGTTGTAGATCGTTTGGAAAACGATTGCAAAGACAAGACCGATCATATAGCCGATCACTCCACCGTAGAATCCGAGGGACAAGGCAGCGGCGGTAGATAACTTAATATCCGCACCGCCGATACCTCCCTTCTTCGTAAACATTGCTATTGCCATCTGCGGGACGAATACCGCGATAGCTCCGAATATCATTGAGCCGATGCCCTCGTCCCCGAAATTAACGAGAGACAGAATAACGAGCATCACCCACAGAAAATCGTCTGCTTGGTGTTCGGATAAGTCCTCCAAGGACGCATATAGCAATATGAGAGCCAACACGATACCCTTTACCGTCCACATCGAAAAGCCGCCTACAAGATAGAGCGCAACGACGATTGCGGGAAGTAAAAGATACGTGAGGTTGGGGTTAAAGGCAAAGCCGCGCTGATCCATATAATAGTTCATCAGCCCGCCCACGATAATCGTCAGAAAGACGAGAGCCGCAAAAGGTAATGCGATTGATAAAAATTCCATTTGTCCTCCTTATATATTAGGAGGACGGGTGGCTCCGTCCTCCGTTGATTACTTCATCCAGATTTTAACCCGCGTAGTTGAACATTTCCAAAATCTCGGTGTTGAGACGAGGAATGATAACGGTGTTGAAAAGTGCGTAGAGACCTGCAAGGATAACTGCGCCTACAACGACGCCGATGATGATCTTCACTCCCGTGTCGATATACCCCTCAGCCTTTGCGTTGGCAAGAGTGGTCTTTGCGGAAACCGCGAGGGAGTTTGCCTTGTTCTTGATCTTATCAAAAAACTTCTTCATTCTGATTCACCTCCCTTCAATTACGCAGTATAGTTGAACATCTCACCGATCTCAGTGTTGAGACGGGGGAGAATAACGCCGTTAAAGAGCGCATAGAGACCGCCGAGAATGACAGCACCGACTACGACACCGATGATGATCTTCACTCCCGTGTCGATATAGCCTTCTGCTCTTGCGTTGTCGATGGTGGACTTAGCGCGGATAGCGAGAGAGTTTGCCTTTGCCTTGATCTTGTTCATAAAGTTCTTCATTGTTTGATTACCTCATTCTTTCTGCTTTTTGATTGTGGATTGGTTTACGGATTAACCCGCGTAATCGAACATACCGTCGATACGGGTCTCAAGGGTGGGGAGAATTACGTTGTCAAAGAGAGCGTAGAGACCGCCGAGGATAACTGCGCCGACAACAACGGCGATGATGATCTTCACGCCCGTGTCCACGTAACCCTCTGCCTTGACGTTCTCGATGGTGGTCTTTGCTCTGATAATGAGCGCGTTTGCCTTGTTCTGCATCTTGTTGAAAAACTTCTTCATAGTTGAATTACCTCATTCTTTCATTTTTTGTTTTGATTTTTGATTTGGATTTTGTTTGCGGTTGTTAGATTAGAGAAGGATGATGCCACCGCCGCCACCATCGTTTCCACCTCCACCGGGAGAACCGAACATATCTTGGATACGCTCTGCAAGCCCCGGCAGGATCAATGTGTTGAAGATATAATAAAGACCGCCGAGAAGCAGCGCACCGATCACTACGGCAATAATCATCTTGACCGCAGTATCCACGTAGCCTTCTCCGCCCTTATCTTCAAGCACAGCTCTTGCTCTTGCGAAAAACTTCCTCACTGTTTACCTCCTTGTTCTGTGATTTTTCGCTTGGGGGTCAACGCAACACAATCATAAGCACCACCTCTTTTCTGCTTTTGGGCATAAAAAAACGGGGTAAAGTTTAGATGATAATTTCATCCTCTTTACCCCGTGATTTCGGTATTAAATTGTTTCATCGTGCGTCTCGGTTCTCCTTCTGCCGCTGACGGTACAAAGCAAGCGCTTTGATTATCGTTTCCTCTATCTTCTGTTCCGAAGTGCCTACGGGAAAGTATTTCTCGATCTTTTCCATAGGGATCTTGATACGTGCCTTTTGGTTTGGCTTTTCTTCATTCATAATGGTATTGATAGCATCGGTGTCGAGTTTCCCTTCTTTACTCAATGCTCTCATTCTTATGGTTGGGGCGTGAGACGGGAATGTTCCCTCGGTGTCGATATAATCAACCAAGTCTCGCATTTCTTCCTCCTGCAAGTATGAAAGCTCTACCGCAGGTCTCATACCGATTTTACCCTCATCGACAAATTCAAGTAGTTCGGGAGTCAATTCTGTCAACCTAACGTATCTACGAATCTGCTCACTGCTATCGGGACTATCCGCCGCCAACATATCTCTTGTGGTCTTGCCGAAATTCTGCTCCAGTGGGGCAGAATTTTCTTTGCTTGGTCTACCTGCCTTTCTTTTCATCGCGTCCATCTTCATTTTATATGCGCGAGCCTTTTCCGAAGGCAAGATACACTCTCTTTGAAGATTAGAATCAACCATTTCGATGATGGCATCTTCACGACTCAGTTCACGGACGATAGAGGGTATGAGCTTTATATCCAACTTGCGGCAAGCGTATTTGCGTCTGTGTCCTGCGATGATTTCATAACGCTCCCCTTCTTTCTTGCGGAGAATAACGGGATTGAGTACGCCATTCATTTCTATACTGCTAACAAGCTGCGCCATACTCTCATCGTCCTTCACTTGAAACGGGTGGTCGGGGAAATCGTCGATAAGCTCAACGGGAATAATTCGCACCTTCTCGCGTTTGGGTTCATTCCCTTTCAACTCCTCGGTGGGTTCACTCATTTATTCTCTCTCCTTTCCTCTTGTGCTTATATTTCTTCGCTCTCTGCTTTTCGCTGACTCTGATAGCATCAAGACCGTATGCGCTGATAGGAACCGCATAGCAGATCATTCGGAACACATCAAAGTCCACAACTTCATCATCGGAAAGGTCGAGCAGGTCTGAGTGTGCCGAACCGTATTCAAGATCCAACGCGGTTGTAAAGAGATTGTGCGGCTTTAAGTCAATGCCCTTGATAGAGATTTCAAGAGCCGAGTAAACAACACAGTTCCTTTCAAGTACCTTTTTGGCTTCAACCCACAAGCTCTCATAAGCGGAAAGCAAGAAGATCTGAGCAATAAGGTTATTACTTGCCTTTCTTGTGTAGGCAAGACCTTCATAGAAGCGTTTACTGTGTCCTGCATCCAAGAAGCAGCTTTTCAGTTCCGCTTCACGTTCAATGGCGAGACGCAGACGGAATTGAAACACGTTATCTCCGATGCCCGAGAAACAGTATCTCATCATTTCCCCGAAAGTGCAGGTATGAGCGCGGATGCGTTCATCCATACAGCAGCACTCTTTCAGAGCGCACTTACCTTTGGTCGAATACAGACAATTACTGCATCGACAAACAAAGCTTTTATACGGAAACCCGGTATTTCCTCCTCCCTTGCGCTGAACCAAAGTAATGAGGTCTGAAACATCAAGACCCGTCTTTTTCATTTCAATATACATTTAACTTCATCCTTTCTGTTGAATATTAAAGTCATTTCCCCAACAATCCCATCCGTCCGCGCTTTCTCTTGCAAAGAGTTCTATACGCGGCAGATCACCAAACAGAGATACAATTCTATCTCTTATTTCACTTGGCTTCTTGCTATGAGCTTCTCTCGGTGAAATGACACAACTTGAAATCTTATTGCTGAAAGGCTTCATTTTTCCTTTTATTCCAAGCAAACAGATCTCACGGTTAGACTTGGCGTAGTACCCTACACCGAAGAAAGGGGCTCCGTTCTTCGCATTGGTCTTGATCCAACTAAACCCCAACGTCGTATAACGGAAACCCCATTTTTCAAATAATTGAATTTGCTTATCCAAGTACGGAAACGTAGTCCAAAGAAATAAAGCACAGTTCTTTCCTGCGAGTTTTTCTATTGGTAGTTTTTCGATCTCCTCCATACTCATTGTCGGATAGTGTGCGTGAACACCGCCGCCGAACTTGGTCTTTTTGTTATTCCTCTGATTGTACCTCCACGGTGGGTCTGCATAAATAATGTTGTATTGCTTGTCGGTGTTATAGATGTCAACGAACATATCAACTACCGTCGCCCTGCTCTCGTTTAGTTGCGATTGCTTCATCAAGCCGCTTTTGTGCGATCTCGCAATATTCACGAGACATATCAAAGCCGATATAATATCTGTCTGTGTTGACACAAGCTACTGCCGTAGTACCACTTCCCATAAACATATCGAGAACTATGTCTCCCTTATTTGAGGAGAGCAAAATACACGTTTCGGGCAGCTCCAACGGAAAGCCGCTGTGACCAAACTTTGATTTCGTTTCCTTTCGTCCAAAGCCGCTGACACATTTCTTTCCGCTATTGAAAGGAATCCTCCAAACATTCCCGACATTCTTTGTCTCAAAAATGTGTGGATTTCTTTCGTAGGCTTCTGTCTTATGCAGATCAATGTTAGCGGAAGTATGGCGAAGCATAAAGATATACTCGCATTGATTGGTAAGCTGACGCGGAGTATTCGCAGGCTGCTGATTGTATCTGTACCACACGATAGTATCGTGGAGCTTGAACATCACCTTCGTCGTTGCTATCTCCATAAGTTCAAACGCACGGATCGTGATCTCGCTGTCGTTGATTACGTTGAGATAAAAAGTTCCGGTTGGCTTCAAGACCCGCTTACACTCTTTCAGCCACTTCTCACACCAATCCAAGTATTGCTTGTAGGAATTGAAGTAGGCTTCGTATTCAAACCCTTTCCAATAGGGAGGTGATGTAACGATCACATCAATCGACTCATCGGGCAGCCGTCGCAATCCTTCCAAGCAATCCGAATGATGAACGCGGTTCAACATTCCCTCAATCATTTCTGTTCTCCTCTCTGTAAGTAGATATTTACGGAAACAAAAAAAGCCGACCTTATTTCCACTTCATTAGTGGTCATAAAGTCGGCTTCATATTAACCGTATGTAATTAAGCTTCAAGGGCATCGAGCAGGTGGAGTATGAGATTGGAAGTTGCTCTGTTGTCGATCCCGTTTGCCTTCTGTTTGAGTCTCTTTGCGTTCAGAGCTTCGATAGCAACTCGGAGTTCAAAGGGGGTTAGTTTAAGTCTGCGAACCGTGGTATATCCGTTTTTCATCTGTAAATCCTCGCTTTCCTTCTTTCTGTCTATATTATATCAGAAAAGCGGCTGATCTTCAAATGTGCGAAAATGTCGTGGGTTCAAGTCCCGAAGGCTCAGAAAAAGTTGCAAAAAAAGAAAGGTCAAAAAAACTGCCCTAAAAAACCGAAAAAGCCTTGTAAAACAAGGCTTTTTGGCATAGGTTGCATTTTTGACCTATGAGGATGTGTATGATTGACCAAATAGCTATATCGAAAAATCCCCATTTTATATGCTTTTCAGCCGCTTGGACCATTATAAGAGTTGTAACTGAGTGTCAGTCCTTTATTTCCCAATGTCCGCTTCTGCTCGCACCGATATATTCAAGCAATCCCTGTTTTTTCAACTTCTTGATATGATACCTGATGCCGTCTTCCGTTATTTCAACCATCCGAGAGATGGATTTCACCGTGATCTTTGGGTTTTCTCTGATGATAGACAAAATCCTGTTCTCTATATCTGAAGTAGTTTTGGTGGTAGTTTTGGCGGTAGTTTTGGTGGTAGTTTTGGTGGTAGTTTTGGCGGTAGTTTTCATTACATCCGGATCATACGGCAAGATCACAGTAATAAAATTGTCAGTGATCCTGAAAACATCTCTTCCGTATACTTCCGTAATCTTATTGATTCCGAAGCCGGATTGCTCGACATATTCCAGATCACGAAGAATGCGCATCAGCTCGGGGCATCTCGGCTTGCTACAGCCTTCATAAAACTCTTCCAACGACAGTCCCTCCGGCAATCCGCCTGTTGAAATGATTTCAATTCTGTCATCGAAAACATACACGGCAGGAGAAACCTTACTGCTCCAATCATTATGTGCTATGGCATTAAGAAATGCCTCTCTCAAGCAACGAGCATCAAGTAAACGTTTATCTTTTCGCATTGCGCTGCCGTCCAATACGCTTTTTGTAATGTTTATGACATCAAGACGCGCAATGACTTTGTCAATTGCCATCAGCAAACAAATATAACCATACTCACTTTTTTCAACGAGTTCGCTTTTATTTGTTCCGGCGAAACGAACCACTTTTATGGAAACATCGTTATCATCAGCCAAAAGACCTGCTAAGAGATTATACTTTCCCTCGCGATTTCTTAAATGATAGTTCTTGTCGAAAGTTTTTTCGTTAATATGAAAACCTTTTGCCAAATAGTAGTTCTTTAGCATCGAAAACGAAAGCGCTTGATTATAGTTTTCAATATCAACGATGCTTTCTTTTCCTATTTTCAAAGTTGCGATATATGCTCGTGATATTTCATCCTCCGTCATGCTGCGGCAGGTGGTACCAATCCGCATGAAGCAACCATTGGCACTGCGACCGTATTTCCTGATATAGTAAAGTGCATTTCCTTTTTGCACTTTTATCTCTATCACATTCTTCCCGTCAATGAACTTCGTACCAAGTTCGATCAGACTTTGCGGATTGGGTAAAATCTGTGTGGTAATAATATCCGCAATGCGTTTCTGCGTTTCATCAAGATTGTTCACCCCGATTACCGTTCCGTCATCTTCAACGCCGATATAGATCGTGCCGTCAAAGCTGTTTAGGAATGCGACGATTTCCTTGGGCAAGGTATCATTCAATATTCTCTTTAATTCAACTTTTTCGGTTTCCTGAAAAATCATCATCGTCCCCCCTTCTTTGGAAATCTGCATTTTCATTATACCACATTTTTGATGTCGTTTCAACCGTTATATTCGTTATTTTGAAAAAAAGGCCCCATTCTCTTGCTTTTCCGCAAAAAAGAGAACGCCATAGCTGTCAGCATTCTCTTTTCGCTTGTTTTCTAAAGCTCCTCTGTAATGGAGAAGCCGCCCTTCAGGACGATATGAATCGTGTTCTTTTTATTAACCCGGATACACTCAACGAGCGTTCTGATCTGGCTGTCACTGAAGGAGGTCTGCGCCATATCGCAGGTTGTCAATGCCTGCTCCAGTTTTTCAATTTCGAAACGAGTGAAATCATCACTGTGTACCTGCTTGTTGGCAAGTGCCAGTTGCTCACGCAGAACTGCGAGCTCGGAGTTTTTTATATTGATTACCTCAAGATACTTGTTCTTGTCACCCTGCGTGGTGCTGAATCCGATCATTGCCTGATCCATCTCATCGTTGACGCGTTCTATGTTTTTTTGAATCGCATAGGCGTCCAGAATTTTCTCGTTTCCGGTAATCGCATACGACAGATTTGACTTAATCAACTCCAACACTTCATCCCGGCAAGCCGCCGCGTTGCACAACCCTTTACAAATTGCCTGATGGAGCCTGCTCTCTTCTACCGTTATGGAGTCGCGGCAGATTCGCGTTCCGTGTTCGATCCGATTGATACAACGCCAAACGATTTTCTTTTGTCCGCCAACCATCCATGTTTTTCGTCTGTAAGGAGTCCCGCACTCACCGCAGATCAATTTTTCCGACAGCGCATATTTTCCGCTGTACTTTCCCTGTTCGGTGATTGTTTTGGAGGACACCTTTCGCTTACTTGATCGTCGGGCAAGCTCCAATTGCACACGCTGGAAATCATCGCGCGATATGATAGGCACATGATTATTCGTAATCAGATACTTCGGCATTTCGCCGTGATTGACCTTTGTTTTCCGGCTGATACAGTTATCGATATATGTTTTTTGGAGCAGCATATCCCCGCAAAAGCGTTCATTGGTCAGAATATGCCTGATGCTTTCCTTGTTCCATGAAACCGTGCCGTTGAAGGCTTTTGCTCCGTTTTCAATCAAGGATGCCCGTATTTGATCCAGACTTTCCCCCGCAAGATACTTGTCATAAATCAGCCGAACTGTTTCAGCCCCCTCAGGTTCGATTTCCGGCTCACCATCTGCGCCTTTTCTGTAACCGAGAATATTGTATCGGAATTTGAACGTACCGGATTTCATTCTCTGCTGGATTCCCCACCGCACATTGGCGCTGATATTTTCGCTTTCCGCCTGAGCCAATACGCTGTGAATGCCGATAAACATCTCGCTGTCCGCCTTCATGGAATCAAGATTCTGCTCCTCAAAGAACACGCCGATCCCCTGCGCTTTCAGCCGTCTGACATAGCTCAGACTGTCTACGGTATTTCGTGCGAATCGGGCGACAGACTTGGTCAGAATCATATCGATTTTTCTTTTTTTGCAGTCCCGCATCAATCGCTGAAACTCCGGACGTTTCTCAGCTTTCGTCCCAGTAATCCCTTCATCGGCATAGATACCGGCAAAGCGCCAATCCGGATTTTTGGCTATGTAATCGGTGTAATAGGTAATCTGCGCCTGATAGCTGTCAAGCTGTTCGTCGCTGTCCGTGGATACCCGGCAGTATGCCGCCACCCTCACAAGCGACCGCTCCTTTTCGCGTGCCGTAAGCAGAGGATTGGCCTCTATCTTTGTCACCACTTTTCTTTCAGCAAGCATTTTGCACCTCCGTACTTCTTATCTCCGCTCCGTTTTTCAAAATTACCGTAACCGTTCCATCGATATTTGCCCGAAAACCCTTGCAGATCAATTTCAGATAATCAACATCGAACTTTCCGTCATAACTCTCAAAGGCAGCTTTCAAAAGCTCGGTATATGCTTCTGCCGGGTTCTCATCACAGCAAGAAAACCGAAGCCTCGCCGCCTTCAGAACAGTCTTCTTCACCACGCCGAACGGAATGTCTGTCGCTTCCAAAAGCCGTAAGACTTCATTTTCCTGCTTTGTTACTTCAACGGTCGGGTGATAGAAATCTTTTTCATCATATACACATTCAATCTGCACCGGATCGTTTTTTATTCTCATAAAGCATTCTCTGATTCCATCCGTGATGACATCGTCGGAGATGTACACCGCCGCCTTACATCCGCATCGGCAGAGCCATTTCTCGCGCGTTTTCCATTTCCCTTTCCGCTGCATTTTTCCACCGCAATTCCCGCACAGTAAAACGCCGCGCAGATACTCGATTTCCGCCGTTCCCTCCAGCTTATGTGCGCCCTTTTGATTCTTGTCCCTGTTCACAGCATCAAAAAGCTGTCGGGATACGATGGGCGGATATGTCTCTTCTCCGATATATTTTCTGTTCTCCAGAATCCGTGCAATCATGTTTTTGTTCCACTGCCGTTTTCCTTCGTAGTAATCAATCTGCTGTTCTGTCAGGCTGTCTGCAACGGCAAGCAGTGTCTCACCGTCGTCATACCGGTGAAATATCCGACTGACAATTTCCGCTTCTTCCGGCACGATCACCGGCGTTCCCTTTTCAATTCTGTATCCATAGGGTATATGTCTCAGTGACATAGCGTTTCCATCCTCACATTCAATTCAAGCTCGCCGCAAAGAACAAAGGTCAACGATCCGTCCTCCTCGGCATATATTTTTTTCGTGATTGCCGTTATCTGATTTTTCGTTGCCGAAAGAATCCGGGGTGGCATATCGTGCAGTTTGCGCTTCAGCTCCCGTAGTCCCTCCACACAGCGTTCATCCTCATCCTCTGACAGCAGCTTTCTCCGTCTGGTGCGCAGTTCTGAAATCTTTCGCTTATAAATATCGCACTTTTCCGCATACGTCACCTGATCGATGACTTTTTCCGCCAACAGCTTTGCATACATCTCGGATTGCTCGGAGAGCCGAGCAATGTCGGCGTCAATGCCGGCAATCTGCTCATTTTGACAGGTTCGCTTCGCTTTATATGACTGTAATTGCAAAACAGCTTGGTCAAGTATCCCGTGTTCGTTTTGCCGCAGCGTATGATACATTCGGACAAATGCACCCGCTAACTCGTCATAGGAATAGCTTCTCGATGGGCATTTTGTTCCTGAGAGTCCCTTTTTGCTGCAAGCGATCAGATGCGGTGATGATCCCTTACGCGAAAAGCTCCAGCCGCAATGTCGGCACACAACGCCGACAGGAAAGAACGGTGTCTTTTTAGGCGGCTTACCCTTCTGCGAGCGTTCTGCAATCATCTGCCGGACAAGCCCGAAATCTTCCCTCGACACGATCGCCTGCTGTGTTCCCTCGGCATAGTATTTTGCCTTCTCCCCATTGTTCGGCACATTCCGAAGCGGAAGCATATGCGGTGTATAGGTTTTTTGCCACAGCGTATCTCCGATATACTTTTCATTGGTCAGAATATATCTGACACGATTGGAGTTCCATCCACCGTACCGCCTGTTCAGCACTGCCGTAATTGCGTCAAAGCCCTTCCCCGAAAGATACCAATCAAATATTTCCCGTACAACCTCCGCTTCCTCCGGCACGACAATCAGTTCGCCTGATTCATATCGGTAGCCGAAGGGTGCATGGGTTGCAACGTAACTGCCCTCCTCCATTTTCATGCGAATGGAGGTCTGCATTCTCGCGGATGCCGCCAGTGCTTCTCCCTGCGCGAACGCACTTTTGATGTACAGCAACAGCTCCGAATTCATGTGTGAGGTGTCGATGTTGTCCGTTTCAAAATAAACGCTGACGCCGCAGCTCTGCATGGTTCGGATGGCTTCCAGACACTCCAATGAATTTCTGGCAAAGCGCGTCACGCTTTTCACGATAACGCGGTCGATCTTATGATTCTCACAGTCACGCAAGAGTCTTTTGAATTCCGTTCTTTTTTCAATGCTCGTTCCGGTAATCCCTTCATCCGCATAAATGTCAACCAAAACCATATTCGGGTTCTGGCGGATGTAATCGTTGTAATACTGCATCTGCGCCATGAAGGAATTTGCCTGATCCGAAGAATCCGTACTGACGCGGCAGTAGGCGGCCATCCGTATCTTGCCGTATTCCTGCTCCCCTTTTGTGGCTCGTATAATCTGAACCCGCTTTGCCTTTCCTTCCATTCTGACCGCCTTCCTTTCCGCTTGTGTAATTATTCTACCTGACAGTCTGATTTTTTGCAAAGGTGCAAATCAGATCGGCTCAGCCCGGCACCCCATTTTCTCCGCATTTTTCCGATTGATACGCTCCAACACCTCACGCTCTGCGGCTTTCTTTTCAAGAAGCTGTCTCAGAATGTCCCTTGCAATGTAATAGACCATAATTTTTCTCTGTTGCTCGCTCATATGTTTCTCCGTTCTTTCTTTCGACTATGAAGCAGACCGAAGCTAACCTTCAGTGCCCGCTCCACACTCTTTCTGTCCTGCTCTCCAATCTCTCCGTACTCTTTGATAAGTAACTTTTGGTCAATCGTCATCACCTGCTCCAACAGCACCATTGACTGTTTCGGCAGGTTTGACTGTCCGAGAACCACATGAGTCGGCAGATGCGGCTTCTCCAACTTGCTCGTAATCGGGGCTACGATGACTGTCGGGGAGCTTCGGTTGCCTGCATTGTTTTGTAAAACGATCACCGGTCTTGTTCCACCCTGCACCGATGAATCCGCTTTCTCTCCGAGTTCGGCAAGGTATATCTTCATCCGTTCCGTGTGAGGTACTTGTCCGCCCTCACCAGGTTTTGCCTGCCGATTTAACATTCTTCCCACTCCTCATTTTGACTGCGAGTAATCAAAAGCGCCATGTAGTCGATAAAATCTTCATCCGGTTTCCTGTCCTCTTTCTGCATTTTGTAGAACTGCATAAAATAGAAGAATGCTTCAAGGTCATTTCCGATCTGAATTTCCGTGGGAGCTTTTGTTGCAGCGCCGAGAAACACACACTTTTCTCCCTGAAGCCAACGCTCAATATTGCGGTCGGTATCGTGGAAATATCTTTTCAGAACGCCGAGCGCCCATTTACCGTGCCGCAGAAACTCCTCGCGGTTTCCGGCATCCACTCTCTTGTCCGCGGCAGCGTATCCGTTCGACACTGCTACAACCAATCTTCTGAACTCTCTGCTTGTCATCATCGTAATTACCTTCCTTTCACATTCTGACTGCTTCCAGCCCGTCAATGGCGGACTGAATCTTTTTTACTCTGCTTTTTAACTGCACAATCGTGCGGTCAAGTTCTTCGCGGCTTTTGGCTATGTAGTAGCCGTTTCTGTCACTGCAAATCGGGACTCCCGCGTTGCGAAGTTCGTTGACCATTTCGCGGATCATCGTTCCCTTACAGCCAAGCCGTTCTTCTAATGCACGGCTCACAATCGCATTGTCTTTTCCCTGATGCTCGCTTTCCAAAATCTTTTGTAATCTGTTTTTCATACGCCCTCCCGGTATAACTGAATACCCTGACTTCCCGTGGGCAAATGGGTATGTACAGAGCATACCGGTCCTGAACACTTCATTTCCGTATGCTCAAACACACCGCATTTGTCCTCGACACCCCCGGTGTTCTTTATATGGGAAGTCATCAGGTGTTCGGCTACGAACCGAATCCATAGGAATCTCACCTCTGCCGGGTACTCCGCCAGCCGCGCATTTCTGCTACGGAAGTATCTTTGTCCCTTGCGTTTGTCATCGCCCTCCGCGGGTAGTAACCCCGCTTCACTCAAGGTATCGTGTTGATCGCTCCCTCCCCCGGGAGATCACCGCGCACCTCTTGAGCTTGGCTTGTCCGCTCATCGCATACAACGCAGGTAATGTGCCTGATGAATGGGTATTCAGTTGTCAAAGTTCTCAGGGGGGTTATTTGCCCCTTCAAGTGGTAGCCAGCGAGAATGCCCGTTTTTTAAGGTTGTCCCGAAATTTTTTTCAAATATTTTTTGATAGTCCCCATTCTCTGTGTGATGGCTGATACCGACAATCCCTTTTCCTTTGCTATTTCAGTCATGCTTTTCCCCTCAAAGACAACGGATGTCAGTAAATCCATGCGTTCCTCACTCATATTGCTCAAAGCCGTGTACAGCTCTGTGTTTTTTATATCTTCAATCCAACCGTATCTGTCAGCGCTGACTTTTTCGTCATCAATGGATACAGTCAGCTGCCCCATGTACTTTTGGTACAGTGGCGACTTACCGTTATCTCCGCCATCGTCATCAAAATCGCTTTCACAGAATTCCTGAGTGTGCATCCGGTATCTCCTGTCGTTTCGGAACTGTTCTTCATCAAACATTACGATTTCAGCAATTTGTTCTTCCGTCATTCCGGCTGCTTGATATTCTGCGATTTCTCTCTTGATCCTTGCGTTAAACTTTTTTCTTTCATAAGCGTTGTTCCAGCTCATTTGGTAATCTCCTTTTGATTTTTGAATTTTTGGTTGAAATCAAAAATCCGGAGATTACGGGTATCGTGCTATGTAGGTCTGCCACACGAACAACATAAAAAATCCTTTCCGAAGCGCAAGCCTCGGAAAGGACTCTCATAGCCGTATGAAGCAAGTAAAGTCAAAAAAGCGCAAAACAAAAAAGCACCGCATGACAACAAGGCAGAATCAAATTCTGCTACTTGTCTTCATACGGTGCTTGGGTAGTCCGATTGTATCGGCTCCGCTTACTCGCTACAAAGTGTTTGTTATTTAGTTTTTGTCCTTACTCGGCAGAATGTACCGATGGACGCTTATAGGCTTTTGAGGCGTAGAAATAGGCAAGATTCAGTGGCGTAGCTGCTTTGCATTTCTGACATTTTGCAATCAGAATACCTTCGCGCATGCTCGCCGTCACAGTAACAAGCGGTGTACCGCAGTAGGGACATAAAATCTCTCGGAATTCCATGCCCGCGCATTGCTTTGCGGAGTGTTCGATTTTTTTCGTTATGTTTTCCTCCGGGATCTTAACTACGAACTTGGGCGATGTTACGGTCATATAACACCTCCGGCATCTCCACATTTCAGCAGGAACTCATCCAGCTCTCGCGGTTCAAACAACTTCAGATCTCTCAAACGGTAAAACATACTTTTGTAGGATACATGAAATTGATTTGCTGCATCCCTGACCACATTTCTGTCACAAGTACACAGCACGCTGTCACCGTACAGCGGAATCCTTTTTTCATAACCTCGGCTTCTGACATATCTGACAACGGATGTCCTGGGCATCAGAAGCGCGACGCCCATAGCCGTTGCCATGCTCTCGGCAATACTGAACATGTCGGCAAGCTCTTTCACTGTGTACTGTTTCTCCGTGTCAAACTCTCGACTGAAAGCGGAAGTCACCGGGTTGTTTCCGAGCCTGTCCATGAGTATATGACCGGCTTCATGTGCAAGAACAAACCGCCGTTTCCTATGGTTCTGCTCCTGCCGCAGGTACTCATCAACAATGATAAGTCCTTTGGGCGGTACAATCGATACTCGCTGACCGTTCCGCCAAAGTAACAGCGCCGTCTTGCCATCCGCAAGGAATGCCATTTTTCCGGCATCTCCTTCGGCAATTCGATCATAGACAATTCGGTATCCAAGATTGGATGTAATAAAGTCTTCTATGTCCGTAGGGGTTCCCTGGATAAAAGATTGATATTGATACTTACGGATCAGACCTTCGCCGATCTCGTCGATTTCATCGTGCGTCTGGTAATAGTCCAATCGTGCGTCCTCCCGTTATAGTTTTTTGATTACATGTTTGGCGACTCCTTGGATATTACACACTCTGACAACGATGTCCTCCATACTCGCATTTTCCGGATGCAACCTGATTCTCTTGTTCTCCGGTTCCGGATAGTAGGTCTTCAGCGTTGTTTCATTGTCCACAAGCGCAACCACAATATCGCCGTAGTTTGCATGATCCTGTTTTTTCACAACGACCATATCGCCCTCATCAATCCCGGCATCCACCATGGAATGTCCATGTGTCCGCAACACAAAGAAATCTCCCTCACCGAAAAGAGCAACCGGAAGAGCGACAAATTCCTCAAAGTCTTCTTCCGTCAGTTCGGGTGAACCGCAAACGATGCTTCCGAGAACGGGGGCTCGGTTCATCTTGTAGTCTGATTTCTGTGTACGCGGTGTTTCAATGGTCTTTCCATCGTAGTGCAGCATACCGTTTCGCGCCATTTCCATGACGTAGTAGTATGCCGTCGATTTGCTGGTACCGATTGCGTCAGCGACCTTCTGCATGGAGGGGGATTGGTGATATTCAAAGAAATAGTCCTCTACAAACGCCTGTATTTCCTTCATCGTTTCGGGATTTCTTTTACGTAATCCTGCCATTCTGTGCCTCCATGTATATAGTAGAACGGTTCGTTCTATTTGTATATTCATTATATCATACATCATTTGCTTTGTCAATAGGTAATTGTGCACAAAAAACGAGGGCGTAATTGGGGCTACATATCAACAGTGCCATGCTAAATCCAGCCTCCGTAGGTAATTTGGCAAGATTATTTTATTGAATACGTCGCGTCGAACTGAACACCGTGGTCGTGCAAGTTGAACACCGGCGTCGTTTTAGCTCGGCACTGAATCGGATGTATTTGAAAGAGCTGAACAACAAATTTATAATGCGGAAAGAGAGCGCCGGTATGGTGGGTGTCTATAAAATGGTCTTGGACAATATTACTGAAATCCTTTGATTACGGTACCGGAACAGTTTCCATCACCAGGCTTATTATCTGAAAGATTTATTGTTGGAGAAAGTGGTGTTTATCAACCCCAGAATGGGGGTTCACAAATAATTAACTTTTACATATCTTTTTCTGTGTTAAATATTGATATTCCCCATTGCAAAACATTCACTTGTATGATATAATACAAGTGCAATATAATAGCCGAAAGAAAATGAACAACAACCCCGCAAACAATGTGCAGTGATGTTTATTGTTGCTGAGTTGTTCTCGCTTGGAAGCGAGGTGTCCGGGCGAGACTATTTGGCAAAAATCATAAGCGCATAAAGATAGTGGGGACTGTTGTCTGCCTGTCTTTATGCGCTGTTTTATTGACTATCATTTTTCAAGG
>QWCN01005232.1_pt1 | contig 16898 bp, 15 predicted proteins | sample 1972711 | NCBI WGS metagenome assembly QWCN01 (sample SAMN09866707, study PRJNA288562) | Human gut metagenome isolate term1_stool, whole genome shotgun sequencing... | isolation source: gut | host: Homo sapiens | place: USA: California | reverse complement strand
CTCGACCTTTTCGACCATCTGGTGCAGGCGGTTGTAGCCGCCGGGCTTCAAGATGGTGGTGGCGACGGTGATGGGCCAGATGCCGGCGGCAAAGAGCTTGTCACAGTTGAAGTAGTCCGCGCCGCCTGCGAACGAAATGCGCATCTTGCCGCCAAACTGGCGGGAGATGCGATTGCACATCTCAATCGTCAGTGGGAAGAGGCTGCGGCCGGACATGTACATTTCCTCGTTGGGAAGCTCGCCGCGCGTCGTGTCGACGGGGAAGGTGTTGGAGAGCTTGAGGCCGAATTCGAGGTCCTGCTTGTCCGCAAGCTTTTGCAGCCGCTCGAACATCGGCACGGCGTCCTCCCACTGGAGATCCTCATTGAAGTGGTGCTCATCGAAGACGATGTAGTCATAGCCCATGGAATCGAGGATGCTGCGCGCGGTCTTGTAGCCGAGAATGGTCGGGTTGCACTTGACGAAGGTGTGCAGATGCTTTTCCTTGAGAAGATAGCTTGCGATGCGCTCGATCTCCTGCGGCGGGCAGCCGTGGAGCGTGGAGAGCGTAACGGAGCGGGAAACATTGGGGGAGATCGAGGCGATGAAGTCCTTTTCCTCGGGGAAGAGCTCGGTCAGGACTTTTTTACATTCCTTGAACTGCGCGGTCTTGCCCGCGTCCATCATGTTGTTGATATAGGTGTTGACCTTGCGGCCCTTGATGCCGTCCAGGTCGTAGCCGACGGACATATTGAACACGAACCCGTCGGGATCGCCGAAGCCGTAGACCTTGCTCATGATCTTGAGCGCGCACCAGGCCTTGATGTACTCGTCCTGCGCCTGCTGCACGGTCAGCTCGGTCGACCACTCCTGGTTGTAGCCCTCGTCAGCGGCGAGGATACAGGGGCGGGGAACACAGGCGGCAAGCTCCGCGCCGTCCATTTTCTGCACGGTCTTGACCTCGAAAAAGCGCGCGCCGGCGGCATAGGCCGCGATGATATTCTGCGCAAGCTGGCTGTTGGGGCCGGCGGCGGGGCCAAACGGTGTTTCGATGCGCTCGCCGAAGATCGGCAGGCTCTTGCCGCTTGCGTGATAGTGCTTATGAACGCCGAACACATCGCCGCACTGCGCATATTCGCTCGTCACCCAGTTCATCAGAGAGTCGAACGGAATGGGATACATTTTTTCAGACATTGTTTTTTCCTCCCGCTTGCTTAATAGGTTCTGTGATTCAGCTCGCCCCAGAGTTTCTTGGCGGCTTCAAGAATGTGCGCATTTTCGGCTTCTTCGTCGATGCCGACGAGCTCGCGGTCGAGCATAAGGGTCTTGCCGGCGGCGATGGTGGTTTGGCACTGGCGGCCCGTCATGCCGAAGATCATGTGGCCGTCGATATTCTCGTCGGAGAACGGGGTGAACGGCTTATAGTCCATGACGATGATGTCCGCTGCCGCGCCGGGCTTCAGCACGCCGAGCGTGTCGGGGAAGTATTTTTCACCGATCTTCGCGTTATTCTTGAAGAGCATGTCCGTGACCTCGCACCAGCCGACGTTCGGCAGGCAGTTCTGGCTGCGCTGGGAGCAGAGGGCGACCTTGAGGGACTCGAGCATATCGTTCGTGTAGGCGTCTGTGCCCATGCCGAGAAGAATGCCGCGCTTGTGGAGTTGGAGGACTGGGCAGATGCCGATGGCGTTGCCCATGTTGGATTCCGGATTGTTCACGACCATCGTGCCGGTCTCCTTGATGATCTCCATTTCGGCGGTGTTGACGTGGATGCAGTGGCCGAGGATGGTCTTGGGGCCGAGAATGCCGTGATCCTGCAAGCGCTGGACGGGGCGGCGGCCATAGTTCTGGAGGGAGTCGTACACATCGTTCATGCCCTCGGACACGTGGATGTGATAGCCCGTGCGGCCGTTGTTGGCCGCGACCATGCGGTCGAAGGTCTTATCGGCTCCTCGCCGTCGCGGTCTGAGACCTCATAGCACAGGCAGGAGCGAAGGCCCAGGCGCTTGCTCTCCTCGGCAATCGTGTGGAGCGTGCCGGGGATCTCACCGTAAGAGGCGTGATGGTCAAAGATCGTCGTCACGCCCTGCTTGATGGAGTCCATGTACAGCGCGGTGGCGGAGGCGCGCGTGCCGTCCATCATCAGGTGGCGGTCGATCGCCCACCATGTGCCGTCGAGCACTTCGTAGAAGTTCGTCGGATTGTTTCCGACGATGGAAAGACCGCGGGCGAGGGCGGAGTAGATGTGCGTGTGCGCGTTGATGAACGCGGGCATGATGACGCCGCCCTTGGCGTCGATGATCTCGGCACCGGGATATTTTGCGCGCAGCGCCGTCTCTTCGCCGACTTCGACGATCTTCGTCCCCTCAAAGGCGACCGCGCCGTGCTCGTAATACCCCTGCGCGCTCGCGTCGCGGGTGATGAGACGACCGTTGGTGACAAGTTTCATAAGTTTGCTCCTCCTTTTTCTTTTGCCTTTTCCCCGCCGCAAAAGCGGCACCGCAAGGGGAAAGAAAAAAGCGCTCCTCACACAGACCTTATCATCTCCCCGAAAGGGGAGACCGTACAGCCCGTGCGCGAAGCACTACGTTGCAGCTACCAAACGGTAATTTAGTTTGTAAAAATATTTTACAGGAATCACGAACAAAATGCACGTTTTTTTCGTCTAAACTGACGTAGAAAATAAAAACGTAATTTTGTGCAATCCGTGGAAAGATAAAAAGATGCCCCGCAGCGGCCGTGTAAGCCCCGTCAAAACCTGCACCATTCTGGACAGGTGGGTCGCCTCTGTCCGGCTTTATTGCTTCCAACGTCCAGCCGCAAAAGGCAGCCGGGAGGCCTGCAAACCACCGGAGCGTACCGGCGTCCCTTATGACGAAATGTGGGTTTAAAAAGAACTTATCACGCACCCCGCAGGGCATGTTCAGTTTATCTCGGTTTTCGGAAAAAATCCGTCGCAATCGAAGTTTTACTCTTCGTCGGAAAGAATCTGCTCCATGAAGAGGTCGTAGACCTTGTCGATCTCCTCTTCGTCGTCAATGGTGACAAGGAACTCCTCACCGTTTTCCATCTGGCTTTTGAGGATCACGAGACCGTATTCCTCTTCGTTTTCCTCATCCTCGCTGTCCTCTTCGACCACGGGGAAGAAGGCCATATACGTCGTGCCGTTATGCTCGAGTGCGTCGACGTATTCCAGCTCTATATCGTTGCCCTCGTCATCGGTCAGCGTGACGAAATTGGGGCCGAACTCATCGTTCATGGGGGAACACCTCCTGAAAGTTTGTGCTCGCATTATACCGCACCTTGCGGCAAAATGCAAGACAAGATACGTACCACTTGACAGCCGTGCTATACTATATTCTGTATCACTATTGAAAATCGGCTATGCGCTCGCGCGCATATTTCTATCGCAAAGGAGGAGGCGCTTTATGGAAGAAAACCGCGCAGAAAACCAGACGCCCCGAAGACAGCACACCCAGCACCCCACGCATCAGGCACACAAGAAGATAAAGTCCGGCACGGCGAAAACGGTCATCGGCACCATCTTAGCTATCGGACTCACGACCTGCCTGATGTTTTTCGCTATCTTCATGGTCTACGTGCACACGTCGCTCGATCTGAATGTGGACATCTCGGCCTACACGCTCAAGCAGAGCTCGACAGTCTACTATCAGGATAAAACAAGCGGGGAGTGGGTGGAGCTCACGAAGCTCCACGGCGTAGAGAACCGTACGCTCGTCAGCATCGACGACATCCCCAAGCATGTGCAGGAGGCGCTGATCTCCATTGAGGACGAGCGCTTTGAAAGCCACCACGGCGTGGACTGGAAGAGCACGGCGAAAGCCATTCTCGGCAAGCTCACCGGTACCTCGACGCGCGGCGGCTCGACGATCACCCAGCAGGTCGTGAAGAACATGACCGGCGACAACGAGGTGACTATCAAGCGGCGTCCATCGTCGGCATCACGCAGTTCCCCTATAAATATGATCCGTCGCGCGGCGACTGGTACCGCGAGCAGAACAAGGAGCGCCAGCTTACCGTTCTTTATAAGATGCACGAGCTTGGCAAGATCAGCGACGAAGAGTATGAGCAGGCAAAGGTCGAGCCGCTCGTCTTCTCCTGGGACCCGGGTTTTGTTCCTTCTGCGGGGGTTGCAAGCAGGGTGGATACCGCCTCGAGCACGGAGTATGACTCCTACTTTGTTGAGCGCATGTTCAACGACATCGTCGCCGATATGCACGAACAGCTCGGCTACGATGAGTCGGTCGCAAAGGACCTGCTCTACACCGGCGGCTACTCCATCTACTGCACGGTCGACCCCGAGATCCAGTCCATCGTGGAGAGCGTTTACGCCGACCGCAATAACCTGAACTACACCTCGTCCAAGGGCGAGCTGCTCCAGTCCGGCGCGACGATCATCGACAACACGACGGGCGACATCGTCGCCGTTGCGGGCCGCGTGGGCGAGCGCGAGGGCCGGTTCCTGCTCGACTATTCGACGGTTGTACGTCAGTGCGGTTCTGCCATCAAGCCTTTGAGCGTTTACGCGCCCGCGCTGGACGCCGGCGTCATCACGCCCGCGAGCGTCATCGACGACTATCCCGTTGAAATGCTCGGCGGCAGTATTTGGCCGGTGAACGCCTACTCGGGCTACCGCAGCATTATGACGCTGCAAGACGCCATCCGCAATTCGTCCAACCCCACGGCGGTGCGCACGGCCATCAAGCTGACGCTGCCCTCGTCGTATGCGTTTATGACCGAAAACTTAAGCTTCACGACGCTGACGAACGACGATATGACCGCGGCGGGTGCGCTCGCGCTCGGCGGCCTTTCCAAGGGCGTGACGACGCGCGAGATGGCCGCGGCCTACGCAACATTTGCCCGCGGCGGCGTTTACACCACGCCGAGAACGTATACCGAGGTGCTTGACCACAACGGCAACGTCATCCTTGAAAATAAGACCGAGTCCCACGTCGCGATGAATGAGAGCACCGCCTACGCGATGAACGAGCTCCTGAAAAACGTCGTGCGCAACGGTACGGGTACGGGCGCGAACTTCTCCGGCATGACCATCGCCGGTAAGACCGGTTCGACCAACAGCAACAACGACCGTTACTTTGTCGGTTACACGCCGTATTACACGGCAGCGGTCTGGGTCGGCTACGACACGCCGACGCGCATCGTGGCGAGCGGCAACCCCGCGGCCACGCTGTGGAAGACGTTTATGAGCAAGGTCCACGCGGGCCTTCCGAACAAGGACTTTGAAGTCAGCAGCGCCGACATGGTCAGCGTGACCGTCTGCACGCAGACGGGACTTCTGGCCTCGGCCGGCTGTCCCTCGCAGACTGTCAAGGTCGCAAAGAACTATGCGCCCTCGCTGAGCTGCGACGGACACATCAGCGTAACCGTCTGCGCCGATTCCGGCATGCTCGCCTCCGACTACTGCCCGAATGTTACGACGGCCTATGTGCTCGATCTGAGCCAGCCGAACGTCAGCAGCGGTTGGGGCTACAAGCGCGAGCTTCTCACGACGCCGCTGAGCGCCGCGCTTCAGGCAACGTATCAGGCACAGCTCGAAGAAGGGCTCATTTCGTCGATCCCTGCAGGCGAACCGGTGCGCACGAACGGCGGCACAGTGCAGCTATACAGCGATCTGATGTACAGCGGCGTGTGCACGACGCACACAACGCCGCTGGAGCCCACGCCGGACCCGGATGCACCGGATGACGGCAGCGGCACGACGCCGGGCGGCGATCCGACCACCCCCGGCGGTGACAGCGGCACGCAGACGCCGTCTGACAACACCGGCACGGCGGGAGACAGCGCATCCGGCGATGTCGGAGACAACGGCCAGTTCCTCAACTGGCTGCTCAACAACGGCGGCACAGACCGGTAAAAAGCAATAAAAAAGAGAACGGTTTTCACCGTTCTCTTTTTTATGCGGCAGCTTCCGCTTTTGCGTTTCGAATCTGCGCGAACAGCAGCAGGAGGAAGGGGAAGAGCACCATCCCTGCCACGCCGAACGTGCAGTAGCCGAGGTACATCGCAAAAAGCGACGCGACCGGCGGCAGCCCCGCCTGCGCGGAGAGAAGCTTGGGCTCGAGCGTGTTGCGCGTGATGAGCGTGCAGAGGTAGAGCGCGAGGAGCACGATGGCCTTGGGCGGGAAGCCGAACAGCAGCGTGAAGACCGCCCAAGGCACGAGCGCCGTGCCCGTGCCGAAGACCGGCAGCGCGTCGAGCAGTGTGATGAGAAAGGCGAGCAGCAGGGAATAGCTCTGGCGCATGAGGAGAAAGCCGATAAGAAGCTCTGAAAACGTGATGAGCGACAGCGTTGCCTGCGCGCGCAGCCACCGCGCAAGCGAGCGCATTACGCCGCCGCGAAAGAGCCGCAGCTTTGCCATCGCTTCTTCCGGCACGGCGTGTTCGAGTGCCGCGCAGAGCTCGGGGTACGACGCGGAGGTGAAGAAGATCGCAAGCACGCCCGTCGCGATGGCGAGCACGCCGCCCGGCAGCGCCGCAGCGGCAGAGCCGAGCCACGCCATCGCGCGCGAAGACAGCGAGCGCAGCAGGCTGTCCGCGTCCGTGACGGCCCTGAAAAGCTGCTCGTGCAGATAGCCGCTGAGCCATTCGGGACTCGACGCGCTGAACTGCTCCAATCGGGAGAGCAGATCGTCCGCTGCGGCGGGGATCGCGTCGAAAAACGCGGGCGCGGCGGCGAGCAGCGCGTTCGTCTGAGAAAGCAGCGTAGACCACAGGAGCGACAGCAGCCCGCCGAGCAGAAACAGCAGCGTCAGCGTCAGGATCAGCGCGGAAAAGCCACGTTGAAAGTGAAATTTCCGCCGCAGATACAAAACGACCGGTTCCAGCAGCGCTGCGACGAGCAGCGCGAGCAGAAACGGCAAACACCACGGCAGCACATAGCGAAAGCAGACATAAAAGAGAGATGCACCCATGAAAAGCGCGAGCGACAAAGTGAGGAAGCGTCTCAGCCGTTCTTCATTCAAATTTTGCAGACCTCCCATCGAAAAAAGTGTTGCAATATGCGTTAAGATATGCTAAAATCCTGCCATATAAAGACAGATGACCGCGAAGGAGAAACATTATGGCGCCTGCAACGAAATTTTATTTGGTCTCGGCAGAGGCCCTTCCGGAGATTTTTATCAAGGTGGCGGAGGCGAAGCGCATGCTCCAGTCCGGCGAGGTGCGCACCGCGGGCGACGCCGCCCGCACCGTCGGCATCAGCCGCAGCGCATTTTATAAGTACCGCGATGCGGTGCGCCCCTTCAACGACATGAAGACCGGCCGCATCATCACGTTCTACACGATGCTCAAGAACAACCCCGGCGTATTGTCCAACGTCCTTTCTATTTTTGCCGGTTCGGGCGCGAATATTCTGACCATCAACCAGAGTATTCCCACCAACGGCTGTGCCGCGGTGACGATCTCGGCCGAGACGTCCGAAATGCAGGAGTCGATCGAAGAGATGATGGCGCGGGCGCTCGCGCTTGAGGGCGTGGTGCGCTTCGATATCCTTGCGGCCTGAGTCACGCGGGCTTGTACAAGTTCATACGATGGATTGGCAGCGGCTGAGATGAGCGCTGTCAATCCATTTTTTGTTGGAAGTGGTTCTTATGAGCCTGATCGTACAGAAATTCGGCGGCAGCTCCGTGCGCGACTATGCGCATCTTCTGCGCATGGCGCGCATCGTCAAAGTGCGGGTCGACGAAGGCGACGACGTGGTCGTCGTTCTCTCCGCGCAGGGCGACACGACGGACGGCCTGCTGCAAAAGGCAAAGGAGATCAGCGAGCAGCCTTCGCCGCGCGAGCTCGACATGCTGCTCTCCGCGGGCGAGCAGATGAGCGCCGCGCTCGGCGCGATGACGCTGCGGTCCATCGGCGTGGAGGCGGTATCCCTCTGCGCATGGCAGATCCCCATCGAAACGGACGGTACACATGGGAACGCGGAGATCGAACTGATCGACACCGCGCGTATCCGGAAGGAGCTGGCCGAGGGCCACGTTGTGGTCGCGGCGGGCTTTCAGGGCGTCGACGAAAATGGCGACGTCACGACGCTCGGACGCGGCGGCTCGGACACGAGTGCAGTGGCGCTCGCCGCGGCGCTGAAGGCCGATGAGCTCATCATCTACACAGACGTGGACGGGATATTTTCCGCTGACCCGCGCATCTGCAAGAACGCTGTGCGGCGCGAGGTGATCTCGTATGACGACATGCTGCTGCTCGCACAGAAAGGCGCACAGGTGCTTCACGACCGCAGCGTGGCGCTCGCGCAGGCGGGCGGCGTGCCCATCACCGTGCGCTCGTGCAGGGAAGGCGGCAATAGCAGCGTCGTTTGCGAAACGGATGAAGACGCAAGCGTCGTTGGCGTGACGCAGAAAAAGAGTGACCGGAGCCGCCTTGCGGCCATCACGGCGGTCGGCGGCGCGCTGCCGAGCATCGAGAAAGAGAAGATAGCCGTCACGGCGCTCGAACGGGCGGAGATCACCGTCTTCGCCGTTGCGGCGGGGGAGCGGTTCATGAGCTTTTACGTCCTGCGCGACGACGCAGAGCTCGCCTTGCAGCTCGTGCACGACGCGCTGATCGCCGCGAAAGAATGAAAAAAGACCCGTTGGAGCATCCAACGGGTCTTGCCTTTTGCAAGCTGCTTATTCTTCGGCGTAGCGCTTTTTCGCCTTTTCGATCTTGGTCGAATAGCGGTCCTCTTCGGAGAAGATGCAGCCGCAGTATTTCTGCATGTAGAGGCCCATCTCGCGCGCCTTGGCCTGCCCCTCGCGAAAACCGGGGCGGAAGTCACGGTAGTAGAATTCGACGCCGTACTTCTTGCCCATCGTCTCGCCCACGGCCTTTAAGAGCTCGTGGTTCTGATACGGAGAGATGAGCAGGGACGATGTGAACGCGTCGTAGCCGTGGTCGGCGGCGTATTTGGCCGCCGTGCCGAGGCGGATGGTGTAGCAGTGCGCGCAGCGGTGGTCGATATCCGCACTCACGGCGCGGACAAAGTCGCGCAGGCCGTAATCCTCTAAAATATGCACTTCTACATGCTCTTTTTCCCCGTATTCGAGCAGCGTGCGGCGGCGCGCGTCATACTCCGTCCAGAGGTGAATGTTCGGGTTGAACCAGAGTGACGTGGGCTCGATCCCGTCGGCGCGCAGCGTGTCCACGCAGTAGACCGAGCAGGGGGCGCAGCAGGAGTGCAGCAGCAGTTTATCCATCAAAAAAGACCAGCTTTCCTTGTGTCGTTTCTGCCAGCATACCACAAGCGCGCGGCAAAGTCCACGGGAAAAGAAAATTAAGCGAATGGCGCAGGATCGTTCACGATTTATACATTGACTATTCAATCGAATGCGTAGTATAATACATTGGTTATTATGAACAAGTATGCCCATGCGGCAAAGGAGAAAATGTATGTGGATCGCGGACGGTTGGGAAGATTATGAGCTGCTGGACTGCGGCGGCGGAGAAAAGCTCGAACGCTGGGGAAAGCAAATTCTGGTGCGGCCTGACCCTCAGGCGATCTGGGAGACGCCGCGCACGAACCGCGGCTGGCGCAACGCGCAGGGCCGCTATTACCGTTCGTCCTCGGGCGGCGGACATTGGGACAAGGAGAAGCTGCCCGAGAGCTGGACGGTAAATTACAAGGATCTCAAATTCCAGGTCAAGCCCATGAATTTTAAGCACACGGGCCTGTTCCCCGAGCAGGCCGTCAACTGGGATTTTGCGCGCGAGAAGATCAAAAACGCGGGCCGGCCCATCCGCGTGCTGAACCTCTTCGCCTACACCGGCGGCGCGACGGTCGCGTGTGCGGCGGCAGGCGCTCAGGTCTGCCACGTGGATGCGGCAAAGGGCATGGTCAACTGGGCGCGCGAGAACGCGCGTGTCAGCGGCCTTTCCGATGCGCCGGTGCGCTGGATCATCGACGACTGCGCGAAATTTGTCGAGCGTGAGATCCGCCGCGGCAAGGTGTATGACGCCATCATCATGGACCCGCCGAGCTACGGCCGCGGCCCCGGGGGAGAGGTCTGGAAGTTGGAGGACAATCTTTTCCCGTTTGTGAAGCTCTGCGCGCAGGTCTTATCGGACAAGCCGCTTTTTGTCATCATCAACTCGTATACGACGGGGCTCGCTCCCTCGGTGCTCGGCTACATGCTGCACCTGCTCGTTGCGGAAAAGTACGGCGGCAAGGTCACGTGGGACGAGCTGGGCCTGCCCGTGACGGAGACGGGGCTCGCGTTGCCCTGCGGCGCGACGGGCCGCTGGTTCTCGGAATAAAGGAATCCGCCGCTTTGCGGCGATGAATCCCCGAAGGCTCTTTCGGGATAACGATTAAGGAACGCAACTTTTATGGAAATGATCAAGACCCAAGACCTGGCCTTCACCTATCCGGGCACGGAAGACCAGGTGAACACCCGCGCGCTGCGCGGGGTGGATGTGACCATCGAGCGCGGCAGCTTTGTCGTGATCCTCGGCCACAACGGCAGCGGAAAATCGACGCTTGCCAAGACCTTCAACGCAGTCTTGCTGCCAAGCGGCGGCAAGGTCTATGTCGAGGGCATGGACACGATGGACGAATCGCTCCTGCTTGAAATTCGCAGGCGCGTTGGCATGGTGTTCCAGAATCCGGACAACCAGATCGTGGCGAATGTCGTCGAAGAGGATGTCGCGTTCGCTCCCGAGAATTTGGGCGTGCCGAGCGCCGAGATCAGAAAGCGCGTGGACGACGCGCTCGAGGCCGTCGGCATGACGCAGTTTGTCAAGCACGCGCCGCACCTGCTCTCCGGCGGACAGAAGCAGCGCATCGCCATCGCGGGCGTGCTGGCGATGAAACCCGAGTGCATCGTGCTCGACGAGGCGACCGCCATGCTCGACCCCATCGGCCGGCGCGAGGTGCTCGCGGCCGTCGAAAAGCTCAACCGCGAGCAGGGCATCACGGTCGTCCTCATCACCCACCACATGAACGAAGCCGAGCACGCCGACCGCGTGATCGTGATGAACGACGGCCTTGTCGTTATGGACGGAAAGCCGCGCGAGGTCTTCACCCGCAAAAAGGAGCTGGAGGACATCGGCCTTGCCGTGCCGGACACGGTCTCACTGCTCTTTTCCCTGCGCGAGGCGGGCATGGACGTCCCCGTGGACGCCATCACCGTAGAGGAATGCGCAGACGCCATTGCGAAAAATTTTACCTAAGAGGACTGTAACCTTGGAAGAGATCATTCGTGTAGAAAACCTGACGCACACCTACGGGGAGGGCACGCCGTTCTGCCGCAGTGCGGTGCAGGATATGTCGCTCGCGATCTATCGCGGCGAATTTTTGGGCATCATCGGCCACACGGGCAGCGGCAAGTCGACGCTGATCCAGCACTTGAACGGCCTGCTCAAGCCGACCTCCGGCCGGATACTTCTCGGTGGAGAGGACATCTGGTCGGACCCGAAGAAAATTCGGAACGTAAGATTCCGCGTGGGCCTCGTGTTCCAGTATCCGGAATACCAGCTTTTTGAAGAGACTGTTTACCGCGATATCGCGTTCGGCCCGACGAACATGGGCTTATCCAAAGACGAGATCGACCGCCGCGTGCGCGAATCCGCGCACTTTGCGGGGCTTACCGACGATCTGTTGGAAAAATCGCCGTTTGCCCTCTCCGGCGGACAGAAGCGCCGCGTGGCCATCGCGGGCGTTATTGCGATGGAGCCCGAGGTGCTCGTGCTCGACGAACCGAGCGCGGGCCTTGACCCGCAGGGCAGGGAAGAGCTGCTTGCGAATATTCGCGAATTCCACCGCGCGCGCGGCACGACCGTCGTGCTCGTGAGCCACAGCATGGAGGAGATCGCGAAAAACGTCGACCGCATCGTTGTCCTGTCGGACAGCCATGTGCTCATGAGCGGCACGCCGCGCGAGGTCTTCGCCCGCGGCGACGAGCTGATGACCGCGGGCCTTGACGTGCCGCAGGTCACGCGCGTCGCGATGGCGCTGCGCGATAAAGGCATTGCCATCAACCCCGCCGTTTACACCGTCGATGAGCTCAGCAAAGAGCTTGTCGCGCTCAAGAGAGGGGGCGGCAAAAAATGCTGAAGGATATCACGCTCGGCCAGTTTTTCCCGGGCGACACGCTCGCCCATAAGCTCGACCCACGCACAAAGCTCCTCGTCACGGTGTTTTACGTCGTGGCGCTCTTTACGGCGAAGAGCTACATTGCCTACGGCGTTCTCATTCTGACGCTGATCGTCGCCGTGCGCATCTCGCGCGTGGGCGCGAAGGCGCTTTTCAAGGGATTAAAGCCGGTGCTGTTCATTATCGCGTTCACGGCGCTTTTGAACCTCTTTTACACCCCCGGCACGGAGCTGTGCCATTTTTGGATCTTCCGCATTACGATCGAGGGTGTGCGCGCCGCCATCACGATGATGCTGCGCATCACGCTTTTGATCATGGGAACGTTCCTGCTCACGTATACGACCTCTCCCATCCGCCTGACGGACGGTCTGGAGAGCCTGCTGGGCCCGCTCAAGAAGATCAAGGTCCCTGTGCATGAGCTCGCGATGATGATGTCGATCGCGCTTCGCTTCATCCCGACGCTCATCGAAGAGACGGATAAGATCATGTCCGCGCAGAAGGCGCGCGGCGCCGACTTTGAGACCGGAAGCCTTATGCAGCGCGCCAAGGCGCTCGTGCCGCTGCTCGTGCCGCTGTTTGTCAGCGCGTTCCGCCGCGCCGACGAGCTGGCGACGGCCATGGAATGCCGCTGCTACCACGGCGACGAAGGCCGCACGAAGCTCAACGTGCTGCACTACCAGACGCGCGACTATCTGGTGCTCGGCTATTATGCCGTGCTCGTGGCCGCGGTCATCGCGCTGCGATAAGAAGAAAGGACGCTTTTATGCGAAACATCGCCCTCAAGCTCATGTATAACGGCACGGCCTATCACGGCTGGCAGGTGCAGAAGACGGTCTCAAGCGTCTGCGAGACGATGGAAAAGGGCCTCTCAAAGGTCTGCGGCGGGAACGTCAAGCTCGTCGGCTGCGGCCGCACGGACGCGGGCGTGCACGCCGAGCGCTACATCGCCAATTTCCATACCGAGTCGCGCATTCCAGTCGAGCGCCTGCCGTTTGCCATCAACACGCACACGCCGGAGGATATCGTCGTGCGCGAGGCGCTTGAGGTGGCGGAGGATTTCAACGCGATCCTCTCGTGTCAAAAAAAAGAATACACCTATCGCATCTATAATTCCCGCATCAAAAACCCGTTCTATGTCAATAGGGCGTACTTTTACCCCAAGCACCTCGACGAAGAGGTGATGGACCGCGCGGCGCGCGCCTTTGAGGGCACGCACGATTTCCGCGCCGTCCGCTCTGTCGGCACGGAGACGAAGACCACCGTGCGCACCGTGCACTACTGCCGCGTGTCGCGCTCGGGTGATCTTTTGGAACTCAAGGTCTGCGCGGACGGGTTCCTGTATAACATGGTACGGGCGATCACCGGCACGGTGCTCTACGCCGCCGAGGGGAAGCTCACGCCAGAGGACATCCCCGAGATCCTGGCCTCCGGCGACCGCTCGCTCGCCGGCCCCACGGTGCCGCCGGGCGGACTGTACATGACGAGACTTTGGTATGAGGATGAACGGCTCAATGAATGATCTCAAAGAGGAAAAGGGAACACGCGAGGAGCTGAGGCGCTCGCAGGCGGCCCCGCGCCGCTCCGGCGGCGGGCTCAAGCGGGCGCTGATGGTGATTCTGGCGCTTGTGGTCGTGCTGGCCGTGGTCGTCGCCGCGGCGTGGAAGGACCTGAGCAGCCTTGACAGTGTGCGCCGCCTTTTCTCCTACAATAAGGTCACGCAGGATGAGCAGGGCAAGGTGGAGATGTACTCGTTCAGCAACGACCGCAGCAACACCTTTGCGCTGCTCGGCGACCATCTGATCGTCGCTTCGACGACGGGCGTGTCGATCTACAGCAGCAGCGGCAGCGTGGTGGACAGCATGAGCGTGAAGCTCACGAATCCCGCCATCGCTGTCGGCGGCCAGACCGCCGCGGTGTACGACATCGGCGGGCAGACGCTTCTTATTTACTCTGCAAGCGGCCTTGTGCGCGATATGAGCGGCGAGTGCAGCGGCAACATCCTGTCAGTCAGCGTCAATTCCTCGGACTATCTGGCGCTCAACGCCGAAAAGAGCGGCTACAAGTCCGCTGTTACGGTGTACGACGCTTCGGGCGAGAAGACGTTTGCCTTCAACTCCTCGGAGCACTATGTCATCGACGCGGTCGTCATGCGCGACTGCAAGCGCATGGCGGCGGTGACGCTCGGCGAGTCGGACGGCATATTCGCCGACACGGTGAGCATCTATCCCCTCGGCAGCGATAAGGCGGACTCGGTCAACACACTCACGGGCTCGCTCCTGCTATCGCTCGACAGCGTGGCCGGTACGCTCTCGTGCCTGACGGACGAGAGCTTGACGCTCTTTTCATCGGACGGTACGCTTTCCGGCAGCTATCGCTACGAATACCCGTATCTGCGCGGTTCGAGCATGGGCGGCGACAACTACGCGGCGCTGCTGCTGAGCCGCTACCGCTCGGGCAGCACCATGAAGCTCGTGACTGTCTCGTCCGACGGTACAGAGATGGCAAGTCTCGACAGCAGTCAGGAGGTTCTGTCCATGTCCGCGGCGGGGAAGTATATCGCCGTGCTGTACAGCGACAGTCTGGTGCTCTACACGCCGCAGCTGCAGGAATACGCGCGGCTGGACGGCACGGAGTACGCGCGCTCTGTCATCATGCGCGAGGATGGTACGGCGGTGCTGATCGGCTCGTCGTCCGCCTGGCTTTATATTCCGTAATTTCTGTAAAACGCTAAAAATGTTACAATTTATGACTTGAAAGGAGCGCGGGAAACGTGAATAATGGTCTTATGATCGATGCAGTCTTCGCGCTCGTGCTCATATTAGGCGTCGTGTTCGGCGCCAAGCGGGGGCTGTTCCGCAGCTTTATGGCGCTGGCGGCGATCGTGTTCGCGCTGATCGGCGCGTCGCTCCTGACCGACGCTTTGACCGAGCCCGTGACCGACATGCTGATGCCGCGCCTTGAAAAGAGCGTGGAGGAGTGGTTTGATACCGAATCGCAGACACCGCAGGGGGATGTCCCGCAGATCGAGGGGGAGACCCCGGCGGAGAGCGACGCCTCGGGTGAAACGCCAAATGGCGACGCCGCGCAGAACGCGGAAAACGTTCGGCAGGACGATTCGCCGCTCGCGGTGACAGGCCTTCTCAAAAAGCTGCTGCGCTTCGATTTCGACGGCGCGGTGCGTCAGTCGCTTCGAAATGCCGCGCGCGACGCAGCGCTTGCCGCCGTAAGGACGCTGCTCGGCAGCGTGGTGAGGACACTCGTGTTCGTGCTGTGTTTTTTGGTGCTCACGCTGCTGCTCCGCTTAGTGACGGGAGGCATTGACAAGGTGTTAGACTTGCCAGTGCTGAACGCGCTCAACACCATCGGCGGCGGCGCGCTGGGCCTGATCGAGGGCGCACTTTTGCTGTTTCTCGTCTGCGATGTCGCACCGAAGCTCGGCGTCAAGGCCTTTGCCGACTACGAGGGCACGTATCTGTTATCGTTTTTTATGAGTCATACTCCGCGCGGGCTTGTCGCCGCGCTGTTACCCTGATCTTTACCCCAAGGAGGAAATACTATGCAGCCGCAACTTTGTTCCAGATGTAAAAAGAATATCGCCGTTGTGTTCATCACCCGTCAGGAAAACGGGCAGAACGTCAACGAAGGACTTTGCCTCAAGTGCGCGAAAAATCTCGGACTGCCGCAGGTGGACGAGATGATGCGCCGCATGGGCATCACGGATGAGGACCTTGACAATATCTCCAATGAAATGATGGGCGCCTTCGGCGGCGCGGAAAACCTCGAAGGTCTGACCGACGCCGACGATCCGGACGCCGATAACGAGGACGAGGACGGCAAGACCGCCACGTTCCCGTTCCTGAGCCGCTTTTTCGGCGGAAATCCTGCCGCGAGCGACGCACAAAATGGCAACGAGGCCGAGCAGACGCAGAGCCCGCGCAGCAACAAGAAGGTCGAAAAGGGGAGCAAGCACAAATTCCTCGACTCCTACTGCATCAATCTCTCCCAGCGCGCACGCGACGGCAAGCTCGACGCGGTCGTCGGCCGCGAGGAGGAGATCGAACGCGTCATCCAGATTTTGAACCGCCGCCAGAAGAACAACCCCTGCCTGATCGGTGAGCCGGGCGTCGGCAAGACGGCCATTGCCGAGGGCCTCGCCCAGCGCATCGTCGCGGGTGACGTGCCCTTCAAGCTCAGAAGCAAGGAGGTCTATCTTCTTGACCTGACCGCGCTCGTCGCGGGTACGCAGTTCCGCGGCCAGTTTGAGAGCCGCATGAAGGGCCTCATCGAGGAGATCCGCAAGATGGGCAACGTCATCCTTGTCATCGACGAAGTGCACAACATCGTCGGCGCGGGCGACGCCGAGGGCAGCATGAACGCCGCCAACATCTTGAAGCCTGCGCTCTCCCGAGGCGAAATTCAGGTCATCGGCGCGACGACGTTCACCGAGTATCGCAAGCACATTGAAAAGGACACTGCGCTCGAGCGCCGCTTCCAGCCGGTCACGGTCAACGAGCCGAACATGGAGGACACGCTCAAGATTTTGAAGGGCATCGCCCACTACTACGAGCAGTTCCACGGCGTCAAAATTCCCGAGGGCATTTTGCGTCAGGCGGTGCTGCTGTCCGAGCGCTACATCACCGACCGCTTCCTGCCCGACAAGGCCATCGACCTCATCGACGAGGCCTGCTCCGACCTCAACCTGCACGACAAGAACATCAACCGCCGCATGGAGCTGCGCCGCGAGATCGAGGATTACGACAAGGAGCGCGAGCTTTTGCAGGGCGCAGAAGAACCC
>QWCN01003778.1_pt1 | contig 16903 bp, 14 predicted proteins | sample 1972711 | NCBI WGS metagenome assembly QWCN01 (sample SAMN09866707, study PRJNA288562) | Human gut metagenome isolate term1_stool, whole genome shotgun sequencing... | isolation source: gut | host: Homo sapiens | place: USA: California | reverse complement strand
GGACGTTTTCCACCGCTCTCACTGGAAATACCTTTGCCTGCAGGCAGAATCAGTTCCCGCGCAAGCAGCTCATTGATAATTTTGGATACAGCGGTTTTACTTAAACCGGTTTTTTCTGTGATATCCCGGATGGTGAGTGTGTGAGAACGCCGAAACATAGACAGTACAACATGAAGATTGCTGCTGCGTATATTGCGCTGTGTATGTCCGGTAAGCTTTCTTTCTGACATAGTGCTGCTCTCCTGTAAAATGATTTATGAATTCATTTTGCAACAAAATGTCCTAAACGTCAACTAAAAAGATAAAATTTAAAATAAAACACTCTGAAAATAGACATAATCAACAAAATACAAGGCTGGATTTTATGAAAAACAGAGAAGTAAGAAAACATAATTGACAAACAAAGGAAAGTGTGAAAAAATGAGAACAAGAAAAGCAATAGAACAGTGAATTTGCTGATTCCGTTGCAAAATTCCGCGATAGGGGAAAAAGTCAGGCCGGAGAATGACTGGAGAATTTTTTCGATTCGCGATTTTATTTTTTTCTTTTGTTAGGCAACTATGTTGCCAAATTAAAACTATATGTTTGGAGGAAACAAGATATGAAAAAACTGAAACTTGGAGTGGTACCTATCAAGAGATCGTTCCTGCCAATGGAAGCGGCAAAGGCCCAGAAGGATGAATTCATGCCTGTGATCCGGAGCATCAAAAGCGATTACGTTGAGATTATTGATGTGGATGAGCTGACGGAGAATGGAATTGCATTTACCTATGAAGTGATTGCGCCGATTGTCAAGAAGATGAAAGACAATGAGATTGACGCATTATTTCTTCCCTTCTGTGATTTCGGAGAAGAAAGTGTGGCAGCAGGTATCGCTTCTGCGCTTAAAGTTCCCACACTTGTCTGGGGTCCCCGCGACACAGTGCCGAATACCGACGCAGTACGTGGCCGCGATACACAGTGCGGCATCATCGCCGCTACCAAGGTGCTTTCCCGTTGTGGAGTAAAATTCTCCTATATTGTCAACTGCCCGACAGCATCTGAGCAGTTTAAAAATGGTTTTGAAACTTTCCTGCGCACAAGTATGGTAGTCAAGACCATGCATTCTCTTCGGGTTGCTCAGATTGGCAATCGTCCGGAACCGTTTATGAGCGTTAAGGCAAATGAGGCGGAGCTGCTGGAGCGCTTCGGCATTGACGTAATTCCGGTTGCGCTTACCACCATTGTGAAGTATACAGATGAGATCCTTGCAGAAAACGGAGAGCAGCTGCAGAAGGATTACGCAGATTATACTTCTAGAGTGGACTGCTCTGAAATGGAGAACTTCGGGCTCGGCAAGATGGTTGGCCTGAAGACCGGCGAAGAAGCGGTGCGTCGTGCGATCGCCATGAAGCTGGCTATGAAGCGCGCGATTCTGGAAAAGGATTGCTCCTGTGCGTCGATGGATTGCTGGCCGTCTGCCGTGACGCTGCGGGGTATGCCATGTGTGGCTCTCGGCGAGCTGACGGATGAGGGAATTCCGGTTTCCTGTGAAGGCGACATCAATGGCACCATCACACTGGCTATCATGAATGCCTGCGCAATGGGCGATACATCCCAGTTTTTCGCGGATTTGACCATTCGTCATCCGGAGAATGATAACGCCGAGCTGTTGTGGCATTGCGGACCGTTCCCCTATTCCATGAAGGATCCGGCAAGCAAAGCGCAGATGAAGGGAATGTCCGGAAAATGGGAGCTCAAGAAGGGAGATATCACACTTTGCCGCTTCGACGGTCTCAATGGAGAGTACTATCTGTTTGCAGGTGACGGTCGGGCAACCGATGGACCGCAGACAACGGGAACCTATGTGTGGTTTGAGACAGATAACTGGCCGGCATGGGAAGAAAAGCTGGTTTTCGGTCCGTACATCCATCACGTGGGCGGCATGTATGGCAAATATGTACCTGCCATGCGTGAAGCGGCAAGATACCTGGGAGTCCGGTTTGATAATCCCGCCTGCGACGGTCCGAAGAGTCTTTAAGAAAAGGAGAATATGATCTATGAAAACAATAAAAGTTCAGCCTCTGACCAGGGAGGCATTCAGCAAATATGGTTCCTTTGAAAATCTGTATCAGCCCCAGACCATGGGCGTCGGCGTAGGAACAGGTAACGCATTCTATCCGGATGTGCTGCCGCTTGACATGGATAACGCCTCTGTCTGCGTCTGTCATGTGAAACGCCGCGACATGGTTGTTGGCAATTATGAGGCGCATAATCACAGTACAGAGGGTGTGGTTTGTCTGGACGCGGATATGGTTATCTTTGCAGGCTTTGGATTCGCGCCGTTCCTGCCGCCCAGATTTGAGGCGTTCCTTGTACCGAAGGGGACGGTAGTCAGACTTAAGGCCGGCGTCCTGCATGGAACACAGTTTCCGGTGGATCGGGATGACGCAACGGTGATTGTGATGCTGCCGGAGCGTACCTTTGCTACTGATTTTGTGGCCGGCAAGCTGGAGGAAGACGATATCCTTCGGCTCGAGCTTTGAGCATGAGCAGGGAGAAAGACAGGACAGAAGCGGAGCGCACAGGCATCGTCTTCGGAATTCAGCGGCTTTCGATCCATGATGGTCCCGGCATCCGGACGACTGTTTTTTTAAAGGGATGCAATGTGAATTGTAAATGGTGCCACAATCCGGAGGGAATTCCCATGCAGCCGCTGATCGGTCTGAATACCGCACGCTGCATTCAGTGTAAAGCCTGCATGGCGGTCTGCCCGAATGGATGTCACCGTATAGAAAATGGTGAACACCGGTTTATTCGTGAAACTTGTGTCGCATGTGGAAAATGTGTGGACAGCTGTCCGGTTCAGGCGCTGGAGATGATAGGAAAGAGAATGACTGCCGATGAGGTGATGCGGGTTGTCCGAAAAGATCAGAAATACTATGGTACAGATGGCGGTATGACACTTTCCGGCGGTGAAGCGCTATTGCAGAAGGAATTTGCCCTGGAACTGATGCGGCACTGCCGGGAGGAGGGAATTCGCGTAGCGCTGGAGACCAATGGCGTTCACGTTAAGGAAACCTATGACGCTGTTATGCCGTATGTAGATCTGTTTCTGTATGATTATAAGGCGACAGATCCGGAGGTTCACAAACGTTACGTTGGGTGCGACAACAGACGGATCCTTGAAAATCTCCGTTATCTGCATGATTCCGGAGCGCGGGTTCTGGTCCGCTGTCCGATTATCCCGCAGGTCAATGATAATCCGGCGCATTTTGATGCGATTGCACAATTGACGAAGGAACTGCCCAACCTGGTCGGTGCAGAGATTTTGCCTTACCATAAGCTGGGAGTTTCGAAAGCACAGCGTATAGACACGGAATATCAGGAATTTGAAATGGTTGACACAGCTGTCAGCGATGGGTGGAAACAATACATCCTGTCGAAGGGTGGACGGCTGGTAAATGTAAAATGATGGAGGAAAGGAGATTTCATGAGTCAGTATTTTGTGGCAGAAGAGCTGGAAAAGTTTATTGATATAAAAGAGATTCCGACCGCGCTGATGACGTCGCGCATCCAGCGGATGAAGGACGAAACACAGGCGTTGAACGACGCAGGACTTCGTCAGACAAAGCTGTATACCAATATGGCGGCGTCTCTTGCCGAGACGAAGGGCGAGCCGGAAAATATCCGCAGAGCCAAAGCGCTTGCGTATCATTTGCAGCATATCGGGCAGCCGGTCTATGATGCGGAACAGCTGATTGGTTCCGTTACGGGTATGTGGCCGGTGGACGAGGAGCGCAACAGGCTTACCTATGAGGAACTGAAGCAGGAGACACAGGCGATGCTCGATGCGTATTTTGCAGAGCGCAGCGGTTTCAATCATTACGAGAATGTACGCGAAGGAAAGATGATGTTCTCTTACAAAAAGGGCGGACTTTCTTTTGAAGAACAGGCGAATCTTTATAAATTCCGTTTTGGTTCACTGATGGCGCGGGATCATTATGACGCCAATATTGATTTCCAGGATATGCAGAAGCTGATTTCCGAAATGGAACAGCATTATCATGACGCAGGAGTGGAATTTGAAAACTGGGAGATAGGATCCCGGATTGAGAAGCATTTTGTATACAATTATGGAGCAGAAACCATGCAGCTTCTGCGAGAGAACGGCTGGAATGCGGCCAATCATACAAATCTCAATTACAAGCATCTGGTTGTGACCGGCATTGGCGGAACGCTCGAACGGATCAACGGATATCTGGAAAAGGCGAAGAGCCAGAAGGATAAGGAGTTCTATACGGGCTGCCGGATTGTGATGGAGGCTGTATCGGATTATATTTTCCGCTACGCGAAAAAGACAGCAGAAAAGGCGGAGCAGACAGAAGATCCTGTGCGCCGATCTGAGCTTGGCCAGATGGCGGTCGTAATGGAAAAGATTGCGACACAGAAGCCGGAAACATTTACCGAGGCCATCGAACTGGTCTGGATGATTCAGCTGATTGGCAATCTGTTTGGCGGTTCTGCACTGTCCCTTTCCAGATTTGACCAGTACATGTTTCCGTTTTATAAGCATGATATCGAACGGGGAATACTCACAGTTGATAGAGCGTTTGAACTTATCTGCAGTCTTTATCTGAAGCTCAATGAGCCCAAGATGCGGACCGTACAGTCTCTGGCAGTGGGAGGCGTACGCTGTGAGAACGGGGAAAATGCCTGCAACGATCTCTCCAAGCTTTGCCTGGAAGCGATGTCTGCGCTTAAAACTCCGTATCCCAATATGTCGGCGCGTGTAATGCCCGGGAAGACGCCGGACTGGTTTTATGAAGAAATTATGCGTACGGTGAAAGCAGGCTGCGGACAGCCGATGATTCTGAATGACGCGGTATGGATTCCCAATCTCACCAGCCTCGGTATTCCGGAAAAATGGGCACGTGATTATTATAATATGGGCTGTACCGAGATTATGATTCAGGGTAAGGACTGCAACTGGACTACCGGTGGACTGATCTTTTTCCCGCAGCTCTGCAACGCGCTGGTTCATATGAGCGTAGCGAAGAACAAAACTTATGAAAATTTTGATGCGTTTCTGAATGAGTATCTTCAGCTGGTCAGCGCGCAGTGTGACGAGGCTGGTGAAAGCGGAAAGAATGTGATCCATTCCCAGCGTGAACGGAATTGCGATCCCTTTGCGTCATCGCTGATAGACGGCTGCCTCGAAAATGCGCTGGATTATTTCCAGGGGGGAACGGACACCGGAGACCCGATTTCGATTTCCGGTCAGGGCTTTGGCACGGCAGTGGATTCACTCAGCGCCATCCGCAGGTTTGTTTTCGAGGAAGGGCGTTACACGCTTGCAGAAATGGGAGAGATGCTGCGTAACAATTTTGAAGGCAACGAGATAGAACGTCTGCGTCTGGCAAACGGAGCGCCGAGATTTGGAAATGATGATGACTATGCGGACGAAATTGCTGTGAAGCTGTTTGAGACCTATACAGCAGGTGTGCGTCGTCAGAATGAAAAGCGTCTGCCGAAGACCCGCTATGTGGATAATGTGTTCAGCTATAACATGACCATTACGCTGGGAGAAAGCCTTGGCGCTACAGCAAACGGGCGCCTGGCCGGCGAAGCAATTTCGGACTGCATCGGGCCGACGCAGGGAGCGGATACGGAGGGCGCGACGGCGCTGCTCAATTCCGTCCTGAAGCTTTCCCATAAGGATGTTACAGGTGCCCACGCACTGAACTTTAAGCTCAGTCCTTCCTTTGTGAAGGATCGGGAAGGAACGGAGGCGGTTATCCGGATGCTGAAGGTCTATCTGGAGCAGCAGGGACCGCAGATTCAGATCAATTATCAGAATCCGCAGGATCTGCGGGACGCACAGATTCATCCGGAAAAGCACCGGGATCTGGTGGTCAGAATTGCCGGTTACTGCGAATACTTTGTGAATCTGGATCATCGGCTGCAGAGCGAAATCATTGAGCGGACACTGCATGAAGCTGTGTAACATAAAAATTATAGGGTATGGGGCATGGATGTGCCCCAACCCATAGCAGATATTCAACAGAAAGGATGAAAGAATTCGATGGAAATGATGAAAGCACTTGCGGCAATGGGCGACGGTACAGTTCAGCTGGTAGATGTGCCAAAGCCAGATAAGGTCGGCCCCTATGATTGTCTTGTCCGTGTTACAGCCTGCGGCCTTTGCAGCAGCACAGATTTGAAAATTATTTATAATGGCAGCATTGCCGAAAAACCGGTGACATATCCGACGATTCTGGGACATGAGGGAGTAGGCGTGATCGAGCAGGTCGGAGAAAAGGTCCGTTATCTCAAAGAGGGCGATCGGATTACCAGCCCGCTGGGCTTCCTGACGCCGGCGCCCGGTTATACACAGACATTCGGAGGCATGAAACGCTATGCGTTGACGATGGATGTCCGTGCCATGGTGGAAGATGGCGTAAAGAGCCCGCTGTTCGCCATGGTGGAGGATCCGATGCTTGATTTTCCGTGCAGGCTGATTCCGGAGGGAATGTCAGATCCGGATGCCGTTATGCTGCTGACGATGAAGGAAAATTACAGCGCACTGAAAAACTTTGGCGTTCATGAGGGCAGCCGGGTGGTGATCTTTGGAGACGGAGCAGTTGCGCTGGGACTGAGCTGCTTCTCCCGTTATCTGGGTGCAAAGAATGTGACAGTGGTGGGACATCACGACGAACGGCTTGCGCGGATTGCAAAGCTTGCGAAGGTTGATTTAACGATTAATTCCCATAAGGAAAAGGTTGAGGAAAAGCTGGCCGGTCAGAAGTTTGATGTCTGTGTCGATGCGGCTGGCAGCCCGGAAATTATTCTGCAGGGTGCAAAGCTGCTGGTTCCGTGTGGCATCGTCGGAGTCTATGGAGTGCTCAAGCGTGGCCATTCTACCATTGACCTGCTGGATCTTCCGAACAATGTAAGTATTCACATCCTGAACTGGCCGTACCGTGAATTCCGTCAGCATGATGAAATGCTGGATATGATAGAAAAAGGTGTTGTCGATCCGAAATGGTTCTACAGTCATGTGATGCCGATAGAAGACGCGCAAAAGGGTATTGATATGATCCGTAACCGAGAGGCGTATAAAGTTATCTTCACGATGTAATGGAGGGTATGCAGATGAATGAAAATTTTGCATTGCAGCTGCGTCACATCACAAAAACATTTCCGGGCGTTAAAGCGCTGAATGATGTGAGCTTTGATGTGCGGTATGGTACAGTGCATTCGATTGTCGGCGAAAACGGCGCCGGTAAATCCACATTGATGAAGATTATCAATGGTATGCATGCGCCGAACAACGGTGAGATTTATGTCAATGGCGAAAAGCAGAATATCACAAGCCCGCAGGTCGCAAAAAAACTCGGTATCTCCATGATCTTTCAGGAGCTGGTCTATGCACCGAATCTATCCGTAGCCGAAAATCTCTGCCTGGGGGATCCGCCCCGTACAAAGGCGGGATTTGTAGACTGGAAAACCATGCGTGCGCAGGCGGATGAGATTCTGAAAATTGAACATATTCACACGACGCCGAATGCCATGATGTATACAGTCCCTATCTCAGACGCGCAGATGATGGAGATCGTGAAAGCGACATATCATGATGCCAGAATCGTCATTATGGACGAGCCTACATCTTCCCTGACACAGCATGAATCGGAGCGGCTGTTTGATAAAATACGTCGCTTGAAGGAAGCAGGCTGCGCGGTCATTTATATCTCGCATAAGATGGAAGAAATCTTTAATCTGAGTGATTATGTAACCATTATGCGGGATGGCTGCAGCATCAAGACAGCGCCTATCAGTGAATTTACGGAAAAAGATGTGATCTCCATGATGGTAGGCCGCGAGGTCAGCAATCTTTATCCGACCTGCGACGCAGTGCAGGGCGAGGATGTGCTCCGTGTGGAAAATCTGAGCGGCGGTGTATTCAGAGATGTCAGTTTCCATGTCCGTGCAGGTGAAATCGTCGGCTTTGCAGGGCTTGTCGGGGCAGGACGTACAGAGATTGTCCGGGCTGTGTGCGGATTTGATCCGATCACTTCGGGTACCGTTGAAGTCGCAGGCGAAACGCTGAAGCCGGTTACGATTGCGAATGCGATTCAAAAGGGGCTGGTCATGGCCAGCGAAGATCGCAGAAAATACGGAATTGTCGGTACGCGCAGCATTAAGGAAAATATCGCATTACCGAATCTGAAAATGCTTTCCAAATCAGGCTTTGTGGAGAAAAACAAAGAGAAGGCTGCGGTACAGACATACTTCGACCGTCTGCGTATCAAAGCCGGTTCACAAAATGTCCCGACCTATACACTTTCGGGCGGCAATCAGCAGAAGGTGGTTCTTGCCAAGTGGCTGATGGCGAAGCCGAAGGTTTTAATTCTGGACGAACCGACACGTGGAATTGATGTGGGCGCCAAGTATGAGATCTACGAAATTATGAATGAACTGGCAAAACAGGGTATGGGTGTGGTGATGATTTCGTCTGAGCTGCCGGAGCTGATCGGTATGTGCAAAAGAATCTATGTCGTAGCGGAAGGACGTATTACCGGCGAACTGAAAAGCGGCGAAATCACACAGGAAAAAGTTATGACTTACGCTACGGGAGGAAATTAATCGATGAAATTAAACAGCAAACAGAAAATGGTCAACTTTGTGGCCCAATATTCTATTTATGTAATCACGGTTGTGTTCATGATTATCTGTACGTTTCTGACAGATAAATTTCTGACAGCCAGTAACCTCGTAAATATTCTCCGCCAGGTGACGGTTTATGCGGTTCTGGCATTTGGTCAGGCAATTCTGCTGATTTCCGGTAACCTGGACCTGTGCGCCGGTTCCACCTGCTGTCTGACAGGTATTCTGGCACTTAAGACTTATCTTGCCACAGGCTCCATGGCTGCTGCGGTGGCAGTCGGTATGCTGGCCGGAGTTGTAATCAATACCTTTTCCGGATTTGTGATTGCGCAGTTCAATCTTCCGGCTTTTGTCGCCACACTCGGTATGCAGATGGCAGTCCGCGGTATGTGCTACATTGTGACCGGAGGATCCATGATTTCTCAGACAGGGGAAAACTGGAAGGTGCTTGGACAGGGATTTGTGTTTGGCTCAATCCCGATTTCGGTTATTGTCATGCTGGTTGCAGCCCTGCTTCTGTGGATTCTGCTTGATATGACGGTGGTAGGCCGAAGATTCTATGCGCTGGGCGGTAACCGGGAAGCAGCCCGCGCCTGCGGAATCAACCTCAAAAAATATGTGATACTGGCCTATGCGCTTTCCGGTCTGTTCATCGGTCTTGGCGGCATCCTGTATACATCCCGTGCCAATTGTGGTATCGCCAGCGGCGCGCAGGGTTATGAGGGCCAGGCGATTTCTGCTACCGTTATCGGCGGTATCGGCTTTGCCGGTGGTACAGGCTCCGCGTGGGGCGCTATCGTTGGCGCGGTGGTGCTCGGTATCATCAGTAATATTCTCAATCTGCTTGGAGTAGATTCATACGTTCAGCAAATCATCAATGGTTTTATCATTGTCCTGGCAGTCGGTCTTGATTCATTTACCAGATCACTGCGTGTTGCCAGATAATCAAAAATTTTATCATTCAGAAAGGAACTGAAAAATGAAAAAAATGAAAAAATGGATTGCTCTGTTTCTGGTATTTGTGATGGTCGGCGCGATGACAGCTTGTTCCACGAAGGATACAACAACTGCCACAGAAGCGCCTGCGGAGGAGACGGCGGCCTCTGATACCGGCGAAAAAGATGATGTATTTAAAGTGGCATGGCTGCATAGTGCTGCGGATCAGTGGCATCATCAGACCGCGCTTGTCTGCAAGAAAGCGATTGAAGATCATTTCGATAATGTGGAAGTAACACTGTTTGATAACAAGGGCGATTATGGTGAGATTCAGCCTTTCCTGGAGAGGTGTATCTCCGAGGGCGACTGGGATCTGGTTATGTATGGTACGATGTCCAACGACACGGATTATATCAAACAGCTGGAGGATATGGGAACCAATGTGATCTACTATTCGATTACATGGGATTTCCTGGACGGCGTCTGCTCCAATTTTGTCTGCTCCGAGTATGACCTGGCTTACCAGTCCGCAATGGCTGTTGTTGATCAGATTCCCGAAAACGGTAAGGTACTGATTCTCGGTGGCGCAGAAGGCTATTCCGGTTCCATTCTCCGTGGCAACGGTTTTAAAGATGTTTTGAAGACCCGTCCTGACATTACAGTTCTTGATTATAAATATCAGAAGTTTGACAAAGTGAATGCAATGACGCAGATGGAAGACTGGATTACAAAGTATGGAGCGGACGGCTTTGACGCGCTCTTCTCTGAAAATGACGCTATGGCGCTGGGTGCAATTGAGGCAATGAATGTTGCGGGTATTGATGCCAAGGCGAAGGTGATCTGCGGAGTGGATGCGCTGTATGAAGGTTGCATGGCAATTAAGGATGGACTGATTGACGCTTCCTGCGCGCAGTCCTCGGATGATTACGCAAATGCGCTGATTGACCGGATCGAAAAACTGCAGAGCGGCGAAGTAGATTCCCACTGTGTCGATAATCAGACCTTTAATGCAGTTCTTGTTACGAAGGATAATGTAGACGACATGTTAGAACACTATGCGGAGCAGGACTATAATGGTCAGTAATCCGGGAAGCTTTTCGGCAGAACCCTTCGGGTGTCTGCCGGAGGGCGGCATTGTCTGGAAAATCAGGATGCAGGAATCCGATGGGCTTGCGGTGGAAATTTTAACCCTGGGGGCGACGATACACCGTCTGCTTGTCCCCACAGAGACTGGCGCTGTAGATGTGATCCTCGGTAAGCAGTCGCTGGAGGATTATCTGCGGAACGGATTATGTAATTCCAGTGTAATAGGGCGCTGTGCGAACCGGATAGCGGGCGGAAGCTTTTTACTGAATGGAGAGCAGATCCGGCTGGAGCAAAATCTTGGAGGTCATTGCATCCATGGCGGAAGTGGCTGCTATGCATCGAAAAATTTTAATTTTTCTGTCATACGTGAGGAAGAGGCGCTTCGATTGCATTTGACGCTGCTGGATGCAGGCGCAGGCGGCTTTCCGGGACAGCTTTTTTTCAGCGTGGACTATGTACTTAGCCGTGATACGCTCCGGATAGAATATGCGGCTGTGCCGACACAGGATACGCCGTGGAATGTTACGAGTCATGCTTATTTTGACCTGAATGGACAGGGAAGTCGTGAAGCCATGGAGCAGACTCTGCAGATCCATGCGGATAAGGTACTCTACACAACGGCAGATGGGATTCCGCTGCCAGTCCCGGTACAGACAGAGGGAACTGTGTTTGATTTCCGGTCGCCGCGTCTTTTGCGGGAAGTCTATGAGGCAGAAGATCCGCAATTACGGCAGCAGGGCGGCTATGATCACAATTTCTGTCTGAATGGCAGCGGTTTTCGTCAGGCGGCTGTTTTACATGGCTGTCACAGCCATATTACGATGGAGGTCTGGACCGATCAGCCTGGGCTGCAGTTATTTACCCTGAATCAGGTTCCGAGAGCACTTGCGGGTAAGGCGGGAAAAGAATATACGGCGTATGCAGCAGTCTGTCTGGAGACACAGCAGTATCCGAATGCCATAAATGAACCGACCTTTCCAAGTCCGGTAATACGTGCCGGAAAAAAGAGTACAAGTGTAACAGCTCTGCATTTTTATGAAAAGGAAGACGGAGAGAAATTACGGGCAGAATAGCAAGAATATGGAATATGTAGCAGGAGGTGCCGATGTGCATCTCCTGTTTTTACCTGTTATTACCGTCCGGTCAACCGCTTCTCCGCCACATTCAGCCCCTGATACAGCCCCATAGCCAGCCCGCACAGGATGACGATGGACATCAGCACCAGATCCAGCTGAAACACCTGGCTGCCATAGATAATCAGATACCCAAGCCCCCGGCGGCTGCCGATAAATTCTCCGATGATGACGCCCACCAGGCAAAGTCCGATATTGACCTTCATGGTATTCAGAAAAATCGGGACGGATCCGGGCAGAACCACCTTCCAGAGCACGTCACGCTTATTTCCGCCCAGGGTGTAGATGAGCTTGATTTTCTCTGCGGAAATCTGTTGAAATCCGGTATACAGCGTCAGAATACTGCCAAAGACCGCCACGGAAATTCCGGCCACAATGATGGTCCGCATATTGGCGCCCAGCCAGACGATGAGAAGCGGGGCCAGGGCGGATTTGGGCAGACTGTTTAAGACCACCAGATAAGGCTCCAGAGTGCGGGACAGCCCCGGCGACAGCCAGAGCAGCACGGCGGTCAGAAGACTTAAGAGAAAGACCAGCAGAAAGCTCACCAGCGTCTCCAGAAGCGTCACGCCCACATGGAGAAATATGGAGCCGTCCCGTCCCATGGAGAGAAAAGTGCGGACCACCCGGGTGGGACTGCTGAAAATAAAGGCGTCGATGAGGTGCATCCTCGTGCTGGCCTCCCATAAAACCAGAAAGCCAAGGAGAATGAGAAGCCTTGCCAGCCGCACCCGGTTCCGGAGCCGGGTTTGCTTTTTCAGAAAATTCTGCTGGGCCAGGGAGCAATTTGCAAGATCAGGCATGGTCGTTCAGCTCCTTCCAGATGGTGTTGAAATAATCCTTGAATTCCGGCGCGCTGCGGGAACGCATGGGCGTGCGGTTAGTCAAATCAAACTTGACAGACACCCGTTTCCGGATGCGCCCGGGCCGCGCCGAGAGCACCAGTACCTCGTCGGCCATACTGATGGCCTCCGACAGATCGTGGGTCACAAGAATCGCCGTCTTCTCCTCCTTTTTAATAATCTCATAGATATCATCGCAGACCGTCAGCCGGGTCTGATAATCCAGCGCTGAAAATGGTTCGTCGAGAAGCAGCAGGTCGGGCTCCAGAGCCAGAGTGCGGATCAGCGCTGCCCTTTGCCGCATGCCGCCGGAGAGCTGGGAGGGACGGGCGTTCCGAAAGCCGGACAGACCGTAGGAGTCCAGCATGTGATCGACTTTTTGAAGCTTTTCGGGCGTTTTCTGATGCTGGATTTCCAGGCCCAGCAGCACATTGGTGTAGACGGTGCGCCACTCAAAAAGATGGTCTCTCTGGAGCATGTAACCAATGTTGGCCCGGGCTTCCCGGACCGGCAGGCCGTGGAGCAGGATACGGCCCTCCTCCGGCAGAAGGAGGCCGGAGATCAGGGAAAGCAGCGTGGATTTTCCACAGCCGCTTGGCCCCACAATAGCCAGAAAATGGCCGGCTTCCAGGGTAAAAGAAATATCGGAAAGAGCCGGAGTTTCGCCCTCCGCCTGATGGTAGGCGAAGCCGACATGCTCCAGCGTAAGCAGCGGATTCATAGGCAAGCCTCCTGATACTATATAGTTAGTTTATGGAAAAATAAAGAAGGGTGTGACTGAAACAAGGAAGAACTATCCGGGATGATATCCCGAGTATGGCAGCGCGAAATCATGCGCAGGCATGATTTCTGTGCATATACATCATGGTTGATCAAAGCTCAACCATGATGCAAATATGATGCAGATATGATACACTCTATCATATAGAAGGAGAGAGTAAAATGCTGCAAATCTTAGTGGTGGAGGACGAACACTCCATTTCCAATCTGATAAAGATCAATCTGACCAGGGCCGGGTATGCCTGCGACTGCGCCTACGACGGGCTGGCGGCGGTGGATATGCTGGATAAAAAGCCCTACGATCTGGTACTTCTGGATATCATGCTGCCGGGCGCGGACGGCTACGAGATCATGGATTATATCGCGCCTCTGGAGATCCCGGTGATTTTTCTGACGGCGAAAGCGAGCGTGGCGGATCGGGTGAAGGGGCTCCGCATGGGGGCGGACGATTACCTGACTAAGCCCTTTGAAATTATCGAGCTTCTGGCCCGGGTGGAATCGGTGCTACGGCGCTACCATAAGACCGAACAGGTGCTGACTGAGGGCGACCTGGTCGTCGATACAGCCTCCCGGACGGTCACAAAGAAGGGCGAGACCATCAGCCTTACGAAAAAGGAATTTGATCTGCTCCTGCTCTTTGTACGCAATAAAAATATCGCCCTTTACCGGGAGACCATCTACGAGCGCATCTGGGGCGGCGAATACATGGGCGACAGCCGGACGGTGGATCTGCATGTGCAGCGGATGCGGAAAAAAGCGGGCCTGGAGGAGCAGATTCAGACCGTGTACAGAGTAGGATACCGTTATTGCCCGTAATCAGTACGGGGAATAAAGCTATCTGCGGCAACTGGTTCAGAATATAGACTGTTCGGAGGCAGAACGCAGAGTATAAAAATGAAAAGAGGATAACGGATGAAATTTTCCTGGAAAATCAGTATTTCCATGATGACCATCAGTATCCTGGTCATGGGGCTGGGCGGCTGTGTGCTTCTGGGCGCTCTTTTTTCTTCCGCCTGGAACCGGGAGACCCGGAACGCGGCAGAGGAGAACCGGATGCTGTCTTATTCCTTCGTGGCTTACTGGAATACGACGGTACAGGAATGGCAGAATTTTACAGATAAAGAAATTCAGGAAACAGCAAAGACCATGGCGCAGGAGATGGCGGATATGGGGCTGGATTTCCGGATCTACGGGGAAGAGGGACAGGCGCTTTATAGCGGGAAAAAGGCAGAACCGGGGAAAGAGGAACGGATCGGGCGTCTTATGGAAAGGGTAACCGGGCGGCAGCGGGCAAGAGAGCTTCGGAAAAAGGAGGGCCGGTATGAGCTGGTCACCATGAGCAGCATTCGGCTGGGAGAGAAGCGGACGCTTTACCTGGAAAGCGACCGGGACGTGACCGCCCTTTTTAACGACCGGGCCGATCAGTACCGGATTTACCGCCGGTGGATGCTGGTGGTTTTGCTTTTAGAGCTTCCAGTGTGCTATCTGATGACCGTATGGCTTCTGAAGCCCCTGCGCCGTCTCTCCCGAGCCGCCCGGCGTATCGCCGGCGGAAATATGGAGGTCCGGGCAAAGGTAGAATCCGACGACGAGGTGGGACAGCTTACCCGGGATTTCAACCGGATGGCAGACCATCTGGAGCAGCAGTTTACGGAGCTTCAGGATACAGCGAGACGGCAGGAGGATTTTATCGGAAGCTTCGCCCATGAGCTGAAGACTCCGCTGACCTCGATGATTGGCTATGCGGATATGCTGCGGAGCCGGGAGATGACAGAAGAGGAACGGATAGACGCGGCCAATTATATCTTTAAAGAAGGAAAGCGGCTGGAGGCCCTGTCCTTTAAGCTTCTGGATCTGATGGTGCTCCGCCATCAGGAGCTTGCGAAAAGACGCATGTCCGCCGAGTGGCTGGCGGAGGAAATCCGGGGGATCCTGGAGCCGGCCCTGGAAAAGCAGGAGATCCGTCTTTGGGTTTCGGTAGAGAACAGGCAGGTGGATCTGGAGCCGGATCTGATGAAAACGGTGCTGCTGAATCTTCTGGACAATGGCCGAAAGGCCATGGAGGGCAGCGGCCGGGAAAAGAGGCTGACGCTGCTGGGGCGTCCGGAGCAGGGAGGCTATGCCTTTTATGTATGCGACACAGGAAAGGGCGTGCCGGAGGCAGAGCTTAGCCGGATCACCGAAGCCTTTTATATGGTGGATAAATCCCGCGCCCGCAAGCAGGGCGGAGCAGGCTTAGGACTCTCCATCTGTGCGGAAATCGTAAAGCGTCATGGGGGGAGACTGGATTTTCAGAGCGAGGAAGGAAAAGGAACCCTGGTAAGGGTATGGCTGCCGGAACAGGCCGGGGAGGAGAAAGTATGAGAAGAAAAAACTGCAGATCCCGCAAAAGCTGGCTTCTGACCGTGGGAGCGCTGCTTCTGGCAGCGTCCGTGGGCTTTGGCCTTCCCCTGCTTTTAAGGAAATGGCAGGACGACAGGCGTCTGTCTGTGGTGGAGACGGAGGAAGCGCCGGAGGTGCGGATTACGTCCCAGACAGAGCTTAGTATGGTAGAAAAGGCGGAGCTGTTCCTAAGCGCCGACGCGAGCACCACGGTATTGGAAAAAGGGAAAAATTACGACGTGAGCGGAAGCCTTGCGAAAGCGGAGGAAGAGCTTACCATCTTATGCGAAATGGGCGTACTGGACGAAACCTTCCGCACAGCCAAAATGACAGAACAGAGTGCGGATCCGATTTTCTATATCGACCCCAGCGGGGAAAAATCTATGATTATCTGGATGCTGAATTCCCAAATCGACACGGAGAAGGGCAAATGGATTCTGGAAGCTGCCCTGGATGACGAGACCGGTAAGCTTCTGGAGCTGGGCATTCAGGAGTGGAACGAGGAGTATGAAAATGGAATCCGTTTCGGCGCAGCGGCGACCGATTCGGACGCGGCGGCGACCGATTCAGACGTGACGGATTCAGACGTGACAGATCGGGCTCAAAAATTCGGCTCCTATCTGGGCCTGACAACAGAGCGCGTTACGCAGAGCTGGGAACTGGCAGATACCATACTTTCCGATGGAGATAGGACGGACTACGACAAAAAGGTGCGCTTTTACGAAAAGAAGGGCTATACCGAAGCAGACGCCAGAAGGCTGGTAAGCGAAGCATGGGGCATCAGTGATAGGAATCCGGACGGTTCCCGGACGGCGCAGGTTGTTTACCGCGAGGGCGACAGCGGAGAAGTAAATTATTATTTCCGCCTCGGCTTCTCCAGTCTTGCCATTTATTTTGCCCTATAGCGCAAACTTTCTTGAAAAATGTCGATATCTATGCTATTTTTAAAGATAACATTAGTAGAAAGAAACGACAAAAAGGAGGAAACTTTAAGTAATTAAAATCATTGTCAATAGTGATTAAATGTGTTAAAATATACTCATGGAGGATATTGTTATGAACACATCTAATATCACTAATTACAAACCAAAAGATTTT
>QWCN01003776.1_pt1 | contig 16912 bp, 8 predicted proteins | sample 1972711 | NCBI WGS metagenome assembly QWCN01 (sample SAMN09866707, study PRJNA288562) | Human gut metagenome isolate term1_stool, whole genome shotgun sequencing... | isolation source: gut | host: Homo sapiens | place: USA: California | reverse complement strand
CACGAGCAAAAGCATTAAGGGCAAAATACGGTTCACATTCATTCTAATCATGCAGGAAACGATTTTTATGAAACACGATACAAAGGTACAACCTATTCGCGCTGTAAAGAAACTTTTTATCAATATTTAAATTTTGCTCTCTTTTTTCCATTAATAATCCTTATAAGGAGGGAGAAAAGAAAGGATATTTCATTTAGTTTACTTATTTTTGCAGTGATAAGTAACAAAATGTAAACCCTATTACTGAAACAAGATAGTCTCCTATGTCAACTTATGCTCCTTTTGCCAAGCCACTCTACGTCATGCTGAAACCGGTAGGCGCCGTATGTAACCTTGCATGCGACTACTGTTACTACCTGGAAAAGAGCAAACTATACCAGAACAACCCAAAGCATGTAATGAGCGAAGAGTTGCTGGAAAAGTTTATTGAAGAGTATATCAATTCGCAAACCATGCCGCAGGTAATGTTTACCTGGCATGGCGGGGAAACCCTGATGCGCCCGTTGTCTTTCTACAAAAAGGCGATGGAGCTGCAAAAAAAATATGCACGCGGACGCACCATAGACAACAGCATACAGACCAACGGAACCATGCTGACGGATGAATGGTGCGAATTCTTCCGTGAAAACAACTGGCTGGTGGGAGTCTCTATCGACGGGCCACAGGAGTTTCATGACGAATATCGAAAAAACAAGCAGGGAAAACCCTCTTTCGTAAAGGTGATGCAAGGCATCAATTTATTGAAGAAACACGGTGTAGAATGGAACGGAATGGCAGTAGTGAATGACTACAATGCCGATTATCCGCTGGAATTTTACAACTTCTTCAAGGAAATAGGCTGCCACTACATACAGTTTGCCCCCATCGTAGAGCGCGTATTCGGACATCAGGACGGACGACATCTGGCCTCACTGGCCGATCGTGAAGAGGTGGCCGAACTGGCGGACTTTTCCGTTAGCCCGGAGCAATGGGGCAATTTCCTCTGTACCCTCTTCGACGAATGGGTGAAAAAGGATGTAGGCACCTATTACATTCAGTTGTTTGACTCTACCCTGGCCAACTGGATAGGCGAACAGCCGGGGGTATGCACCATGGCAAAGACCTGCGGACATGCCGGAGTAATGGAATTCAACGGAGATGTATATTCCTGCGACCATTTTGTATTCCCCGAATATAAGCTGGGAAACATTTACCAGAAGACACTGGTGGAAATGATGTACAGTGAAAAGCAACAGGCTTTCGGGCAGATGAAACAGCAATCGTTGCCCACTCAGTGCCGTGAATGTGAGTGGCTGTTTGCCTGCAATGGCGAATGCCCCAAGAACCGTTTTGCACGGACGGCAACCGGCGAACCGGGATTAAACTATCTCTGCAAGGGGTATCATCGCTTCTTCAGTCATGTGGCTCCGTATATGGACTTCATGAAGAACGAGTTGATGAATCAACGCCCGCCCGCCAATGTAATGGATTTCATAAAATCGAACTCATAATAATAAAGTAAGAATGAAAATTAGAACCTATTTAGTGGCGCTTTCTGCGCTGGCGTTCGGCTCTGCAATGCGTGCCGACGAAGGAATGTGGTTGCTGCAGTTGATGAAACAGCAGAATTCCATTGAGTTAATGAAAAAGCAAGGACTGAAACTGGAAGCGGATGATTTGTACAATCCGGGCGGAGTTTCACTGAAAGATGCGGTAGGCATCTTCGGTGGAGGCTGTACGGGTGAAATCATTTCACCGGAAGGCTTGATTCTGACAAACCACCATTGTGGTTATGCTTCTATCCAACAACACAGTAGTGTGGAACACGACTATCTGACAGATGGTTTCTGGGCCAAGAACCGTAGCGAGGAATTGCCTACTCCGGGATTGAAGTTCCAGTTCGTGGACCGCATTGAGGATATCACGGACATCGTAAACCAAAAAATCGCTGCCGGCGAAGTGACGGAAGTGAATGCAATGACTCGCCCGTTCCTCAACAAACTGGCTAAGGAATTATTCGAAAAAAGCGATCTGAAGGACAAGAAGGGCATCGAAGTACAAGCATTGCCATTCTATGCCGGTAACAAATACTACCTGTTCTACAAGAAAGTATACACAGACGTACGCATGGTAGCTGCTCCCCCCTCCTCTATCGGTAAATTCGGTGGAGAGACAGACAACTGGATGTGGCCACGCCACACGGGAGACTTCTCCATGTTCCGCATTTATGCTGACGCTAATGGTGATCCCGCAGAATATTCAGCATCAAACGTGCCCCTGAAAACTCCGAAATACCTGCCCATCTCCATCAAAGGACTGGAAGAAGGTGACTATGCCATGATCATGGGATTCCCCGGAAGTACAAGCCGCTACCTCACCGTATCGGAAGTAAAAGAACGTATGGAGGCACAGAACCAGCCACGCATCACCATTCGTGGCGCACGTCTTGCCGTACTGAAAGAAGTGATGGCCGCCAGCGACAAAACTCGTATTCAGTATGCCAACAAGTATGCCGGTAGCAGCAACTACTGGAAGAACTCTATCGGTATGAATAAGGCTATCATTGATAATGATGTGCTGGGTACGAAAGCAGAACAGGAGAAGAAATTCGCTGAGTTCGCCAAAGGCAAGCCGGAATACGAAGGTGTAGTAGAAAAAATCGATGCGATTGTGAGCCAGACAATGCCGGTGACCGGTCAGTATTACTACCTGACAGAAGCATTCAGCGGGGCCATTGAATTCGGTAGCCCGTACATGGTTATGGACAATCTGAAAAAAGGTCTGGAAGAGAAGAATGACTCTCTTATCAACAAATCCATAGAGCAGTTGAAAGAAGTTTTTGCTGATATCCATAACAAAGACTATGACCATGAAGTAGACCGTAAAGTGGCTAAAGCTATCTTCCCGGTATATGCCGAAATCATTCCGGCAGAACAGCGTCCGGCTTTCTATCAGACTATCGAAAAGGAATTCAAAGGTGATTACAATGCTTACATCGATGCTATGTATGACAACTCCATCCTGGCCAATCAGGCTAACTTCGATAAGTTCTTAAAGAAGCCTACGGTAAAAGCTATCGAGAAGGACATCGCAACCCAATATTCTCGTGCCAAGATTGAAAAGTTGATGGCACTGGCAAAAGATTTGAACAGCACTTCCAAAGAACTGGCCTTGCTGCACAAAGCATATATCCGTGGTCTGGGCGAAATGAAAGAGCCTGTTCCATCTTATCCGGATGCCAACTTCACCATCCGTCTGACCTACGGTAATGTAAAATCTTACAATCCGCGTGATGCCGTACACTATAAATACTATACCACTACAGACGGTATTCTGGAAAAAGAAAACCCCGAAGACCGTGAGTTCGTAGTTCCTGCCAAATTGAAGGAACTGATTCAGAAGAAAGACTTCGGACGCTATGCTTTGCCGAACGGTGATATGCCGGTTTGCTTCCTGAGCACGAACGATATTACCGGTGGTAACTCCGGTAGCCCGGTACTGAATGCAAACGGTGAATTGATCGGATGTGCTTTCGACGGTAACTGGGAGTCTCTGAGTGGTGACATCAATTTCGATAACAACTTGCAACGTTGTATCAATCTGGATATCCGTTATGTACTGTTCATCCTCGAAAAACTGGGAGGATGCGAGCATCTGATTAAAGAAATGAAAATTGTAGAATGAGAAAAGCAATCTTATCCCTATTCATTACATCACTTGCCTTCGCCGCACACGCCGACGAAGGTATGTGGATGCTGACCGACCTGCAAAAGCAGAACGAAGTGGCTATGACAGAACTGGGATTACTAATCCCGGCTAACCAGATTTACAACCCCGACGGCATCGCACTGAAAGACGCAGTGATCCACTTCGGTGGAGGGTGTACAGGTGAAGTCATCTCTGCCGAAGGGTTGGTATTGACCAACCACCACTGTGGCTATGGTTCTATCCAACAGCACAGCACGGTGGAACACGACTATCTGACGGATGGTTTCTGGGCCATGAGCCGTGAAGAAGAACTTCCCTGCAAGGGACTTACCATCACTTATATTGATGAGATACTGGATGTGACTGATTACGTCAACGAACAGTTGAAGATAGATCCGGACCCGAATGGTACCAATTATCTCTCTCCCAAGTACCTGAAAGAAGTGGCCGAACGTTTTTCTTCCGAACAAGGCATTGCCCTGACTCCGGGACGCAAACTGGAGCTGAAAGCTTTCTATGGCGGAAACCGTTACTATCTGTTCATCAAGACTACGTATAGTGATATCCGCATGGTAGGTGCACCTCCTTCTTCCATAGGTAAGTTTGGTGCAGATACCGACAACTGGATGTGGCCGCGCCATACTGGTGACTTCTCCCTGTTCCGCATTTATGCCGACAAGGATGGACAACCTGCGGAATACTCCAAAGATAATGTACCCTTGAAGGTAAAGAAACACCTTACGATCAGCCTTGCCGGCTACAAGGAAGGTGACTTCACGTTCGTTATGGGATTCCCCGGACGCAACTGGCGTTATATGATCTCCGACGAAGTGGAAGAACGTATGGAAACTACGAATTTCATGCGCCATCATGTACGCGGTGTACGTCAGGAAGCATTAATGGAACAGATGCAGAAAGACCCTGCCGTACGTATTCACTACGCCAGCAAGTATGCTTCATCTGCCAACTATTGGAAGAATGCCATCGGCATGAACGAAGGGCTTGTCCGCCTGAAAGTGCTTGATACTAAACGTGCTCAACAGGAACAACTCCTCGCCCGCGGACGCGAACAGGGTGACGACTCTTATCAGAAAGCATTCGACCAGATACGCAGCATCGTCGAGCATCGCCGTCCCGCCCTTTATCACCAACAAGCCATTCAGGAAGCATTGGTAACGGGATTGGACTTCATGCGCATCCCTAACACTTCTGCCATGCTGGCTGCCTTGAAGAGCAAGGACAAAGCGCAGATTAAAACTGCCGCAGATAGCTTGAAGATTGCCGCAGACAAGTATTTTGCCTCCGTGCCTTTCCCAGAAGTGGAACGCATTGTTGCCAAGAAAATGCTGCAGACTTACATGCAATATATCCCCGCAGAACAACGTATCAGTATCTTTGAAGTGATCGACAAGCGTTTCAAGGGGAATAGTGATGCTTTTGTGGACGCTTGCTTCGACTACTCTATTTTTGGAAATAAAGAGAACTTCGAGAAGTTTATCCGCAAGCCGGGCTCCTATAAACTGGGCTTCGACTGGATGGTGTTGTTCAAGCATTCCATCACCGATGGCTTGTTGCAGACCGCCATCGCCATGGCAGAGGCCAACAAGAACTATAATGCCGCGCATAAAGTGTGGGTAAAGGGAATGATGGATATGAAGCGCAGTGCAGGCACTCCGATCTATCCGGACGCCAACTCTACCCTGCGCCTCACTTACGGACAAGTGTTACCGTATGAACCTGCGGACGGAGTGGAATATGGCTATTACACCACCCTCAAAGGTGCCATGGAAAAGGAAGATCCCAATAACTGGGAATTCGTGATTCCTGCAAAACTGAAACAGTTGTATCAGGCAAAAGACTTCGGTCGCTATGCCATGCCGAACGGCGAAATGCCTATCTGTTTCATCGTGAACACGGATAACACCGGTGGTAACTCCGGCAGTCCGGTATTCAATGCCAAAGGTGAACTTATCGGTACAGGTTTCGACCGTAATTATGAAGGTCTCACAGGAGATATCGCCTTCCGTCCTTCATCACAACGTGCCGCCTGTGTAGATATCCGCTATACTTTATTCATCATAGAGAAGTATGCCGGAGCTTCACACATCATCAAGGAATTGACGATTGCGGAATAAAAGCAAGTCCGCCTATGTATTCGGACCCTCAATAATTCACTCCTACAGATATCTGTACAATATCTGTAGGAGTGTTTCTTTTCAGGAAATCATTTCCATTGGAAAATGTTTCATTCTGACAACGAATCTAAAAAATAGCCAAAATATGCCCTAAACGGCCATAAAGGATAAAAGGGCGTGAACAATACATACCCGAAACTGTTTCTAACTACAGACAATAACACTAATTTTGTAGTAATAAAAAAACTTGTAGTAATAACAGAAAGGAAAAGATTATGGAAAAATTTGAAGAACTTATACAGTCAGAAAAACCCGTTTTAGTAGATTTCTTTGCTACCTGGTGTGGTCCATGTAAGGCTATGCATCCTGTATTGGAAGAGTTGAAAGGTCAAATTGGTGAAGCTGCCCGCATCGTAAAAATCGATGTTGACCAGCACGAAGAACTGGCTGCCAAGTATCGTATACAGGCAGTACCTACTTTTATTATATTCAAGAAAGGGGAAGCTGTTTGGCGCCATTCCGGAGTAATCAAAGGCAGTGAACTGAAAACTCTCATCGAACAAAATTCATAAGAAACAAAAACATGAAGAAAATCTTAACAGTTGCCATTCTGCTATTTGCAAGTGTACTGACGTATGCCTGCACAGACAAGGCTCAGGCACAGCAAAAAGAACCGGAAAAAAAGGAAGCTAAAAGCGGGGAGGTCATCGTAATGAACAAGGATATGTTCATTAAGGATGTATTTGACTATGGGAAATCCCAGGATTGGAAATATAAAGGTGATAAACCTGCCATCATTGACTTGTATGCCGACTGGTGTGGTCCCTGTCGTATGACAGCACCGATCATGAAGGAACTGGCAAAAGAATACGCCGGCAAGATCGTGATTTACAAGGTAAATGTAGATAAGGAACGCGAACTTGCCGCATTATTCAATGCAAGCAGCATTCCTCTCTTTGTCTTCATTCCGATGGAAGGAGAACCGCAGCTTTTCCGTGGTGCAGCAGATAAAGCTACCTATCAGAAAGCCATTGAAGATTTTTTGTTGAAAAAGAAATAGTAAAAGTCACAGGGGTCATGTATGAATGATTAGTGGCATATCTTTCCACTCATTATTGTACATCTCCGTGACAGTGTGATAACCGGACGCTTGCAAGGCCGCCAAGGCTTGCAGGCGTCCGTTGTTTATACGTTCCGGGTAATGTGAATCACTGTTCACCTGTACGCGGATACCCTTCTCCAACAATACAGGGAAGTAACGTTCGTTGGGATAGAAAGTACCCAATTCAAGATATGATTTCGTATTGACCTCTACAATATATCCCTTACGGGCAATGGCATCAAAATATTCTTGTATCAAAGCATCGTACCAAGGCTCATCCAATAGACCGGGACGGTAAGCAGCAGCATTATAATGCATTTTATCGGCATGCCCCACAATATCAAATCCACCTAATTCTACCATACGCATCAGGCGTTCGTAATAGAGATGCACCACTCGTACCAAGTCACCTCCGAACTCTTCGTCCACCAGTTTACGGAATTTGTCTGCTGTAACATCTACATCCACAACCTCTCCTTTAGCATTGTAAAGCAGATGTACCGAACCAATGCGATAATCCAATGGCAATTCCCGGAAACGGGCAACAGAAGGATTACTTTCTTCATTCAGATAGTCGATCTCCAAACCTATATACAATTCTATCTGTCCGGCATATTTAGCTTTCAGCCGACGAAATTCTGCCAGATAATCATCCATGCAATCCCACTCCATGGTCCAGGCAGTAGGGAACGGCAACGGGGCATGAGATGAAAAACCGTAAGACGTAAATCCTTCGCTCAGGGCAAAGCGGATGAAGTCTTCCATATTAGCACGTCCGTCACAATACAAGCTATGACTATGATAGTTAGTTAAATTCATTCTTCTATCTCACTAAGTTCCAGCCAACGCATAGTCTTTTCATCAATCAGATCGGTTACCTCAGGCAGACGTTTAGACTTCTCTGTCAGCTCGTCTACAGACAGGGTACCACTACATAAAGCAGTCTCAATACTGGCCTTTTCTTCTTCCAAGGCAGCAATTTCCTGTTCCAGTTGTTCGAACTCCCTCTTCTCTTTAAAGGACATCCGTCGCTTTTCATTCAGACGCACTTTAGAAGTTTTGTCTTCCTGCGGTTTAGCAGCCTCTTTTTCTTTCTCTTGGCGGGCTTTTTCTTCTTTCCAGTCACGATACTGCGTATAGTTTCCGGGGAAATCACGAATGTCCGCCTGACCATTGAACACTAATAAGTGGTCTACGACTTTATCCATAAAATAACGGTCGTGGCTAACCACAATCACACAGCCCCTGAAATTCTGCAAATACTCTTCCAGCACATTCAGAGTGATAATATCCAAGTCGTTGGTAGGCTCATCCAATACAAGGAAGTTAGGATTGCGCATCAGTACCGTACACAAGTACAGGCGGCGACGTTCTCCACCACTCAATTTATAGACATAGCTATGTTGGGTTTCGGGAGTGAAAAGGAAATGCTGCAGGAATTGGGAAGCAGTCAGTTTCTTGCCATTACCCAGTTCTATGACTTCGGCAATATCCTGCACCACATCAATGACCTTCATCTGTTCATCAAACTGCAAGCCATCCTGCGAGTAATAACCGAAGCGCACCGTCTCACCAATATCAATTGTTCCGCTGTCTGCCTTTACTTCTCCCATCAGGATTTTGATAAAAGTAGATTTACCGGTACCATTATTTCCCACAATACCCATCTTTTCATAACGGGCAAAGATATAAGAGAAATCTTCCAATATCTTCAGATCACCGAATGATTTGTACACATGGTCCGCCTCGAATATCTTACTGCCGATATAGGACGCTTTCACATCCAGCTTCACATTGTCGTTATTAAAACGCTGTTTGGCTACTTTCTCCAGTTCATAGAAAGCATCTTCGCGATAGCGGGCTTTATGTCCGCGGGCCTGTGGCATACGGCGCATCCATTCCAGTTCTGTACGATACAGGTTGTTAGCGCGAGTGATCTCGACATTCGTTGCATCAATACGTTCCTGCCGTTTCTCCAGATAATAACTATAGTTTCCTTTATATTGATAAATCTGACGATTGTCTATTTCAATGATTTCAGTGCAGACACGATCCAGAAAATAGCGGTCGTGCGTCACCATAAGCAGACTGAGGTTGGTGCGGCGCAAATAATCTTCCAGCCATTCAGTCATATCAAGATCGAGGTGGTTGGTAGGCTCATCCAGGATCAGAAAATCCGGTTCAGTGATAAGGGTGTTGGCAAGTGCCACACGCTTCAACTGACCACCGGAAAGGTGCTTTACTTGCTGGTCGAAATTACGTATCTTCAATTGAGATAGAATTTGCTTGGCCTTCTGCTCATAATCCCATGCTTTTTCATGGTCCATACGTATCAGGATTTCATCGAGTCCCGGATGCCCTTCCGTCTCCATGCAACGTTCGTATTCCTTAATCAGTTCTACAGTACTGTTGCCATGATGAAAGCAGGCTTCCAATACAGTCAGGTTTTCCGGGTATTGCGGGTCTTGTTCCAAATACCCTACCCGGAGGTCACGGCGGAAAGATATATTCCCACTGTCATATCCCTCTTTCCCGGCAATGATATTCAGTAAGGTAGTCTTACCGCTACCATTCTTGGCAATCAATCCGATACGTTGTCCTTCTGCTACACCGAGAGCAACATTCTCAAGCAATACCAAATCACCAAACGATTTGGTCAAATTCTCTATCTGAAGATAACTAATCACAATTAAAAATTATAAATTAAAAATTAAAGAAGGGTTTTGTAGGTCTCTGACAGATTGCAAGGTTCCCCTGCCTTCACTTTGCTCCACACTAATTTCATGGGGTCAATCCATTCTCCGGTAGTAAGATTCTGCAGCACAGGAGCTTCTCGATTACCATCTATCAGGGTCATCCACTCCAGGCCATCTACCTCATTGGCAAGAATCACACAGATGGCAATACCGAAAGAGAGCCACGCTTCTTTCTTCTTCGGACCGATAGTTCCACCATCGATGATCTGCTGCATGCTGTCCAAATCTTCTTCCATTCCCTGGAAGTCTTTTTTCAGTTGCTCCTTCACAGTGGTTGTCACCCACTCAAAAGCTTCATTAATCTGATAGATTTCGGACAAGCGGACAGGAATAATCTCTTCCGGATATTTCACTCCTTCTTTGCGTATTTCCAATGAAGCAATAACCGCCTCGGCTTCTGCCGCAGATGAACCCTTACTGACAGTAAAAGAACATTCGAAAGCAACATCGCCCATACCGGTAATCCAAAGGTGGGAAGTATAATAAGCTCCATCTTCCTCAAACATCTCTTTACTGTAAGCACATTCCATATTTCCTATCCTTACGGAAACAGCCGAAGGATTGTCTTTCAGTTCCTGCCGGATTACTTCCCTGGCATACGTCGCACTGCCTTTGTATGCAGAGATACGGAAATTTCCGGTCCATTCATTAGGATTATAGAAGAGAAAAGAGCCTTCTCCATCTTCAAATTCATTCCAGTCTGCGGGATACATCATGGAAAACCATGCTCCCGGAGAGATAAATTTCTTGCTTTGTGCCATTGTTATTCAGAGGTTAAAAACGAGGCCACCTGACCTCGTCCGGCAAAAGTAACACTACCGCCGTTGATATGCAAACAAACAGAAACAAAAAACAGCCGATTCTCACGAACCGACTGTCCCAATCATCATCTATGAATGAAGACCATTATAGTCTTCAATATCTTATTAAATCTCTATTAAACTTCAATGAAAATCATATTTTCGTTTTCGAGCGCAAAGATAATGCAAATCGAATGCAGAATAAAAAGAACCTGTTCTTTTTTTATGCTGAAGTGCAGCTTATCTTCGCTTTGCGGCAAAGATAATCAATGAAATACATCAATCCCCAATATTTTAAGATATTTAAAATAACATTCTATAAACAAAGGGATTTTATAGACCAATACAGCAAAAAAGGCAGCCGATTCTCACGAACCAGCTGCTTCAATCATCATTTATGAATGAAGACAGTAAGAGTCTTCATTATATTAGCGGCTATCTAATATAACCGTAATATTCATCGTCTGTAGCACAATCCCACCAAATAGGATAGCACCAAATATTTGTTTCAAAAGCCTTTGAGTTGGCAGCTCCGGCATTCGTTGCATTATATTGTAATTCCAATGTGGCTGGTAATCTCCAACGGCGCATCCAGTACATGGGATCAGTAGGTGAAGTTCCGGTTATTTCTGCCTGTCCGGCAAATAGCGGACCACGCTGATAACCGGGATATACAACACCGAAACTACCGATATTACCGGCACTGTAATTAAAACGGCGCATATCATTCCAATTCTCAGCGCTGCATCCCATTGCTAAGTACTTCTGCAACATAATGTCAGCCATAGTCAGACTGCCTTCATCCTGGCAAACAGCGTCACTCGCCATATAAGCAGTAATCTCACTGTTGTCCATCGGCCACATATCCTTATTATCATAACCGGCAGCTTTCCACTCTTCCAGTTTTGTCTGCATCATATCCATGTGAGCTTTAATGCCTTCTTTATAAGCAGCAAGAGCCTTCGTTTTATCACCTTTACGCATATAAATCTCAGACTTAATAAAACACATTTCATGATAAGTTAAAACTTCAAAGTCCGAGTTAGGACGTACCTGGAACGACCCCGTAGAGCCAATAGCACCGGCAGATACAGCAGCAGCAGTCTGGAAATACCAATACATATCCATTTCACCTTGCCCACCCATGCCTGTAAGGCAGGAGTTATTACGTAAATTTACATAGATCGTATCCCCTGCATATATATAGTTAGTACTATTCACATAAGGAGAACCTTTAGGGTAAGTCACAATAACCTTATTGCCATCCACTGTATACTTCTTACCTTTCAATGATGCGATAAATTCATTACGCTTGCTTGCGTCTGCAATCTCATACGAAATATCCTTATTGGCATCAGCGTAAACAGGAGATTGAATAGAGAGTTCTCCGCCGGCAGTCAAACGAGCCGACTCTCCGTAGAAATCGACACCCACAGAACGCAACCAATCATAAGACTGCACCTTACCATCAGCATTTAATTTGATATTACACATGGCAGCCGGTACGATTTTAGTCATACGGGGATCTACCGTGCCTGCCCCACGCATATTAGTCAGCAAATCATAATAGTATTTCGAAAGCCTCTGGTTGGAACCGTAAGCGGCAACATTCCAGTTGGAATTAGTCATCACAGGGTCCTGAAGCAGATAATCGGTTACATCCGAAGAGCTATTATAGCATTTAACTAATATATTATCGCTGTTTGATTGAGGAGCTTTCGACAAACATTCTAAAATAGCATCCGGATTAAACAAATCTGCTTTTTTGGAAAGCTTCAATAAATAGCGAGCTTTCAAACCATAGCAAAGCTTTAACCACTTCTGGACATCACCGGCATTCCACATATCCCCATCTATCAATCTGGTAGCTGAAGTTTCCTGAGCCCTTCCAAAAAGTTCAATGGCTTCATCCAATTTGGCAATACATCCATTAAAGATTGTTTTCCCATCATCATAGGCAGGACTCGGTGAAGCACCTAATGCCTCTGTATAAGGTATCTCGCCATACAGGTCGAGCATTTCCATAAATCCCAAAGCATGAAATACATCGGCTGCGGCCATGTAATGATAAGCTCCTTCCTGTTCTGCCTTCTTATACAAATCATTCAGATTGGCAGCAGTCTCCACAAACCAAGTCTGGTAAGGAGTGGTGGTGGTACCTGACGGGCATGCCCATGTGACACTCAGCTTATTGTTATTACCATTATTACTATAAAAAACACCTGCCTGACAAGCTGTACGCATATTCACAGTGCCGGCGCTATACATATAAAATTTCTGAATCCAAGGTAAACGATTCGAAACCAAAGCGCTTTCATTATTGGGAGAATCCGGATCGACATTAACATCCAGCCACTCCTCACAGGATGTTGTGCTTAAAGTAAGCATACAACCCAGTGCTATATATTTAAAATACTTCATAATCTTCAATTTTTTTTGCAGTTATTAGAATGTAAGATTAACGCCAAAAGAAAAACTGGATGTTGACGGAACACTACAATAATCAATACCTGTAGCACCGGAACCGCCTGTACCACCAGCCGTACTAACTTCAGGGTCCATGCCCTTATAGTTTGTCCAAGTAAACAAGTTTGTTCCGGTAGCAGTTACCGATAATCTCTTAATAACATTCTGTCTTTTTATTAGCTTCGTGAAATCATAGCTGACAGATAAAGAGCGCAATTTCAACCAATTTACAGAAGTTATAAAGTTATAGGAGTTTGAACAATAGTTATCCCAATATTTCTTTATCATGGCCTTACCGGAATATGTAACGCCATTGATATCATAACTTTGATCAGCATAATAAGTCTGATTAATATCTGCTCCAGTTTTACTGTCTACTCCGGTCACCGTCACATATTCACGACCATTTTCCAAGGTGCGTTTGCTTAATCCATTTGACACCATATAGTATTCAGTACCGTTATATACATCACCACCAATGCGGAAATCAAGCAAGAAAGAAAGCGTCAAATCCTTAATGTGAAATGTATTATTCAAACCACCTATAAATTTCGGTTCACGGTTACCGACAACTTCACTGGTAGAAGAATGAATTTTATATAACCCTGTAGTAGCATCAACCTGATATCTTCCGCCAATGATTTCTTGATTATCCTCTCCGGTGGTTTCATAAGCAAAACGACTGCCAACCAATGCGAGGAATTTACCACCATTCGGAACAGAGGCAGCTTTTACCGTACCGAACTGCGCATCTGTCGGATAGAACATACTCACACCATCCAGAAAATCACCCAATTTACCACGGTTATAAGAAGTATTTAAAGTAATATTCCATTCAAAGTCTTTTGTTACAATAGGCTTACCGGTAATAGCTATTTCCATACCGTTATTGATTACAGAACCTGAATTGATAGAAGACATTATGGAACCGTTTGCATTAGACAAACGAGGAGAAGCGATTTGATTTTTGGTCTGGCTATGATAATAAGTATAGTCCAGGCCTAAACGTCCACCTAAAAATCTCAATTCCGTGCCTACTTCCCATGCCGTCTGGATCTCAGGTTTCAAATATGCATTGCCAAGCACATACTGATTTCCAACCCCTGTAAAAGAACCATAAGTAATAGGAGTTTCCAGATAAGTTAACGTGGCATAAGCGTTAGCATCCTTGCCAACTTGCGCCCAACTGGCACGTACCTTGCCAAAAGTAAGTATATCGTTCTTGCTAAACAACTCGGTGAATACAAATGAACCGCTAACGGAGGGATAGAAATAAGAACGATTATCAATAGGTAAAGTAGATGACCAGTCATTACGACCTGTGACTGTGAGATAAGCAATATTTTTATAAGAAGCACGAAATTCACCATATATGCCTACCAGTCTTTTCTTTGATGTAGCATCTTTAAAGAATTGGTTTTCTTTCGATATATTATTAAAGCTGATTGTACCTGCCGTAATAAAGTCATATCCCCAATGGGTTTGGTTATGGCGCTCAGTACTTTCAGTAGTAGTACCTACCAATAAATTCAGATCGAAATCACCAAAGGTTTTATGGAAATTACTCATTACGTTCGTTGAAATATAATTGTAAGTATAGTCACTCTTATTCAGACGACCATTCTGATACATTTCTTTTGCAACAGAGCCCGGAGCAATATAAGTATATGCTTCCGTCGTATATTGGTCGTAACCTACACGTGCTGAAACATCCCACCAGTCTGCTATTTTGAAAGAAGCATTTGCTGCACCGGTAAAGCGTTTTGTATTATCCGACAGCTTGTTTTTATTTATAATCCAATACGGATTTTCCTTATCGCTTGCCAAGTCCAGACGACCATCAAACAAACGATATTTAGAACCATCCTCATTCAAGTACTTCGACATGTCTTCGGTCTGGGGCCAACTGTAAAGTGCAGTCATGGTACCATTACCACCACCGTCATATAAACCTGCGGAAGTTAATGTCTTATCTGTATCTGCTATAGAATAGGAAACGTTAGCACCTACCGTCAAACGACCATATTTCTGTTCACCATTAAAACGGACTGTTGTTTTATTATAGCCTGTTTTGGGAACAATACCCGTTTGATCATAATTAGATGCAGACAAAAAGAATGAACTATTTTTAGTTCCACCGGAAATGCTAACATTATTATCCCAAACAGCACCATTTTGGAAAAAGTCACCAATGTTATCATATAGTTGGGTACCGGAAGCGATTCTCTCTCCCCATGACAAGTAAGTCAAATCATCCAGAACACCATTATTTGAATAATATCCACGGCCAAATTCCGTCTGAACTTCCGGTAGCTTAGTAGCCCATGAGCTACTCAACTTGCTGGAAAAGTCAACTTTAACAGAACCTTCAGCGCCTTTTTTAGTAGTTATGATAATAGCACCATCGGCAGCACGCGAACCATACAAAGCAGCCGCAGCAGCACCTTTCAATATGGACATGGTCTCAATATCTTCCGGATTGATATCCATCACACGATTTGAGTAGGTTGTATTACTACGCGTCATACCATCAGTACCGCTATTACCCACTACTTGTGTAGAATTATCATAAATAATTCCATCCACCACAAACAAAGGCTGGTTCTCGCGACCTTCTGAAGTAGAATTACCACCACGAATGATAATACTTGCACCGGCACCTGCCGCACCACTACTCTGCGTAATATTTACACCTGGAACCTTACCTGCCAATGAATTAATAACATTGGTATTTTTGTTCTTCAATAATTCTTCTGAGTTAATATCAGAGACAGCATATCCTAAAGCCTTCTTTTCCTTTTTAATACCCATAGCAGTCACCACAACTTCATTCAAAGTCTGGGCATCTTCTTTCAAGGTCACTGTATATACATTTCCTGCACCTACCTTAATTTCAACCGAAGTATACCCCACGAATGAAATTACTAACGTGCTACCCAACTGGGCATCTACAGAGAATCCGCCATCTACATTAGTAACAGTACCCGTGCCTGTACCCTTTACTAATACGCTGGCACCAATGATTGGCTCACCCGTTGCATCTACAACTTTTCCCGTGATTTTCTTTGCTTGTTGAGTACTTTGGGAACTTGGTGTATTTTCTCGATCGGCTGCTTTAGCCAAATATGGAGAAGATATCCCAAACAATACAAGCAATACTAATGATAAGTGATAATTGTTTTTCATAAGCTATATAATTTGGATTTGTTTGCAAAAATATAAATTAGTTTGATATTTGTGTTATATTAAGCATTAAAAATATGTAAACGAATACTAATATATTTATTTTTCTTCTTTGCTGAGACTTATATTTCATTCTTAATGCATGAAATACTACTTTTTCTAAAAATCATATTGTCTTTACTTCTGCTGATATATATGTTATATTGAAAGTATAATGTGAATAATAGTTTGTAATATTGATGAATATATTATATTTAGTTGCTATGTGATTGTGTTCTCTTAAAACAATAATATAGCAATATTTATATTTTATATATATAAATTCTAAAAAATATAGAATGCTATTATCAAGCTGAAATAGAAATCAATTAGACTTTCATTACTTAACTGGTTTAATTGATGTGAATATTGATATTTGATTATTAATAATTAGGCTAGCTGAATTTTTATTTATTCATGCAATTATTCTTTTTAGTCAATATCAGATTCTTCGGTGAGATAAATGAGATGTTACTTATTATTAAGTAAGTATCAGGTCGTCCAGTATACAGTAAAAAAAGAGTAAGTGCTCCCCCGGAAGATAATATAAAAATAATAATAAATAGGCGTTTGTTGTACTTATATATAAATGTTGATACACCAAGTTCCCAAAGTACTTAACTTTACTATTCAATTTTACATTACTTTCCAATAGGCTGTATCTTCCTTCTCACATCCTTAGAAATCTCCAAAAACATGTAATTCAATTTCCCGGAATGTATTCCTTCTTCATTTTGCTTATAC
>QWCN01004779.1_pt1 | contig 16953 bp, 25 predicted proteins | sample 1972711 | NCBI WGS metagenome assembly QWCN01 (sample SAMN09866707, study PRJNA288562) | Human gut metagenome isolate term1_stool, whole genome shotgun sequencing... | isolation source: gut | host: Homo sapiens | place: USA: California | reverse complement strand
GCTGTGCGAACATCCGAAGTATTCGAAGTATTTCAACATGCTGAAGAAGGGATTGCCCGAGACAGCAGTTCGTCATGCGATGATGAGAGACAAAGTGGATGTCTCGATTCTGGACAGAGATCCGAATGAGGAGGTGGAGTTGGAGGAGGAGAAGAGTGAGAAGAAGCAGACGGAAGAAGAAGACTTGTCTGAATTCAAGCCAGAGCGTATCATGCGCAAGGTGCCTCTCTACCAGCATCCCGACTATGAGCAGTACTTCACGTTGCTTGATAGACATGTTCCTCGCGTGGAGGTGGAGTACAACATGAGAAAGGCCAACAAGGATGTGAAGGTTCTGGACATGGATCGCAACACTCTCTTCGAGATTGAAGCGAGTGCTACTTTGCTGCTGTTATGCCTAGGACACTTCGGTTCCCCTCTGGCAGCATCCCGTCTACGCCAAGTACTTTTCCATGCTGAAGGGAGGAGTGCCGAAGAAGGATGTGGAGAAGAAGATGAAGGACGATGGAGAGAATCCTGCTGTACGTGTGCGTGTTGCCGTCTCAATGGTAGATCTTGGGCTACGATCGGAATAGTCGATGGAATGTGGACACGAAGAGTGGGACTCAGAAGGGGAAGAGAAGAACAGTTCGGAAGAAGCTGCACTGGCACGTGGTGAATGTGAAGGACGAAGACGTGGCTTTCGGATGGAGGCGAATGACCTGTAGATGAAGACATCGTTCTGGGGTGGTCTGGATAGGCTCACACTGATTCAGAATGACATGGGTCGGATGAAGGCCTTCGAGGACATCTTCGTGAACAACCCTGACGAGAACAAGGTGAAGGAGGCCAAGCCTGTGGAGAAGGAGAAGACGCCGAAGCTCGTCGGAGTGGTTAGGAGTCTTGATGGGTAGATCTCATTCCTGGATGGAAAGCGATCGACCAACATCGGCATTGCCATGTCCAAAGTGAAGGTGGATTACGACACCCTGCGGAAGGCGCTGCTGTTGATGAAGCCTGAGCTCGCTGGCATTACGATGGACACGGTGGAGAGTCTACGTGTGGCTTTGCCTACTGACGAGGATATGCAGGCGGCGAAGGCGTATAGTGGACCTGTTGACCAGTTGGCACCGGTGAGGAAGAGGAATTGTGCGTGATGAGTAGTCGGATCGGTTCGTGTTCGAGATGTGCAAGCTGCGCCGTCCTCTGGCGAAGCTGGATTGCCTTGTGCTGAAGATGGTTCTGGAGCTGAAGGTGAAGGAGATCAAGAATCGGGTTGGGTACATCGAGAAGGCGTGTGAAGAGCTGAAGAAGAGCGAGAAGTTCAAGCTGCTGATTGAATCCGTGCTGATGATTGGTAACCTGCTGAACAACCAGAATGAGGACGCGAAGCGCGTGGTGATGGTGCAAGCGATTTCTTTTGATTCGCTGAGCAGCCTGTCCAACACGAAGGGGTATGACAAGAAGACTTCCTTGCTGAGCTATCTGGAGTCGGTTCTGAACGAGGAGTTGCCAGTGGTGTTTGATGTGTACAGTGATCTTCCGGACTTGGAGGCGGCTACGCACGAGAGCTTTGATGGTATTCGCCAGGATGAGGACGATTTGGGGAAGCAGCTGAAGTCGGTGACGGACGAATTGAAGCAGACGGAGGCGCTACTGAAGAGTGGGAATGTGAAGGAAGAGGAGCGGAAGGACTTGGAGGAGTCGAAGTCGAACCTGGAGGAATTCGCGTCGAAGGCCCAAACGACTGTAGCGAAGCTGCATGACGATGTGGAGGCTGGAAAGGAGGCATACAAGCAAACCCTGGTGTACTTCTGTCAGGATCTGACCCTGTCGTCGGACGACTTTTTCAACTACATTACGGACTTTTTCGGCACTTTGCTCGGCATGCACAGGAAGATGGAGGAAATGAGAGAGAGGATGAGTAACAAGAAGAAGAAGGAAGAGGAGATGAAGAGCATGAAGAAGGCGGCAGAGGCCTCAAAGAAGAGTGTTGTGAAGGAGGGAGAAACGGAGAAGGATGGAGAGAAGGAAAAGGAAGAAGAGGAGGACAAGAAGGATGGAGAAAGGGAGAAGGAAGGAGAAACTGCGAGGGTGGAGAACAAGGAAGAAATGAAGGTTAAGGAGGATGGAGAGAAGGACAAGGAGGCGAGCAAGGATGAAGAAAAGGCTAAGGAGGAGAAAGAGAAGGTAAACAAGGATGAAGAGAAGGAGGGAATGGATGAAGAGCCAAACGGAATGAAGGAGAGTGTACTTTCGGAGCTGTGGAATCGGGTAAAAGAAAAAGAGAATGAGAATGAATAGCTGTCTTCTGTTTGTATCAAACACATCATAGTACAGAGTAGTTGTGGAGCTTCTCGCTTGTGAGGACGCATTCTCCGCTCCCATAGTTCTCCAGACAGCACTGCTTCTTCCCCCTCTCCTCCTCCTCCCGCTCGCTTCTCTCTCCCTCGCTCACAGACAGAACGCCGTCGCTTCGCTCGCCTTCACTCTCCTCATTCTCCATCGCATTCTGCAGCTTGCGACTCTCACTCGCCAGTGGTGACAGCAGAATCGACATGTCGCCGTTTGCGTTCAGCTCCTCCAGCAGTTTCGTCAGCTCCCGATTTCCCGCCAACCTCACCCGCCGCTCGCACGCGCGCCTTTTCATCACCTCACTGATTCGCATCATGTCGTCAAGGAACCACTCGAAGTCGCGCCGTCGCGCCATTCGGATCTCCGCCCCCTTCACTTCACACCCGCCCAGGGTCTCCATGCCCATCACATTCCCACACCCACTACGCAGCAGCCCGCACAGCTGCTCTGCGCTCATCTCCGCCACGTCCTTCACCTCCAGCTCCTCGCTCACAAGCACCTGCAAGCAGGCCAGTGGGATGTGATCCTCTTCGTGCAAGAAACACTCAAAAGAACGCGGGATGCGCGACTTGAACCAGCTCCGCAGCGAGTTGAGCAGACGCACCAACACGCTCCAGTTCAACGCCTCGCACATGCTGCGCACGAGCTGGACGTACATCTCGCATGTCTCCCAAAACCGCTGCCCGCCGCAGCAGCCCAGGTCGCGCAGGAGCAGAGCGCCGTAGAAACGGCGGTGGATGAGGTACCTGTATTCCTCGCTGGTGGGCGTGCTGTGGAGAGAGGGCTCGTAGGGCTTGGGGCGGAACTGCGAGCAGTACACGATGTACTCCTCCTCGATGCCGATGCGGCTGGCGATGGTGCGGTCCGCCGGCTTGAGCGACTGGAACAGCTACAGTCACAGGGCAACAAGGAAGCAACTCGCTCAAAAACGTCCCAGCGGGGCGTGGGCGTGACAAAGGTGGGCGTGACGAGGTACACAAGAAAGAGGTTGGATTGAAGTGACACGTGCGTCTGGTGGAGGTACAAGTCTCTGTACACCAGCACGGATTCTTCTATGGGCAGTGAGGAGGCGCTGATCGCGCGACCGAGGCGTGTGGGCTGGATCAGGTACTGATCCTCGAACCGCACGGCTGTGATGATCTGGTGCGATTGGAGAAACTGGAGAGCGTCCTCCACGTTCTCGCGCAGTTCCACCTCCGTGGACTGCTGCGCCACCAGCGTGTGTCGCACGTAAAGGTGAAGAGATGCGCATGATGTGATCAGACCCAAACAAACACACTCCAACAACGCGCGCGTCAGCCCGCGCTCCTGCCGCGTCAGCACCGACCGCACCTCCGGCGACCGCTGGTTCATCAGCTGCAAGGCCTTCTGCTTGTTCTCGGGGTGCTCGATCACGAACACTTCCCCTGCCGCGTAGCGGCCAGCGCGCCCGATCATCTGCTTGTACTCGCCCGCCGCGATGTCCGCGCCGCCGCTCTTGAGTGTGTACAGAACCACCACGTCCACGGGGAAGTCCACGCCCACCGCCAGCGTGGTGGTGGCGATGGTCACGCGGATCACACGGGCGCGGATGGCGGTCTCGAGAATCTGCCGCTCGTCGAGCGAGAGACCGGCGTGATGATAGCACACGCCGTGGGCCACGGCCTTCACGAGCGCTGCGCTGCACGTGGGAAGGGCCTCGAGCTTCTACACCTCACGCCCTCATCGTAAGACCACGCGTGCCACTTGGAGACAGCTCTCTCGTTCTTCTCCCAACACACCTCGCCCGCCGCACGTGTCGCTGACATACCCGAGCAGTTCGTTCATCATTCGCTCGCAGCCCGCCTTTGTTGCAACAAACATGATCACCAGCTTGTTCTGGTTGGCTTCGCGATTGCACAAGTCCAGAGCAAGCTGGCGCATCGATAAAGTGGTGCGCACGGGTTCCACCACGAAATCAATCCCACTGAACGCTTTGTAGCTGCTGAGAAGGTGATTGGACGGGCTGAAGATTTGGTTGTTGCACTACTCTTCACAGAATAATGCGCTGCTACGATCAAATACTCCGACAGCCGGTTTGGACGCTGCGTCGCCACAAAACAGGCCGAATTCGTGTAGCGCACAATATCCCCGATATTGGGAAGCGTTGCCGACAGGCAAATGAGCTGCAGATCCAGCCCTTCTGCAGCCTGGAGAAACAGAAGCTTGTTGATGAGCAGCTCGAGGAGATAACCTCGGGCTCGATCGCCGATCATGTGCGCCTCATCGACGACAACCGTCCGATACTTCCGAATGGACTTGGTCTTTATGAGGTGGTTGATGATGTTGTTCGCCTTCTCGATCGTGCAGACAACCACATGCTCGCGATGTCGACGCCCACTCTATTCCTGACAGCTCGCAGCAGCACACACCTTGTTTCCGTAGTAGCATCCCACTTTGATTCGCTCCCCATTCATTTCCTTTCCCCGCAACACGGAATGCAGCTGCTCGTACTTTTCCACGACGAGACTCACGTAGGGAAGCACCACGATGGCCCTGTTGGAGAAGGGGTTATGGAACAGACGACGCCAGAGGAGGATTTCGGCAACGAGGGTCTTTCCTCCCGAAGTTGGTGCAGTGTAAGTGAGGTTCCTCCCCTCCATCACTCCTTCCGTCAGCAGACAGCGACTCTGCCACTCGTAGAGCGAAACAATCCCTTTCTTCTGATAGAACTCCACAATCATTGGTGGAAGACCGAAGTAGGAAAGAGGAATCTGGTGGTTTGGGAAGGAATCGATGCTCCGTTTTGGCGGTAAAGGAAATGACGCCTCCGAACAGGGAAAGGATGTGCTGCTTACTTCCGGTTCGTTGCTATGACTGTCACACCATTCGGCATAAAGAGAAGCCACCGAATACTCCGGTCCCTTCTTATAAAGTATTTCAGTTGTCTATTCGATTACAGAAAGGAGTGGAAAGCAATACGCAACGAGGATTGGCGGCTGGGTCTGGATTCTTCTCTCCGGACTCAGCACTCCATTCCGCCAATGCATCCATATCGTACTCGTCAAATGGAAGAGAAATGCAAGAGATGGAGCTTCCCTCCAAAATGAGAATGGAACAAACACACCATGCATTATTACCAGCTAACAAATGCCTCTTGCTCTCCGTCCACTCGCGGATCTCCTCCACGTAGGGAGACTCCATCTTCTCCAGCTCCTCCACAGAGTAAGGGACGAACATCTTCTCCAGAGATGCAGACATCTGGATCTTCGGAGTGATGCGGCGCTTCTGGTACACGTAAACAATGAGAAGCGTCAACACAATCTACACATGATCATCGGACAGAAGCGGTACGGAAATCTCCAACAGGAAAAGTGACGCGCCAATGATCAGAATGATGACGCCGGAGTGCGCCTGCTGCTCCTTCGAGATGCCAAGACAATTCGAGTCCTTCGGAAGGAACATCTTATCCTCACTGCAGCCGTGCGTCACAAAGCTGGCCGTAATCACGGGGTCCACAGCAAGACGAATCTACGATTCACGGTAGCATCGAGCCGTCACCTCTAAAGTGAACTCATTGCTGCTGGAAGCGCTGGAATAGGAGTACGGCGACCACTGGTTCTTGTAGGAGCAACCCGGGTGATAATCGTCAATGAGCCTGAAAGTCAAAGAAAAAAGATGGGCATTACGAAGTATGGTCGATCACAAAAGAGTCGTTCACGCTCGTGACGCGGTAGCACACCTTGGTGAGGAAAAAGGTAACGACACATTCCCCGCGCACATAATCCCATTTGCCGTCGCGGCTGGCGCACGTCGTGTTGCACGAAGCAGCATCCCAGCAGTTCAGCGCCTTCTGGGAATAGGTGGTCGTCTTCGTGGCGGGAACCGTCTCGTTGGAAATCAACTCCTCCATACCGTTGAGAATTGGAATGTGGAGGGAACCGGAACCCGTAGTGAAGTTCATCGCGTAGAAGGAGGAGCCGGAGTAGAGACAACCCTCCGCAGGATCTCCCTTCAGTGCGCAGCTGTCCGCCAAGGGAAAATAGTACTCCTGGGGAGTACGATACATGGGGAGAGGCTCCTTCTCCATATAGAACATGGTTCTGTTAAATTCACCCTCCTCTGAGTGCCAGTCTCGCACTCTGCTGTTGTATCTACGAATTACACAGTAAGGAAGCAAAGACAATTGCAAGGAGCTCAGTCTGTTGTTGTGGCCCGTTATAATGATGGTGCCGATGATTGTAACGATGATGGGTGCAAGGAAAGCCAGACTCGTAATCAGCGCATACTTCTGCAGGATTCTTGCGTAGTTCACCTTTCTATACGGAGCTGTCATTCAACCGGGTACTACTGGGTGCACAGCAACAAAAGTGGTATGTGTTCCATACGAATTGAATTCCACCAAAACCCGATCAACACCCTTTGTGTGTTGTTGTTACAGTTTTCCTAGCGAAGCATCACGAATCGTATGGTCGTATGCTGCACTGTGGATCAGCATGCAAGAAACACTACCATGATGGTCCATGGAAATGCAGTCTCCTTCACGCGTGTTGGTTTTACTTACATACGCTCTTTGAAATGGGGTCAACAATTCCTGCAAAGGGCCCTTCTTCTTCAACTTGGTGATAGACCTAAAAACCCGATCTCTTCTTCTATTCTTCCCATCAATTTGCACTCTTGGAAATGGATCATTCCTATTCTTTCTCATTGACAACATTCAGTCCTTCCGGAAAGTTGCTTCAGATTGAATACGCTCTGAATGCAGTTAATCAGGGCAAAATGTCCGTTGGCGTGGCAGGTCCGTATTTGGCTGAGTTGGTTATGGTTAGCAACGAATGGAGTGGTGATTGCAACCGAAAAGAAGGTTCCCACTATCCTGATTGAAGAAGAATCGATACAAAAGATCGTTCCGTTGTCTGAGAATATCGGTGTGGTTGAGGGCGCGGTTTTATTCTCGTAGCGGCAGTGTATTCTGGAATGGGACCCGACTTCCGTATAATCACCAAAAAGGCTCAAAAGAAGGCGAATACATATTATGCTACTTACCATGTTGTGTTCGTTGTAGCGCCGTAATGGCTAGGAACAAATTCCCTGCACGATTCTCGTTCAGGAAATCGCGTCCATCATGCAGGAATATACGCAGTCCGGAGGTGTGCGCCCGTTCGGTATCTCCCTCCTGGTGATTGGCTACGACGAGGACAAGCCTCGCTTATATCAAGTGGATCCGTCGGGAGCCTACTTCTCCTGGTACGCGACCGCTATCGGAAAGAACTATATTGCGGGAAAGTCGTTCCTTGAAAAGGTGACTCAAACTTGCTGGAATGAGCATTAGCGATGGAATGACGAGATGGAGCTGGAGGACGCGATTCACACGGCGATGCTCACGCTGAAGGAGAGCTTCGAGGGAGAAGTCACTTTGCTGCACGTCAGTCATGCATAGATGAACGAGAAGAACATTCAGGTGGCATACGTCTCGGAGGAGTCAGGCCGCAAGGTGCACATCTTGACTCCGTCGGAGGTGAAGGACTATCTCGAAGAAATGGAGTGCTCTGTTTGTTGAAGAAACAGCGAAGAAGAGGGATCGATTCTCGCCGAGGAGCAATCGCGTCTCGCGGAAATAGAACTTGAGGAAGAGGTAGGCAATGACCAGCACCAAAAGAGCAAGAGAGAGAATGATGACGCTACGACTCACCAACACGCTTCTAACGCACTTCATGATGTTGACCTCGGGTTCGTACGCTCCCGTGCATTCTGCCGAAATGCCTCCGTTCTCCGCAACGGTAATCGTGATGCCAACGGAAGAATCCGGCAACTCCTCCGGATTGAGAGTGAACTCGAATTCACCGATCTTCTATCCCTAGTAAAAAGAAACGAACGCCCCACCACATAATCATCGCTGGTGGACGCGTTGCGGAAGATCTCCACCGAGAGCGACGTCTGATTTTCCTCCGTAAGCACGAATTCAACCGTTCTCCGCGAGGGGACGGAAGCACCCTTCGGAATGACAATCTCGTACCCCGTTTCTGTTTTGATGAAGATATCGTGTGGAAGAAGATCGATGAACAGTAGCGACTGCAGATCCTTCATGGAATAGCCCATCCAGGCCGCACACTACCATGATCAGAGAATCGGTGCGATTACCTGAACAGCGGCTCCGTTTACGATCACGCTTTCGTTTGCGTTGTTGTTGGGGTTGTAGATCGTCAGGAGATCGGGGAAGAACTAGGGATGACGAGTCCGTGCTGTATTCACTGTATTGCGGAAGGTGCTTCGAATATAATCATATACGTAGTTGCAATTGGCAACACCTCCAGAGATGAGAACGTCATCGAAGGAATCGATCGGAATCGACGATTCGTCCAGGAAGCCCCGAAGAGCCGAATTAAATCTACCTCCTCAATGCAATTCATCAACCAAACGCTTCGATGGCAGAAAGCGCGACTCTCTTGAAGAGGCTGGAAGAAATCCCAACATGCACCTGATAGTCCTTTAGCCGATACACTTTGTCTGCCTTCTGCAACATGATGATGTTCTTTGTGTGATTCAGACACTGGTAGGCGTTGATCTGCTTCTTGTTCTGAAAAGCGTAATTCGATTTCAGCAACTGTCTGTTTTTTTTGCTCTGCGCATCAGCGTACCACCGGACAACTACCATCTGGTCGTCAATCGCCTTGCACAGTCCCGTAAACAAGGCACGACCCGACAGCGAATCGCAGCTGCACGAAGGACCGAAACAGTACGTGTTGTTTCTGTGATCGATCACCTGAACGCGCGTCGATTCCCAGCCAAAATCGAGTAAGAGGAGACTCTTCCTCACGCAATCGTCGTAAAAGCCATAGGAGAGGCACATGCACGTGGAGGACAGCACTGGTTCCAGAGCCACTCCGATGCGTTCCGAAAGACTTGACAAAAAGTCCAAAATCAACTTCTCTTTTGATGTCACCACCATAACCACCTTCGCCACGTTCTTGTTCAGGGAACTTTCTATTTTCTCCTACGAATCACGATGCAATGAAAAATGGAACAAGGAGAGTGGTCAAGAAGTCAACATACACGTCAAACAGAGAAAGCTTCACATTCGTCTCGCCGATAAGAATGTGCCACTACGGATAAGCAGAAAAGCGAAGAACAACGATGGAATTGTTTGCATCGGTCGTTGCAAACTCAGTCACGCCCAAATCTCTCATGGTTGCTCCTAGCGAATCGTCCCACGTTTTCCCCAGGAGATACGGGAAGTACTGGATGACCTGTTTGGGAGTTGTCTGTAACCGTTGGATCGCCTCCACTCCTATGCAAAAGTCGTTACGATCCTATTACTAACACTAATTTGCATAGACTACCGAGTAAGCAATGGCGGTGGGAATCGAGCTTTCTCCGTCCAACCGAAGTGTGCAGGAACAGTTGTCCTCCTGATCCCAGTAAGAGACTTTAGTAAATGCACATCCCAAGTCAATGGCAACGACGGCTCCTTGCGTTCCATCCACTGGAGTATCGGGGATGAAGAGATGGTCCGAGAATGTGGACTTGGTAACCATTGCAAAAGAAAAGTGGCGTGATGAACAAACCCCATCTTAGTCACTAAGATAGTTACTCAGCTGCAGCGCCGTGTCCAGCAATTCCGAAAAGGTGATAATGGAGGTCGTGGTGATTGCATTGAGAGCGTGCTTTATGGAATCGCATATTGACGCGTAGGACTATTGCTGATTCAGCTATGACAGAGAAACCTCCATCGCCGTCTTCAGACACTGCGCCTGTTCATACTCGGCTATGTCTCCGGCTGCCTTCATTTTTGATTCCAACGTGTTGAGTAGAATTCCGTTGCACTCTGCGTTCGAGACAATCGCCGTCACAACAGCGATTGCCTTTTTGGAGAGTATGTGCAGCTCTTCGTGATACTTGAAGCCCGAGGCGATGTCTCCCTCATTTGTGAGCTCGTCCACCTTCTTCTGATTCTCTTTGATGCCCTTCACGATGGTTTTCAGCTCTGCTGCTTGCTTCCGATAATTGGCTAATCTATGCATTCAGTGCAAAGCAAGGGAAAACCGTTGCTGGAGCACGCGATCCTCCTCTAGCGGGCCGGTGAGGAGAATGCGGTCTTGATAGTTGCAACATGGAAAGGTGGACACATCTGCCGGAGAATAGAAGAAGGATAGCTTGGAATGCAGAGGAGGCGCCGGGATGTGGCGACGGAACTGCTGTCCTTCGATTTCCAGCACTTCGATCACGTTCCCCTTGTCTTTTGTATAGAGAAAGCCACTCGAGGAGGCGTTTTTGTAGCCGTCGAGGAGGAATTCGGCTTGCTTCTCCTATATCTGAGAAATCGCCATGGAATGAACTCTATCTGTGGGTTGGAAAGCGATCGTGTGGAGCATATCTTGTTTTGTGCCAAACGCGAAGATGACATCTCTCAACAAACACAGCAAGAATAGCCGCCTTGCAATGACCCCGGAGCATACGTGGGAACCATCCCTGGAAAGGCAGACGGTTGTACGCTGTACATGGCTTGCATCTGCATCGCGTAGAGTTGCTTCGCCATCTCTGCGTCCGTGTCCTCCTTTCTGTGTCTAGACTTACAACTCCCCCTCCAAGAATACGGTTTCTTGTGTTGACTCGCCAGGGACGCGGTGATCACCCGATTCTACATTCAACACAGCCAGCAGAGCATACACGGATCACCTTGGGATTGGGGTCACTCAGACAGGCGTAGGTGGATGCGTCCGTGGTAAAGGTCACAAAGCCGTATCCCTTGGACTTCCCGGTGCTGTGATCGTGGCAAATGATGAAGTTGAATAGGGTTCCCTTGAAATCAAACAATCAAACCGTCTCAACGTATCTCGAAAAGAAGGTGCGCACATCATCCTCCGTAGCGTCAAAGGGGAGATTGCGAATCATGATCTTCCTATCCGAGCCGTAGCTGGGAATGGATTGTGCTGCAGGTGAAGGCACGAACGGAGCAGGAGAAGGAGTCGATTTACCTAGAAATGACGGGCTCCAACGAAATGGACTCTTTGCACGCAAGCATGCGAAGTTCTTGTTTATCGAATTTCCCAAGATTGTAACATCGGCATCAATAGCTCGCAGTGCCGATCGGGCATTGTCGTACTTCACAAAGCCATAGCCCTTCGAAGCGCTGCTTTTCTTGTCATACACGACGGTACAGTCAACGAGAGTGCCGAATGGCTGGAAAGCCTCCTTCAGATGATCACTCGTTGCATTGAAAGGCAGATTGCGGATGAACAGATTCCTGCAGTCGTCTTCCCGGTTGGCCGCCTGCATCACCGAAGAGCACAGATTCGCGTTATCTTCCAGACTACGCATTGTCTACAGCAATTGTTGAATACCCTGCGCACACTATAGCAACCAACGTCTCCCTTTTCAGCAAGGGGACCAATCTCACGGCATCATCCTTTTCATTCACTCTTTCCATCACATGCGAGTCAGAGACTTACTCCTCTTCCACTCGGGGCCGTTTCAAGTCTGCCATTTGGAACAAACGAGCTGTCGGAGTATAAAAATGAAAACAGAAACGATTCACTGCAAGTCCGTATTCCGCAGAAACGCGGAAAAGAACTTCAGGAAGGGGATGTTGTTCACATCGGGATAGTAGTAGTCGCAGTCGTCAAAGAGCGAGTGGAACAGCAGGTTCAGCCAACTTCGAACCTGTGCCGCTGATTCAAACGACAATTCTACGCATCATCCCGCATCGCCATCATCACGAATCCCTCTCCCGACTTCTCGACGTCTCGACGTCTCCGCCGTCCGTCCCTCTCTCTGCGCCATCTGCGGCACGCCCTGCACCTCCGGCAGGGCCACATCGGACACGACCGACGCATAACGAGAACTCAGTTTATTCAGCTCCGCCGTATCTAGCGTGTACCGCCCCTGCGCCGCGCCCTCCTTCACAGTGAATGGCTGCAGTTGTTCCCGGTCGATGCTTCTCACATCCACTGTCATGAGTGGTGTGATTGTTGATGTTGCCGCGCTTTCTGAATCTGTCACATTCTCAGAAGTAGGTGCATTCTCAGAAGTAGGTGCATTCTCAGAAGTAGGTGCATTCTCAGAAGTAGGTGCATTCTCAGAAATCGCCGCCTTTTCTGCATTGGACGCGGCAACGGGCACACACCCCACCAACACATTCTTCTGATAGAAGGAAACCTCCTCCGCCGTATCCTCGTGCACCACCATGCGTGGCTTCAAATGGGGGGGACCACACCCCACCAAGGTGTCGAGCCGTTGCGTCCCGCAGGACGGGTGCACCACTTTGCCATTCCGCACGAACACGACGGAATCGTCGGGACAGGTCTCAACCAGCACACGACGACGCTGCACCTGGGAGGTGGAGTGGGTGGATGGGGCAGGAGATGGGTCGTTCAAATCGAGGGAGAGCAGCGAGATGTCCACCTCGTCATTGCGCATTATCTGGGGAATGTGCTGCTTGATGGAAGGAAGACGGGGAGAGAGTCCTTCGATGGGACTGATGTTGAGGAGAGGGTCGGAATAGCCGCCCATCTGGGAATAGGTCTGTAATGACGGGAACAAGGCATCGGAGAAAAAACCCTCTAGAATTGGAATGGGGAGAAGCAGCCTACCGTGATTATAGTAGTCGTCAAAGACGCCGGGCATCGCATCGTCGACTTCCGAGAAGAGCACCGAAAAGTCGTTCATCGAAACTCCAGGCAATGGCGTGTCGAGCGGCGAGAGTGCCTCGATGGGAGAAAAGGGGGCGGGGGAGGCATCTTCCTTCTTGAATGGGATGGCCACGGGCTGAGAATATGCAGCGTCGAGGGATTTGATGTGCGAAAACCGAGAGAGGCAATTCGGATTGCCATAGGTTCTCTTGAGCCGCTCCTGCATGATTAGCACTAAAGTGAAGAGGTGACAGCAAGGGTACGCTTTCCTTCCAATAAGGAGATGTCTTGGTTGAATTGAAGGAATCGAGGCAGAAATGCGATGCGGATAATGATATAAGCGATGTCCAGAATGGTAAACGGAAAGTACAGCTCGCAAGTGACGGATAGGTTGTTCTCCTGGTACAGGGGATACGGAATGACCGTCAGAGGAAAAGCAATGTCGTTTTTGCGCTCGATTCCATTTTGGCGTTTCCTACGAATGAATAGAATATGAAAAGGAAACGAATAGAGCACAATCGGGGTGTTTGCATTGCAGCTATGAAGAAGGGTCGACGAAAACACGGAACTGCACAGAACGTCCTTGGTGATAAAGAGAATGTCGTACGGGGAAGACTGGATCAATCGAAGAAGGATCTCGCTGTTCGACACAACAAGAAAGGTGCACATAAGTAGGCAATCACTGAAGAGCGTTGTGATCGTGCTGCTCATCCTTTTCGAGTTAATCGAGGGGTCAGCTATCATCAAAACGAGGCAAGGCCGCGAATCGAGCGCCTCTTTCGGTTTCTCCGGAGTCGGTTCTTCCGTTTTCTGCTTCTTTGCCCGTTTCTCAGTGGCACTCCAGTTTCCCACCACAGACCTCTTTCTTCCACTCTTCTTTCGTTCTCTTCCACACTAGGAATGAGGCGTCCTGAAATGGAGCGTCCTACCGGAGAAGGGCCATACGAGTAGTCTTCGTCGTCTATCGTCATCCTTCAGCTAGTACGTATCGAGGCGGATTATTTCAAAGCACTGGATTTGCAAAGCAGCAACTAACTCGAATCGGCTTGGAATAGTACTTTGATGCGTCCACTCTGCGTTGCTCTCCAAGTACAACTTGGAACAGCAAGAAAGGGGGAAAAACACGAGAAGATAGTGCACGTTTCCTCTCGTCTCGCACAGTGTTAAGGGCTTTCTATTCCCTTGAAGAGGTCAAGGAGGTACTGTAACAAAGAGCAAACTAAACAGACAGAATCCCTCCCCACTCCGATTTCCTCACCGTCCTGTATTCCTCCTTCTTATCCATCATTTTCCCCTTTGTGTAGACTCTCCGTTCAAAACTGCCGTTGCTGCAGCACAGATCGACCAAGATGTGCTTATTTCGCTTCAAAGGGGTAGACAGGATACGATTCGATGCCTCATGCACCTCCACTCCTTCTGCTTTCCTTGCCACAAGGTAGGAGTACACTTCCGCCGAGCGCTTCCGCGATTTGTATGCCTTATCGTGAAACTGCCAAAACAAATGGAACCGCAGTGGGCCCAGCTGCACACTGCTGGGCAAAGTGGCACCAGTGGGCCTTGTTGTTCCGAAGCGGACATTCCAGGCAATGCGGGCATGGAGCCACAATCTGGAAAGGTTGCGCCCCCCTCTGCGACCCATTCATGCGGGCAAGCAGTGAACGCGTGCAGCGCGTGTGGTGGAAGCCCCAACGATCGCCCTCCTCCGTCACAGCCAAAACGCCGTTTTGCTTCAGGAGCTCTAGACGTTAGTAGAGGAGCAGAGAACGACCCCAGGCAATGACCACAGCGGAGGCACGCGCCTTGTCAGAGGGAAGCTCGGAGAGGAAGCGATCCATGAGAATCACATCGAAGCCGTCATCACTCTGCGAGCGAGTGACGCTATCGAGAAGGGAAGGAAATGAGGAGTAGCAGGCGATGGAGGCAGAGGAGCGGAGAGAGAGGAGAGAAGAAGCCATGTCCGTCATGTACTCACTGCCGTCAACAAGACTCACATGATTGATGGAAGGGAAGTGTTCCAGCGCCGCTCTAGCGATGAAACGGAAGAGGAGTGTAAACAAGGAGGCCGATCCACAACCGCAGCCGATATCGAGCATACGCAAAGGTTGACAGGTGGAAGGCAGTGCAGGGATCACATCGTTGAAGACACGCGTGCAAATACTGTAGCTACAGGTCATATCGAAGGAAGAACATTGCTTCTTGTGAAGTCGGTATTCCAAATAGGAGGTGCAGGTGAGTTCGTCATACACCAGTGGTTTCATGGAAGAAGGCGTGATGATGGACTCGTTGCCCCAATCGAAGAACCCCTTTTGTGCGCTTCGAGAGCGACTCAGGCTTAGGTACCTAACAATCATGCATCAGCGAGGCAACGACTCCTTCCACGCGTTTTCGCGCTGGTTGTGATTATACTTCTTGCAGCGTTCACGGACGAACTTCTGAACATCCAGCGGAATGGAGATCTCGTTTCTCCAGTGCGTCCGCGAAGGAACATCTTCATCTTCCTCCACCGCCTCCTCCACTTCGGGATCTGACTATAACAAGGAAGAGAAGTTCCTACTGGATGAGAAGAATCGCCTCCAGTTTGTGGGTGCAACACGCAGCTGCGGTTTGCCCAAAAGGGAAATGGGTCGATTCCATATCACGCCGCACCTCTTCACTTGAGAAAGAAACATGGCGAAATGAATTGTGGTCACCCCAAACGAAGACTCCCATTCTCACATCCGGTCTATTTCCACTCTGTCTGTGCATTATTACAATGAATAGAGCCAAATCGAGTTGTTGTCGATCCGGATCCAAAGCGCAACGACGGCGAAACAGGGATTAGGGGTCATATTCCTGTGAATCCATGAGTGGAATGGCCGCTCTCTACTGGATTTTACTACTGGCGCTGGCACTGGGACTTGATCCCAATGCAATTCCGTCGTACTATGACGACGATGATGATGTGTCTCTGCCGGAGTTCGAGACCTTTCTGGAGGAGTTTGGAGACGACTACGGATACAACAACACGATTGACTCAATCCGGGAAACGGATGTGAAGCGAATGAAGAACAATGTCTATCTCGACTACACGGGATCGGGTCTGTACCGCGAGTCACAGCTGACGAAGTGCGCAAACTTGCTTGCAAGTGACCTCTTCGGTAATGCGCACAGTCGCAGCCAGTCCAGCATGAATACGGAGTCCGAAGTGGGTACTACGCTGTTGGCTGTAACGAATAGGTGGAAAGTATGAGGGAGCGTATTCTCCGCTTCTTCAACGCGAATCCACTGGAGTATACCGTCGTGTTCACGAGCGGAGCGACGGGAGCGTTGCACACGGTGGGAGAAGTGTTTCCCTGGACCAAGGACAGCAAGTACTACTATCTGACGGAGGTGTGATTGTCGAATTCGCAATCATGTGTAGAACCACAATTCTGTCATCGGCATCCGAGAGTATGCCATTCGCTTTGGCAGTGGCTTCAAGGCAATTGACGAAGAGGAGTTGGCAGAAAAGGACACGACCTTCGCAGTGGAAGAGGAGTCGAACCGCCTTCCGGCGGAAATGGGCAAGAATGTCACCTACAGCCTGTTTGCCTATCCTGCGGAAGACAACTTTGCCGGAGTGAAGTATCCGCTCGACTGGATCGAGAAGATCCACAACGGACACTTCCACGATGTAATTCCTCTCCGCTCTCTCAACCGAAGGGCCACGAGTGGCTCGTCCTTCTCGACGCGGCTGCCTTCGTTCCCACCAGCCGGCTCGACCTATCCGCCCACAAGCCCGATTTCGTCTGCATCTCCTTCTACAAGCTGTTCGGGTACCCGACGGGAACGGGCTCCCTCCTCATCCGCAACAAACACGTGAACGACCTGCGCAAGCTGTACTGGGGCGGCGGCACGGTTCAGATGGCCAGCGAACTGGACCGCTACAACCTCTTTCACGTTTTTCGAGGCTGTTTTGGTCATGCGTAGAACCGTCCGTGCACGCGCTTCGAGGACGGCACGATCAACTTTCTCAGCATTGCCTGTCTTCGCTACGGCTTCGACTCGCTGGAGG
>QWCN01008982.1_pt1 | contig 16973 bp, 9 predicted proteins | sample 1972711 | NCBI WGS metagenome assembly QWCN01 (sample SAMN09866707, study PRJNA288562) | Human gut metagenome isolate term1_stool, whole genome shotgun sequencing... | isolation source: gut | host: Homo sapiens | place: USA: California | reverse complement strand
GTGCGCACGGTGCTGCCCACCATGGGCATGATGCTGTTCAGGTACTCGTAGGCGCTTTCCTCGTAGGCAAGGCAGCACATCAGCCGGCCGCAGGCACCGCTGATCTTGGTGGGGTTCAGCGAAAGGCCCTGCTCCTTTGCCATCTTGATGGACACGGGCTGGAAGTCCTTGAGGAAGCGGCTGCAGCAGAAGGGCTGGCCGCAGATGCCCAGACCGCCGATCATCTTGCTCTCGTCCCGCACGCCGATCTGGCGCAGCTCGATGCGGGTGTGGAAGATGCCGGCCAGATCCTTGACCAGCTCGCGGAAGTCCACCCGGCCGTCCGCGGTAAAGTAGAACATGATCTTGGAGCGGTCCAGCGTGTATTCCGCTTCCACCAGCTTCATTTCCAGACCGTGGCGGGCGATGCACTCCTGACAGGTGTGGTAGGCGCGCTTCTCGTCCTCGCGGTTCTGGCGCATCCGGCGGATGTCCACGCTGTCGGCCATGCGGGTGATGGGCTTGAGGGCCTTGGGCACCGCTGCATCGGTGATCTCCCTCACCCCCTGCACCACCTCGCCGCACTCGATGCCGCGGGCAGTTTCCACAATGACGTATTCGCCGGTTTTGATGTCGGCCCCGGCGGGGTCAAAATAATAGCTTTTGCCGTTCTCTTTGAAACGGACAGAAATGACTTTTTTCATAGCGTTCCTCGTTTTTATCGGTCGAATCTATAGGATAAGGCCCGAAAAAGGGCCTGCTGATCCATTCTGCATCTTAGTATAACATATTCAAATGCACATTTCCACGCAAAAAACAAAAAGCTGCTGCCATGCGCCCTGCAGAAAATTTCTGCGGGGTGCAACAATCTGCCCGGCTGAGGCGTATCAATCGGGGGAGACAGACCGAATTTGGTCGCATCCGCTGCCGGAAAATGGAAAAACGGAAGGGTAATTGTTAAAATCCTGCGAAAGAATCTAAAGAATCACAAAAGAATCCTTCCCTGCCCTTGCAAGGCGGGGGCTTGCGTGTATAATAAAAATGTTGAAGTGTGGCCTTTCTGGAAAGAAAGCGGCTGCCCTGCTTTGCGGCACGGCAGAGAAATGGTAGGGAAAAATGGAAAAATTCAGTGTTAAAAAACCATTTACGGTGCTGGTGGCAGTCGTTATGGTTCTGATCCTGGGCTTTGTGGCAGTCACAAAGATGGATACGAACCTTCTGCCCAACGTCAGTACGCCGTATCTGATGGTGGTCACCGTGTATCCCGGCGCAAGCCCGGAGCGTGTGGAGAGTGAGGTCTCCGATGTTCTGGAAAATGCGCTCACCGTGCCGGGCGTGTCCGATATCACCGCAACATCGGCAGAAAACTACAGCCTGCTGCTGATGAAATTTGTGGACGATACCGACATGAACAGCGCGATGGTCAAGGTGTCCAACAAGCTGGATCAGGCCAAAAGCGACCTGCCGAGCACCTGCCTGACCCCCTCTGTCATTGAATACAGCCTGAACATGAACGCCTTTATGACGGTGGCTGTCAGCCGCGAGGGCGCGGACCAGTACGAGCTTTCGGAGTTCATCCAGAAAACGCTGGTGCCGGAGCTCCAGCGCAGGGGCGGTGTTTCCAGCGTTTCCTCCAGCGGTCTGGTGGATAAGATGGTTCAGGTGCAGCTGAATCAGGATAAGATCAACGATATCAACGCAAAGCTGCTGGAGCTCATCGACACCCAGCTGGCGGCGGCCCGTGGGCAGCTGGAAGCTGCCGAGGCGCAGATCACCGCAGGCCGTAAAGAGTACGAAAAGCAGCTGAAAAACTTTGGCAATACAGTGTCCAACTCGGTCATGAGCCAGATGAGCACCGAGGTGGGTGCCGCAGTGGAAACGGTGCGCGCTCAGGCACAGGCTTTGCTGGAAAGCGTCAACGACCTGATCGCCGTGGTCAAGGAGCCCGAGGTCCAGCAGGCCCTTATCGAGGTGCGCGACGGCCTGCAGAGGGTGCTGGATAAGTTCAACGAGACCGGTATGCGGGACATCGACTCCCTCATCGATATCGTGGCAGAGCTGCGCACCATCACGGATAAGCTCACCGGCGCACTGCAGAAGCTGCAGGAGCGCATGAACACCGAGACCGGCACCGAGGGCAGCACGGCGGAAGATCTTGCCAATGAGATGCAGCTGCAGGAAAGCCTGAATGTGGTCTACAACGCGCTGGAAAGCACCATCAAGGCCATGGACAATGTGCCGCAGCTGATGAGCGAGTTCTCCGGCGCACTGGGCAGCTTCTCTCAGCAGCAGCTCAATGCCTATATGCAGTTCACCGAAGCGCGTGAAATGCTGAACGAGTACGAAAAGCAGCTGGAGGCCGCCAAGGAAGAGTACGAGACGGCCAAGACCAATGCGCTGGCACAGGCCGATGTGGCAAAGCAGCTGGACATCGACACGCTGGCCCAGCTCATCTACGCACAGAACTTCTCCATGCCGGCCGGCTATGTGCCGGACAAGGACGGCGAGTCCTGGCTGCTGAAGGTGGGCGAAGAGTACGACAGCGTGGAGGACATCAGCGGTGCTCTGCTGCTGCATGTGGAGGGCTACGGTGACGTGCGCCTTTCCGATGTGGCGGATGTGGAGGTCATCGACAACTCTGCGGACAGCTACACCCGCCTGAACGGCGAAAAGGCATCCATCCTCAAAATCTATAAAAATGCGACCTCCAGTGCGGGCGAGGTCTCCGACAACTGCCTGACCGCCTTTGAACAGATGGAGAGCCGGTACGACGGCCTGCACATGGTGGTGCTGTCCAATCAGGGCAACTACATCACCATCGTCATCCAGAGCATCCTCACCAGCATGGTGGTGGGTGCCGCGCTGGCCATCATCGTGCTGGCCATCTTCCTCAAGGACGTCAAGCCCACCCTTGTGGTCGGTATCAGCATCCCGCTGTCCGTGCTGTTTGCGGTGGTGCTCATGTACTTTACGGGTCTGGACCTGAACGTGATGACTCTGGCCGGCCTGTCCCTTGGCATTGGTATGCTGGTGGACAACTCGGTGGTCGTCATTGAGAACATCTACCGCCTGCGCAGCCGCGGCGTGCCTGCGGCCCGCGCTGCCGTGCAGGGCACAAGGCAGGTGGGCATGTCGGTCGTGGCCTCCACCCTCACCTCGGTGTGCGTGTTCCTGCCGGTGGTGTTCTCGGCAAGCCTCGTGCGCAGCCTGATGATGCCCATGTCCCTGTGCATCGGCTACTGCCTGATGGCTTCCCTCATCGTGGCGCTCACGGTGGTCCCGGCGGCAGCCTCCACCGTGCTGGCCCATAGTCTGGAATGGTGCCTGCAGCACCGTGCCCTGCCCCTGATCGCGGCGGTGGTGCTGCTGGTGTTCAGCGGCTGGCAGGTGCTGAACATGGGCGTGGAGCTGCTGCCCAGCATCACCAGCAACGAGGCGCAGATCACCCTGTCCACCGCCGACGGCCTGACCAAGGAGGAATCCTATGCCATTGCGGGTCAGGTGGCAGAGGCGGCCCTGAATGTGGAAAACGTGGAAGAGGTGGGCATCACCACCGACACCAGCATGGCGGGTCTGGACATCAGCCAGCTGGGCCTGCCCACCGCCATCACCGATATCCTGAATGCCGCCAATGCCTACGGCAGATACAAGATCAATGTCATGATGAGCGAGAGCCTTTCCTCCCGTGAGGTGGAAAAGACCCGGCAGGCCATGGAGGATGCAGTGTCCCAAATCGAGAACTGCACCGCCGAGGTCAAGCTGTACGGCATGACCGACGATCTGACCAGCCAGCTGGCCAGCGGCCTGTCGGTCAAGGTCTATGGCGCGGATGCCGAGACCCTGACCGCCGTCTCCGAAAAAGTGGTGGAGATGGTGAACGACACCGAGGGTTTTGCCAATGCGGACAACGGTCTTGGCAGCGGCGATGCCACCATCATCCTGAAGGTGGACCGCGACAAGGTGCGTGCCTACGGTCTGACCGTGGCGCAGGTGTACCAGCAGATCGCAGCCAAACTGACCACCACCGCCACCGCCCAGACCCCCGTCACGGTGAACGGCACCACCATGGATGTGCAGATCACCAACAATCTGGACCCCGTCACCAAGGAAAATATGATGGAGCTCACCTTTGAGACCAGCGAAATGTCGGCAGACGGCACTGTGACCAAGGGCACCTGCACCCTGAACGACATTGCCAGCTGGTCCACCGGCACCGCGCCGGATGCCATCACCAGCGAGAACCAGACCGAGTATGTCACCGTGACGGCAGATACGCTGAAGGGCTACAACACCATGGTGCAGTCCCGCGTGCTGCAGAAGAAGCTGGATGAGTACGCAGCCAGCGGCGAAATGCCGGAGGGCTGCAGCATCTCGCTGGGCGGCGAGACCGAGAGCACCGATTATATGGTGAACGAAATGGTGCAGTGGATGGCCCTGGCCCTGCCCTTTGTGTACCTTGTCATGGTGGCACAGTTCCAGAGCCTGCTGTCCCCCTTCATCGTGCTGTTCACGGTGCCGCTGGCCTTTACCGGCGGCCTGCTGGGCCTGCTGATCACCGGTCAGCAGCTGACCATGATCTCCCTGATGGGCTTCATCGTGCTGATGGGCACCGTTGTCAACAACGGCATCGTGTTCGTGGACTATGCAAACCAGCTGCGTCTGGGCGGCATGGAGCGCCGCGCCGCGCTGGTGGCCACCGGCAGGACCCGTATGCGCCCCATCCTCATGACCACCCTGACCACCGTGCTGGCCATGCTGCAGCTGGTGTTCAGCGGCGATATGGCAAGCCAGCTCATGAGCGGCATGGCCATCGTCATCATCTGCGGCCTGAGCTATGCCACTCTGATGACCCTGTATATCGTGCCGGTGCTGTATGACGTGATGTTCAGGAAGCCGCCGCTCAATGTGGATGTCGGCAGCGACGATGATCTGGACGATATCCCGGACGATGCGGCAGAGTTCATTGCGGCGCAGAAGTCTGCGGGCACGGCACAGCCGGAAGCCTGACGATTCAGAATGCCCTCCGCTTTGCTCTGGGCATATTCAGCGGAAGAGTTATTTATAATAGAGCAATGCCGGGCGGTCTGCGGACCGCCCGGCATTGCGTTTTCACAGGAAAGGCCGTAACGGCAAACGGCATTTGCCGACGCTGGCTCCCTGCGGGAGCATTCGCGTCAGCATGAAAATATGCTGCTGCCCTTACGTTTCGTCGCGTAAGCGACTGTAAATCGGCGTAACACGCAATCCACGCGAAAACGCTCTGCGAGGGAAGCACATCTTTCTGGCTGCATGCCCCGCCAACTGAATAATTTCAACAAAAAATAGCCTGAAAAATTGGATTCAAATTCTAAAATTCGTTCCCCACAAAGATGTAAAACTGTGATATAATCATAAATAAGCTAGAATACAGTGGAAGTCTGTCTGACTGTATCTCCAAGTAAAATCTGAGGAGGCGAATGCCCAATGGCACAGATCCGCTCTAAGCCCTTCGGTGTGACCAGACAGGGCGCAAATGTTACAGAGTACATCCTTTCCAACCCCGGCGGCCTGACCGTGAGCGTCCTGGATTACGGATGCATCATTAAAAACATCATCGTTCCGGCCAAAAACGGCCCTGTGGATGTCGTTCTGGGCCATGACACCATGGCAGATTATGAGGATGACTTCACGTCCTCCGGCAGCACCTGCTGCGGTGCATTCGTAGGCCGCTATGCCAACCGCATCGAGAACGCGGTGTTCAGCGTGGGCGGCAAGACTTACCAGCTGGAAGCAAACAACGGCCCCAACCACCTGCACGGCTGCTTCTCCCGCAAGCTGTACCAGGTGAAGGCCTTCGGCGACACCCTGCTGATGGAGGCTGAGAGCCCGGATGGTGAGGACGGTTTCCCGGGAAACCTGAAGCTGGCGGTGCGCTACACCCTTACGGAGGACAATACCTTCCGCATGGATTACCGGGTGTCCTCCGATGCGGACACCATCGTGAACCTGACCAACCACAGCTACTTCAACCTGAACGGTGAGGGGGATGTTCTGGGCCAGAAGCTGCGCATCTATGCCTCCAACTATCTGGAGGGCAACAACCAGACCTGCCCCACCGGTGCTATCCTGCCGGTGGCGGATACGCCCATGGACTTTACCGAGGGCAAGCTCATCGGCCGGGACATCGACACCGGCTTTGCCCAGACCACTATGGTGGGCGGAGGCTACGACCACTGCTTTGTCATCGACCGCGCCAGGGGTTCCAGCCAGAGCATCTGTGCATGGGCCACCAGCGAAAAGACCGGCATCAGCATGAAGCTGTACACCACCCAGCCGGGCATCCAGCTGTACACCGGCAACTTCCTGCAGGAATGTCCCACCCCCGGCAAGGGCGGCGTGCCCATGCAGAAGTACGGCGGCTTTGCATTGGAGACCCAGCACTATCCCTGCAGCCCCTCGCACCCGGAGTTCCCCACCACTGTACTGCGGGCGGGCAAGGTGTTCCGCGCCACCACCACCCTGCGGTTCTTCACCGGCAAGCAGTGCGGGAAGCTTTAAAAATGATGCACCACACAAAAACGTCTGCTCCGGCAGGCGTTTTTTGTGTAAATGGAATTGCTTATAGCGGGCTCGCCCTCTCAGGCATCGCTACGCGATGCCAGATTCCCCTTTTTGTCACCTGCGGTGACATCTTCCCCCGGCCGGGGGAAGTCTCTCCTCAAAGTGGGAGCCTTTGGCAGTCCACGCAAGGTTCCCGGTTTTGCCAAGGGCTCTCCCTTTGGGAGAGCTGGCGCGTTAGCGCCTGAGAGGGTTCTCCCGTCCCCATTTCTATGTTTTGCACAAACCGTGCCTTTTATCCATGACAGAATGCCAAAAAACGCTTTTGAATCAAAAACTCTAAAACAAATAAGCAACAAAAATGCATCCAAATAGAAAACACATCCCTTGATTCTGCACCGCAAAAGAGGTATTCTTTAGGCAGAGCCGGAAACCCCGGCGTCAACTGTAATGTGAATGAGTGAGAGAGGTACTGGACTATGGCAATTTTGGTTTCCGGCGGTGCCGGTTATATCGGCAGCCACACCTGCATCGAGCTTCTGAACGCCGGCTACGACGTGGTCGTGGCAGATAACTACTACAACGCTTCCCCGGTGGTGCTGGACCGCGTCAAGCAGATCACCGGCAAGGACTTCCGCTTTTACAACGCAGATATGACCCGGCATGAGGACGTGGAGAAGATCTTCTCTGAATGCCCGGACATCACCGCAGTCATCCAGTTTGCTGCCTACAAGGCTGTGGGCGAGAGCGTGTCCAAGCCCATCGAATACTACTATAACAATCTCAACTGCACGCTGGTCATTCTGGACGTGATGCGGAAGCACAACTGCCACAACTTCGTGTTCAGCTCCTCCGCCACCGTTTACGGCGACCCCGCCAGCGTGCCCATCACCGAGGATTTCCCCGTGGGTGCCACCACCAACCCCTACGGCACCACCAAAGCCTTCACCGAGCGCATCCTGACCGACGTCTGCAAGGCAGACCCCAGCCTGAACGTGGCCCTGCTGCGCTACTTCAACCCCATTGGCGCCCATAAGTCCGGCCTCATCGGCGAGGACCCCAACGGTATCCCCAACAACCTGATGCCCTACATCGCCAAGGTGGCTGTGGGCAAGCTGGAAAAGGTGCATGTCTTTGGCAACGACTACCCCACCCCGGACGGCACCGGCGTGCGCGATTACATCCACGTGGTGGATCTGGCCCGCGGCCATGTCTGCGCCATCCGGAAGCTGGAAACGAACTGCGGCCTGTTCATCTGCAATCTGGGCACCGGCAAGGGCTACAGCGTGCTGGACGTGATCCACGCCTTCTCCAAGGCCTGCGGCAAGGAGATCCCCTATGTGATCGACCCGCGCCGTCCCGGCGACATTGCCGAGTGCTATGCGGACCCCTCCAAGGCCAAGCGTGAGCTGGGCTGGGTGGCTCAGTACGGCATTGAGGAGATGTGCGCTGACAGCTGGAACTGGCAGAAGAACAACCCCGATGGCTACCACACCGTGAAGTAAACGCATAAACCTCCAAAGCCGTACATTCTCTGAAAAAGAGGGTGCACGGCTTTTTTGCGTGAACTCCCTCAGCCAAAACCTGACGGTTTTGCCGGCTCTCTCGGGGAGGGAGCCTCTGGCGTGCCTGCAAGCTTTGCGTTTTAGCTGCAAACTTTCCCGCTATGCCAAAGGCCCCATCCCAGAGGGGGCTGTCTGCGCAGCAGACTGGGGGAGTTAAACCTTCACCATATTATCTATTGACAACCGCGCAAAGTTAGCCTATATTACTATTGTTAACACGAACTAACACACTTTGACAGTGGATAAAATGAGAAGGTCGATCTTATGACATTAAAAGAATTGCAGATCGGAAAAAGCGCTGTTGTGGATACCGTCGGCGGCAGCGGCGCACTGCGCCAGCATTTTCTGGATATGGGCCTGATCCCGGGGGCAGAGGTCACGCTGGTCAAGCTGGCTCCTATGGGCGACCCCATGGAGCTGCGCATCCATGGCTACGAGCTGACCCTCCGGCTGGACGATGCCGCGCAGATCGGCATCACCCCCACCGAAAAGGCCCCGGCAATATCGACGGCTCCGGCAGATGACAAAATGGTGGATCACCCCGGCCTTGGCGAGGGCGGCAAATACCACATCAAAAAGGGGGAGAATCCCCTGCCCGAGGGTAAGACCCTCACCTTTGCGCTGGCGGGCAATCAGAACTGCGGCAAGACCACCCTGTTCAACCAGCTCACCGGCTCCAACCAGCATGTGGGCAACTTCCCGGGCGTGACGGTGGACCGCAAGAGCGGCGCCATCAAGGACCACCCGGAGACCGAAGTCACCGACCTGCCGGGCATCTACTCCATGTCCCCCTATTCCAGCGAGGAGATCGTCACCCGGCAGTTCATCATCGGTGAAAAGCCCACCGGCATCATCAATATCGTGGATGCCACCAACATCGAGCGCAACCTCTACCTGACGATGCAGCTCATGGAGCTGGACACCCCCATGGTGCTGGCGCTGAACATGATGGACGAGGTGCGCGGCAACGGCGGCACGGTGCGCATCAACAAGATGGAGGCCATGCTGGGCATCCCGGTCATTCCCATCTCCGCCGCCAAGAATGAGGGTGTGGACGAGCTGGTAGACCACGCCCTTCATGTGGCAAAGTATCAGGAGCGGCCCGGCCGCATGGATTTCTGCAGTGAGGACGACCACGGCGGCGCGGTGCACCGCTGCATCCACGGCATCATCCACCTGATCGAGGACCACGCTAAGGCGGCGGGCATTCCGGTGCGGTTTGCCGCCACCAAGCTGGTGGAGGGCGACCAGCGTATTGAGGAAGCCCTGAAGCTGGATCAGAACGAAAAAGAGATGATCGAGCATATCATCGTGCAGATGGAGCAGGAGCGCGGGCTGGACCGCGCCGCCGCCATTGCGGATATGCGGTTCTCCTTCATTCAGGAGCTGGTGGCCAAGACGGTGGTCAAGCCCCACGAAAGCAAAGAGCAGCTGCGCTCCAACCGCATCGACAAATTCCTCACCGGCAAGTACACCGCCATCCCGGCCTTTATCGCCATCATGGGTCTGGTGTTCTTCCTCACCTTCAATGTCATCGGCCTGTTCTTCCAGAACCTGATGGAAACGGGCATCGACGCCCTGACCGGCATCGTGGACACGGCACTTACCAACTGGAACGTCAACGCGGCGGTGCACTCCCTGCTCATCGACGGCGTCTTTACCGGCGTGGGCAGCGTGCTGAGCTTTCTGCCCATCATCGTGGTGCTGTTCTTCTTCCTCTCCATGCTGGAGGATACCGGTTACATGGCCCGCGTGGCTTTTGTGATGGATAAGCTGTTGCGCCGCATCGGCCTTTCGGGCCGCAGCATCGTGCCCATGCTCATCGGCTTTGGCTGCACGGTGCCCGGCGTCATGGCAAGCCGCACCCTTCCCTCGGAGCGGGACCGCAAAATGACCATCCTGCTCACCCCGTTCATGAGCTGCTCGGCAAAGCTGCCCATCTACAGCCTGTTTGCGGCGGCCTTCTTCCCGCAGTATGCGGGCCTTGTGATGGTGCTGCTGTACTTTACCGGCATCGCGGTGGGCGTGCTGGCGGCACTGCTGCTCAAGAGTACCGTGTTCAAGGGCGAGGCGGTGCCCTTTGTCATGGAGCTGCCCAACTACCGCCTGCCCGGCCTGAAGAACGTGGCACAGCTGCTGTGGGAAAAGGCCCGGGACTTTTTGCAGAAGGCCTTCACGGTGATCTTTGCGGCCACCATCGTCATCTGGTTTTTGCAGAACTTTGACCTGCAGCTGCGGCTGACCGCCGACCCGCAGGCCAGCATCCTTGCCCGCATTGCGGGCGACATCGCCCCGCTGTTCGGGCCTTTGGGCTTTGCGGACTGGCGCATCTCCACCGCCCTTATCACCGGCTTTATGGCAAAGGAGAGCGTGGTGTCCTCGCTGCTCATCCTCTTTGGCTCCGAAGCTGCCCTGTCGGCGGCCCTCACCCCGGCGCAGGCGGCTTCCCTGCTGGTGTTCTGCCTGCTGTACACCCCCTGCATCGCGGCGGTGGCCTCGGTCAAGCGGGAGCTGGGCAACAAGTGGGCGGTCATCATGGTGGTGAACCAGTGCGCCGTGGCATGGCTGTGTGCTTTGCTGGTGCGTCTGGCGGCTGTGGCGCTGTTCTGAGAAAAACGATTGGAATGCGCTCCGCTATTGGGTTGCGGCACCCAGCATCCGCATCGTGCCTTGGGCGGCACTTGCGTCTTGCTGGCCGCTGTCCCAACAACTCCTCCCTGTTTCCGCCACTGGCGGCGGTCGTCGTCGTTGTACTCTGCGCATATTCAGCGGAAGAATTATTTATAATAGAGCAATGCCGGGCGGTCTGCGGACCGCCCGGCATTGCATTTTCACGGGTGGGGTCGTGGAGGGAAACAGCATCTGCCGCGCCGGTTCTCTTTTTCCCTTGACATCTCCCCTCTTCTGCACTATAATACTTCAAAAATGAATCATTCAAAGATGAAAGGATAGACCTGCTGTGAACCCGAATATCGAATTTTCCATCAAGACCGCGCAGGCGTACAATGCCGTCTGCAAACCGCTGTGTCAGGAGCTTGGCCTGTCGCAGACGGCGCTGGACATCCTGCTGTTTCTCGCCAACAACCCGGACTATAAAACGGCCCGGGACATCGTGGAGGTGCGGCATATCAAGGCGAACCTCGTCTCCATGAATGTGGATAAGCTGGTGCAGGAGGGCTATCTGGAACGCTACCGCCGCAAAACAAAGCTGCTCTGCACCGGCAAGGCAGACCCGATCATCCGCCGGGGCCGTGCCGTGCAGAACGCCTTTTTCAAGCGCCTGCTGGACCATGTGGAGCCGGCCGATCAGGAGGTCTTTTTCCGGACCATGGAGCTGATCGGGAAAAATCTGGACGAGATCCTGAAGGAGAACGGATAAAATGAGCGTGTTGTTTACGGTGCTTGTCACCTTTTTTGCCGGCATGGGAGCCGGCCTTGGCACCGGCTTTGCCGGTATGAGCGCGGCGGCGGTCATCAGCCCCATGCTCATTACCTTCCTGCACATGGACCCCTATATGGCGGTGGGCATTGCCCTGTCGTCGGATGTGCTGGCCAGCGCCGTTTCGGCCTATACCTACCACAAAAACAAGAATCTGGATCTCAAAAACGGCCTGATCATGATGGCCAGCGTGCTGGTGTTCACGGTGGTGGGCAGCTGGGTGGCCAGCAGAGTGCCCGCTACCACCATGGGCGGCTTCTCGGTGTTCATGACCTTTCTGCTGGGCGTCAAGTTTATTGTGCGCCCGGTAATGACCACCAAGGAAGCCATGCAGGGGGTCAGCGCAAAAAAGCGTGCGGTCCAGTCGGTGGTGTGCGGAATGCTCATCGGCTTCATCTGCGGCTTTATCGGCGCGGGCGGCGGCATGATGATGCTGCTCATCCTCACCAGCGTGCTGGGCTACGAGCTGAAGACCGCCGTGGGCACCAGCGTGTTCATTATGACCTTCACGGCCCTGACCGGTGCGGTCTCCCACTTCATGATCGGCGGTGCGCCCGACTGGCTGGTGTGGGTGCTGTGTGTGGTGTTCACCCTGCTGTGGGCACGCATTGCGGCGGTGTTTGCCAATAAGGCTGAACCCAAGACCCTGAACCGCGCCACCGGCGTCGTGCTGGTGGTGCTGGGTGTGGTCATTATGGGCTTTAACCTTCTGAGCTGATATATTAAAATATGAATAAAAAGCCAGCGGTTTCACACTTTCTAAAATGGAAACCGCTGGCTTTTGTTCAGTTTAGTTTTGAAGAGAGAACACCGCTAATTCGCTGTGAAACTGCATTGTAGGCTGCGTTTTCTCTGGCGTGAATAGCGGGTGATTCAAATAGAAAAAGCCGAAGTTTATCGAGCAGGATGCTGACAATGAAAATCCCAAGAATCGCAAGGACGGTGAGCAAGGAGAAATACCATTTGTTAAGAAAACGGCTGAGACCTAATATGCCCCAGAGGCATTTTCGCATGTTGGAATTTTCATGAAACAGATAAATAGCAAGCGTGCTGCTGGAGAGCCAATTGATTGTTTTATTCTGAAAAGGCGGCTTTTTGGCGAAGAATAAGAATAGGTCGGCAGAAAGCAAAATGATGTTCAGAGAGTACAAATTATAAAATTGTGTCAGATCAAACCAAAGCGGAGGAAAGTGGGTATTGACCAAATCGATTATAAGTACAGCAGAAACGGTGAGAAAAAGCCAGAAAAGTGCGTGCAGGCCATACTGCTTTGCACTTCTGCAAAACTTGCTGCCATACAATTTGAACAATGCGCCCATGGAATAAATGAACACAAACCAAATGATATTGCTGAACCCTACGACCCAGGCAAACCCAAGTGAGGGAAGCAGGCCGTAAACCAGAAAATAGCTGATAAGAAAGACTCCGTACTCCCGGAAAGAAAGGCTCTGCAGGAGTCTGTTCAGATAAGGAACAAACAAAAGCAAAGTTACATAGCCAGTGACAAATCCATATTGTCCGGTCATCATTGGAAAGAGGCAGGAGAGGAAAGAAAGAAATGAAAAACTGGTATAACCGGTTGCTGCTGCGATAAAATAATCGACAAGCATAAAGAAAACCATCTGCTTCCAGAGCCGATAGATTTTCAGGTAATTTACCTTGTCAGTGGTGATGGAAAAATATCCTGTGATCAGAATAAATATGTTGTCACCAAGCTTACCCCCTCCCTGAATAAATTGGCACAATAGTATGTTTGGTGAGATGTAAGATGGGTCGTCACAAGGTGCACCATAGAGCGCCAGATGGTGCCCAATGATCATAAGCATGGCAACGATCCGGAGAAGCTCAAAATTTGAGTCTCGTTCAACATTTTTTGCGTTTAACATGAAGATATCTCCTTCGGCTGTTCAAAAAGTAGATAGGATATAGTTCAGGCCAAAGGTTCTGCGATGTAGAATGTTCCGCAAGGAGTCAGATGGAAATTTGCAGAATCGAAACCTGCTAGTTCGTCGCACGAAAGAATATAGACAGCGTCCTCGGCAGGGTTCGGGGATTCAGGAATGGAAAAAATATACCTGCCCATAGAACTGACTTTTTCAAAAGCTGCATGTGGGTTGGAAATCTCCGCAGTCTCCTGATAGGTGAAAGGATCGATCTGCATGTAAAACAAAACAAAAATGTAAGGCATATTGACTTTAGAGGAAATATAAATACGGGAAGCATCGCTTTCGGCGGTTTGAGTGATCGCGGTTCCGAGACCGTCAAAGAAGTATGGCTTTAGTTTCTGTGCATAGTGAGTGAAGTAGAAACCAACAAAAGTAAAGAAGGCAGCGGTAAACAAAAGGGCTGCTATAGGAAGTCCGCGCCGGAACCGCCCGGTAAATTCGGCAGTACCGACGGCGGTATAATAGATCCAGGGAATCATGAGTATATTAAGACGATTGATGTTGGGATCGACAATGAACATCAGAGCCACACCGGACAAAAACCAGAAATTTACGATGTACTCAGGCTGCTCTTTGCAGCGGCTGCGAAACTTGGAAAAGCAGCAAAAGATTCCCCACAACGTCAACAGGAGAGTAACAGGATAAAGAATGCCGAACAGATGGGTTGCGTTCCACGGGAGAGAGTCATGCTGAAAAAACATAACACCGAGCGCGAGGAAAAAGTTCTTCAGACTGTTCAGCAGAATGTTTCCGTAAAAAACAGAGGTTACTTCTGTGTGACGGTTTTGGTAAAGCCGTGGAATCGTAAAGGACCCAAGCTGGAGCGGAGAAAGCTGAAAGGTATTGATGAGCACAAAAAGAATGATGGGCAGAGCGACAAGCGTCAGAAGAACCAGTGCCAGAATGCCCTGCCGCAGGGTGATCCTTTTTGTGCGAAGAAGGTAAAAAAGAAGAGGTAATACAAAAAAAGGCAAAAAACAATAGGAAGTACCGTAACTATAAGCCGAAAAGCCAAAGATGACAAAGGCAGCATAGAGGTATCCTGTCCCACCGCTGTGTTTACGGCAAAAGATGCTGAGACAGAAACTGCCCCAGAGAATCAAATCGGGAAAAAGATTACTCTCAAGTCCCCAGCGGCTTTTCATAATATGCCAGGGGCATATGGCAAACAGAAGCGTTCCAAAGAGAACGTATTTCCGATGGTTCGGGAGAGGGGTTACATTATCCAGAAAGAAGTAGAATAAAACGACAGAAACGCAGCCGATCAAAGCCATCGGAAGACGAACCGTGAACTCGGAAAGGCCGAACAACGCGATGAATGGCATACAAAACCAAGAGTAAGCAATATTTTGACCGCTTCCCCATGCAATCAGATGCACCGGATAAGAGATGCCGTGGCGATCAATGCCATAATTCAGAATCGACCAGGCTTCATACCCGGCAGAAGCTTCATCCTGATTCAGTCCATATGGAACCTGACCGATCAGGATAAGGCGGGCCAAGATGCCGATCAGACAAAAAAACAGCACGAGAAAAAAGTCTCTGCTTTTTGAAGTTTGCCGCAAAGCAGTCGTTCCCATAAAATGTTTCCTCCATGATATGAGCGGATAAAAATAGCGGTCTATGCATCAATGCACAGACCGCCGTTTCAGCGGGGCCTCAAAGCTCGGCTGACCGGATTTTTACTTGTCCTCGATGGTGGAGTGCTCGATCACCCAGTCGGCAGCCTTGCGGATGCCCTCGTTGCGGCGCATGGCAGGGATGTTGGAGTTGGCCTTGACCTCGTCCAGCGTCTTTTTGGAGCGCTCTGCACGTTCGGCCAGAGTCTTTTCGATCTCTTCCTCGGTGGGCAGCAGGTTCTCCTGCTGTGCGATCTGCAGCAGAGCCATGTGCACGCGGGAGGTCTTTTCGGCAGAAGAACGGACCTTGGCGGTAAAGCTCTCGCGGGTCTCGTGGATCTGGCTCAGGTAGCGGTCCAGACTCAGGCGCTGCATCTGCAGCTGCTGCTGGATCTGCTCCATCTGCTGCTGGTAAGTGGTCTCCACCAGCACGCTGGGCAGTTCGCCCTCGGAAGCATCGGCCAGCTGGGTCAGGATCTGATCCTTGGCGCGGTTCAGCGCAGCGGCATGCTTGCCGTCGTGCAGCTGCTGGCGGACCTGCGCACGCAGCTGGTCCATGGTGTCCAGATTGGCCACCTTCTTGGCAAAATCGCTGTTCAGGGCCGGGATCTGGCGCACGCAGACGTCGATCAGCTTGACCTTGAACACCACCGGCTTGCCGGCCAGATCCTTTGCGTGGTAGCGGTTGGGGAAGGTGACAAAGATCTCGAACTCCTCGCCTGCCTTGTGGCCCAGAATGCCCTCCTCAAAGCCGGGGATCATGCGGCCGCTGCCCAGCTGAACGGCCTGATTCTGTGCGGTGCCGCCCTGGAAGGGCTTGCCCTCCAGCAGGCCCTCGTAATCGATATGTACGATGTTGCCCTTCACGGCAGGGCCCTTGTGAGGCACCAGCTCTGCGGCAGCCGCGCGGTGGCGCTCCAGCACATTGTCGATCTCCTTGTCGGACACCTCAGGGGTAACGCACTCGGACACAAAACCGGTGGTCTTGGTCAGATTCAGTTCAGGCTGCAGAGCAACCGTGGCAGTGGCCACAAAGCCCTCGTCCTTTTTCACGCTCACCAGATCGTATACGGGATCGGCAACAGCCACAAAGCCGTGCTCTGCCATCGCAGCATCGTACAGTGCGGGCACGTCCTTGTCCATCAGATCGTTGATGGCGTCGTACCAGAAGGTGTGTTCGCCGCGATCAGCCTCGATCTGTGCACGGTCAGCTTCGCCCTTTTTGAAGCCCCGGATCGTATAAGAGGCGCGGGTGCGCTCATAAACGGCATTGGATGCAGCTTCCAGCTCTTCCGGGCTGGCGCTGAAGGTCATTTTGCAGACACTCTTTTCAGGAGTTTCCACGCTTACCAGTTTCATAGGATCTACCCTCCGTGGTGTCTCGCTGCAGAGAAAACCCGGCGGCCCGGCGCCTGATCGACGCCCGCCGCAAAGCTCCTGTACCCCTGCATGGACACAGATTAAAACATATAGTAAGGTTATTATAACACAAGAATGACAAAAGCGATACAAGAAAAATCATAAAAAATGCTGGTTTTGCGCTTTGAACGGCTTTTTGCCGGAAAAAGTGCGCAGACCCTGCGGGTGCAAAAGGTCTGCCGCAGGATGCCCATATAAGAGGAACAGCGCAAAAATACCGAAACGGAGCCCTGCTGTGCAGGCGGCGGGCGGAAAGCGCGGCGATGAACGCGGGAAGAATCCTGTGAAAAACGCCGTGCGCACGTGTGAAAAACGATCGTGGTCAAAAAGAATAAAAATAATTGCAAAAAAGTGTTGACAAAACCATGACCGAGTGATAAAATACATCTTGTTCCGGACGGAACGTATGCGTTGGTAGCTCAGCTGGATAGAGTGACTGACTACGAATCAGTAGGCCGGGGGTTCGAGT
>QWCN01003757.1_pt1 | contig 17025 bp, 12 predicted proteins | sample 1972711 | NCBI WGS metagenome assembly QWCN01 (sample SAMN09866707, study PRJNA288562) | Human gut metagenome isolate term1_stool, whole genome shotgun sequencing... | isolation source: gut | host: Homo sapiens | place: USA: California | reverse complement strand
AGTGCATAGCCAGCTGGGGAAGCCCGATGTCCACCGAGGGGATGGACAGGTGGGCGCTGCTGATGTTGCCCAGCGTGGACCCGCCGGGCAGGTCCGGCCGGTTGCTGAAGCGCTGGATGGGGACCTCCGCCAGCTCACACACCCGCTGGAACAGCGCGGCGGAGAGGGCGTCGGTGGTGTAGCGCTGGGCGGCGCTGTACTTGATAACGATGCCGCCGCCCAGGACCGGCCGCTCCCCGGCGTCGGCGTACTCGGGATGGGCGGGGTGAACGGCGTGGGCGTTGTCGGCGGAGACCAGGAAGCTGTTCCCCAGGGCCGCGTGCGCGGTCTCGCTGTCCCACTCCATGCCGCCGGAGATCCGGGAGAGCACGTCGGAGAGGAAGGTGGAGTCTGCTCCCTGCCGGGTGCCGCTGCCAACCTCCTCGTTGTTGAAGACGCACAGCACCGGGATGCTCTCTCCCGGCTCCGCGGCAAAAAAACCCCGCAGGCAGGAAAAGACACACTGAAGGTCGTCCAGCCGGGGGGCGGCGATGAGATCTCCGTCCGGTCCCAGCAGCGTGCCGGGAGTCCGGGGATACAGGAAAAGCTCCGTGGAGAGAAGATCCGCCTCCGAAACACCGGCACAGTCTGCCACCATCGCCCGGAACCGGCCGGGTTCGGCGCCTTCGGCAAAGAGGGGGAAGAGGTCCCGGGCCGGATCCAGGCCGCCTTTTTTATTGACCTCCCGGTCCATGTGGATGGCCACGCTGGGGATCACCAGCAGGTCCCGGTCGATGTTGACGAGGCGGCTGCGGATGGCGTCGCCGTCCCGGACCATCACCCGGCCGGCCACCGACAGCGGCCGGTCCAGCCAGGACCGCCAGATGCCGCCGCCATAGGGCTCCACGCTCAGGCGCAGGCAGTTGCCGGGAGAGACGGTCTCCGCCTCCTGCCGGAGCTTGAGGGTCGGGGAGTCGCTGTGCCCCGCCGCCAGCAAAAAGCCCCGGACCGGCCCCTGGGGAATGCGGAAGGCGGCTACGGCGGAGTCGCCCCGCATGACGTAATAGGCCCCGCCCCGCTCCAGGTGCCAGGGTTCAAACTCCATCAAATGCCGGTACCCGGCCTGTTCCAGAGCCGCGGCCACATTGGCGGCGGCATGGTAGCAGCTGGGACTGGCATCCAGAAAATCCAAAAGCTCACGGGCAAACGTCTGCTCCATAACGATTACTCCCTTGTGGTGATTTTAGAAGTAGTATACCAGATTCTCCTCTGAATCAAAAGAGCGGAGAAAAAAGAAAGACACGCTCATCAGCGTGTCTTTCTTTTTGGAGCGGCCGATGGGAGTCGAACCCACCTATGCAGCTTGGGAAGCTGCCGTTCTACCGATGAACTACGGCCGCGGGGCTGGAAGTCAGGGCCTATTATAACAGAGCTGTTTCAAAAATGCAAGGCGAAAATTGACAGCACGTCATGAATGTCCCCTGCCCCTCATACAGTGGTAGCAACGAGGAAAAGGGGGTTCACCATGAAAAAAATCATCGCGCTGCTGGGAGCGGCGCTGGTGCTGGCCACCAGTGCCCGGGCCGTGGAAGTGGCGGCGCCGTCGGCCCTGCTGATGGAAAAAGAGACCGGCACGGTCCTCTTTGCCAAAAATGAACACGCCAAGCTGGAGCCTGCCAGCGTCACCAAGGTCATGACCATCCTTTTGACCATGGAGGCCATCGACGCCGGACAGCTGACCTATGACACGATGGTCACCGCCTCCGCCCACGCCTGCTCCATGGGCGGCAGCCAGATCTGGCTGAAGGAAAACGAGCAGATGACCGTCTCCGACATGCTCAAGGCGGTGTGCGTGGTCTCCGCCAACGACTGCGCCGTGGCGCTGGCGGAACAGATCGCCGGCAGCGAGGATGCCTTCGTGGAGCGGATGAACCAGCGGGCCAAGGAGCTGGGGATGAACGACACCACCTTCAAAAATGCCACGGGCCTGCCCGCCCGGGGCCATGTCACCTCCGCCTATGACATCGCCCTGATGAGCCGGGAACTGATCCTGCATCATCCCGGCATCCGCCAGTACACCACCATCTGGATGGACTCCCTCCGGGACGGGGCCTCGGAGCTGGTGAACACCAACAAGCTCATCCGCTTCTTTGACGGCGCCACCGGGCTCAAGACCGGTTCCACGGACTCTGCCCTCTATTGCCTTTCCGGAACGGCGGAGCGGGACGGCATGGAGCTGATCGCCGTCATCATGAAGGATGCCACCTCCGCCCAGCGGTTTGAGGACGCCAAGACGCTGCTCAGCTATGGCTTTTCCACCTACAGTCTGGAACACGTGACGCCCCAGGAGGCGCTGCCGCCGGTGACGGTGCGTCTGGGGACCCAGGCCACGGTGCAGCCGGTGCTGGAGGAGGGCAGCGCGCTGCTGCTGGAAAAGAGCAAGGCGGGAACCCTGGAGCAGTCCGTCTCGCTGGCGGAGGCGGTGGAGGCCCCGGTGGCCAAGGGAACGCCCCTGGGGACGCTGACCATCACCTCGGGGGAGGAAACGGTTGCGGAGCTTGCGCTGGTGGCGGGAGAGGAGATCCCCCGGATCACGTTCGGGCAGATGCTGCTGCGGGTGCTGCAAACGGCGTTTTTGGCGGGATGAGAGAAGAAAACAGCCGACTTTCGGCAGATGGACGACGTTTTTTTCTTGTGCGGCGGGAACGGGAATGCTATAATCTACCCGAGTAAACCGAGCGGCGTCCCCGCCGGGGGGATCCAAGTGCGCTCGATACAAAAGAGAGGAGCTTACATATGTTGGATGTGAGACTGTTTCAGATGCAGACGTTCCTGCCTATGCCCTACGAGGACGCCCTGGCGCCCCGGCTGAAGCTGGCGCATGAGAAGCTGCAAAACGGCTCCGGCATCGGCGGCGATTTCACCGGCTGGGTCCACCTGCCCCGGGATTACGACAAAGAGGAGTTCGCCCGGATCAAGGCGGCGGCTGCCCGGATCCAGGGCAATTCCAAGGCCCTGGTGGTCATCGGCATCGGCGGGTCCTATCTGGGCGCCCGGGGCGTGATCGAGTGCCTGTGCTCTCCCAACTACAACCTGAAGAAGAAGGATACGCCCAATATCTATTTTGTGGGCAACGGCCTGAGCTCCGACTCTATGCAGGAAGTCGTGGATCTGCTGGGGGACGATGACTTCACCGTCAACGTCATCTCCAAGTCCGGTACCACCACCGAGCCTGCCGTGGCGTTCCGGTTCTTCCGGAAGCTGCTGGAGGAGAAGTACGGCCGGGAAGGCGCCCGGGAGCGGATCATTGCCACCACCGACAAGAGCAAGGGTGCCCTCAAGTCCCTGGCAGACGCCGAGGGCTGGGAGACCTTTGTGGTGCCCGATGACATCGGCGGCCGTTACAGCGTGCTGACCGCCGTGGGCCTGCTGCCCATCGCCGTGGCCGGTGTGGACATCGATGAGCTGATGGGCGGCGCCGCCGACATGATGAAGGTGTGCGAGGAGAAGGCCGGCTACGACTGCCCCTCCTGGCAGTATGCCGCCATCCGGTATGAGCTTTACCGCTCCGGCCGCTCCATCGAGCTGCTGGGCTGCTACGATCCTGCCTTCCGCTTCATGGCGGAGTGGTGGAAGCAGCTCTTCGGCGAGAGCGAGGGCAAGGATGAAAAGGGTCTCTATCCCGCCAGCGTGGAGTTCACCGCGGATCTGCACTCCATGGGCCAGTATATCCAGCAGGGCCGGCGGCTGATGTTTGAGACCATCGTCCGCCTGGGCCCCTCCAACTGCCAGCTCACCGTGCCCATGGACGAGGCCAACGGCGACGGGCTGAACTTCCTGGCCGGCAAGACCATGGACTATATCCGGGACCGCGCCATGGAGGGCACGCTTCTGGCCCACACCGAGGGCGGCGTCCCCAACGTCATCGTGGAGACCGACGGCAAGAGCGCCCGGGATCTGGGCCAGCTGATCTATTTCTTTGAGTACGGCTGCGGCCTGTCCGGCTACCTGATCGATGTCAACCCCTTCGATCAGCCCGGCGTGGAGGCATATAAGCAGAACATGTTCGCCCTTCTGGGCAAGCCCGGTTACGAGGACCGGAAGGCCGAGCTGGAGGCCAAACTGGCGAAATAAGGACAAAAGCGGCGCTTCCGGCGCCGCTTTTCCCACAGCACGCGGACAAAAAGTCAATGTCAAATATCAACAAACTTTGAATTCGCTTTTTTGCATTGTTTTTTACAGCGTCTTATGCTATGCTTAATACAGCATTAACCCACGCATCCCATCCCACGATTTTAAGAAACAGGAGTGATAATTATGGTCAGACTGATTATGGGCGTAAAGGGTTCCGGTAAGACCAAGCAGCTCATCGAACTGATCAACAATGCGGCCAAAGATGAACCCGGCAACGTGGTGTGCATCGAAGCCAACCGCAATATGACGTATGACATCCACTACCACATTCGTTTGATCGACGCTGATGAGTACAAGCTGAACAGCTACGAGATGTTCCGCGGCTTCATCAGCGGCCTGTGTGCCGGTAACTACGATATTTCCCACGTTTTCATTGATAACCTGTGCAAGACCGTGGGTCGGGAAGTGGACAAGGATACGGAGCTGTTTTTGGACTGGCTGGATGTGTTCGGCGAGAAGAATAACATCAAGTTCACCGTCACCATCAGCGCGGATCTGGGCCTGGCCACCGACGGCATGAAGAAGTACCTGTAAGATCTTCATCAACTGTAAAAAAGAGGAAGGGCATTGCCCTTCCTCTTTTTTTGATCAATCAGGCGCATTTCACGCTGTCGGCAGGGAGGTCATGTCACTCAAGCAGAGCTGGCTGACCCCGAAGAGCTTTGCCAGCTGGGTCCGTTCCGCCAGGGACGTCTCGTCCAGGAACCACACCACCCGGGCGTCTTTGGCATCGGAGGTGAGATAGGCGCAGGCGTAGCGGGTGGAGTAATAGCGGGTGGTGCCCCGCTTTTCCAGCAGTTCCCGCAACTCCTCTCCGGAGAGGGTACCGGTCCGGTCCCCTTCGCTGTCCCAGGCAGTGGCGGTGGTGGTCACCAGCAGGCTCAGACGGTCGGCGGAAACAGTATCCTTCAGTTCGCCCAGCGCATAATAGACCTCTTCCAGCGGGTTCAGAGGCGCGATGGGAAAGCCGTCGGATTCCTTCTGATAAGCGGCCACCCGCAGTACCAGCCGGTCTGCGGAGGCGCCCAGAGCGGCATAGTCATATCCGCCGTAAGAGGTGCCCTGCCATGCGGGGGCTTCTGCCATCACATAGAGGAGCCGGTCCCCCAGCGCCTTCCGCAGGGCCCGGACCAGTGCTGTAAGATCAGACTTGCTGGCGTCGCCCAGACGGGGAAGATCCAGGAAGAGACCGTCGTACCCGCCGTCCTCCACCGCCTCCTTCAGTATGGCGGCGGCCTCCGCGGCATTGCCCTTGAGGGCCGAGGCGCTTCCGGTCACATAGAACAGCGCCTTGGCGCCGGCCTCCTGAATGGATCCGGTCAGGGCGGCGGCATTCTCTTCCTTCATGGCGTGGGAGAGCTGGATATGACCCGGATGGGAGAGCCGCCCGGCATCGACTGCCACTGCGTCAAAGCCGCTGAAGTCCGCGTCATCCCCGGCAGAGGCGATGATGCCGACCCGCCCCGGATCGGCGGCGTGGAGCTTGCCGTAGAGCCGCATCAAGATCACGGCGGCCTGTTCCCGGGTGGCGGCCTGGTCGGGGGAGAAGGTGGTGGCGGAGGTGCCGCTGATAAGCCCCAGTGCATAGGCCATGGAGAGATAGCCGCTGTTGGTGCGTACGTCCCGGAAGGGCATGGGCAGGTCCTGGGCAAGTCCGGCAATGGTGCCGTAGCCCATGGCCCGCAGCAGCATCACCGCCAGTTCCTCCCGGGTGATGGAGTCCGCCGGGCGGAAGTCGGATGTCTGGGAGGTGATGGCGCCGTGGGCGTAGGCGGTCTCCACGGCACTGTAATACCAGGCATTCGGGTCCTGGTTGTCCGTATAGCTGCCCTGGTCCGGAGTCACCATCTCCCAGTCAAAAAAACGGCACAGTACCACGGCGAAGGCTGCCCGGGTCATGGGATGGCCCAGGCCGAAACGAGTGGAGGTCTCTCCCTGGAACAGCCCCAGATCCACCGCCCGGGTGATCTGGGATGATGCCCAGTGGCTGGCGGGAACATCGGTAAAGCGCCCGGCTGCGGCGGCGGAGGGCGGCAGCAGGCAGCTCAGCAGCGCGGCCAGCACCACAAAGGACAAAATCCGCTGTACGTGTTTGCTCATGCTTGGTCAGGCTCCTTTTCATCGAGTTGTGATTGGTTCATGCCCCGCCATTGTACCAAAAACCGGACAACCCGTCAAACACAATGGGTCGAATGGGGGCGGAAAGGTGGAAAAGCAAGGGCGTTTATGCGTTTTTTTCTTTACGTCCGGGACGCTGCCTGCTATAATAGTTAAGTTACCATGGCGTATTATAGGAAAAGGAGGGAACAGACCTGTGAAATTCAAAAAATGGAACATCGGCAGCCCCGCGGAACAGGACGTTGCCCTCCTGCGCACAGCCGGCTACCCGTATCTTCTGAGCACCGTGCTGGCAGCCCGGGGCATCACCACGCCGGAGGCCGCGGCGGAATTTCTGGAGCGGGAGCGGCAGCTGACCATCTCCCCCATGCTGATGCGGGATATGGACAAGGCGGTCGAACGCATCCAGCGGGCCATCGCCGACGGGGAGACCATTGCGGTCTTCGGCGATTATGACGTGGACGGCATCACCTCCACGGTGCTGCTGCGGGACTATCTGAAAAGCTGCGGCGTCCGCTGCCTGCGCCATATCCCCCGGCGCATCGAGGATGGATACGGCCTGAGCAAGGACGCCATCGCCTCCCTGCGGGAGCAGGGGGCCACGCTGATGATCACCGTGGACTGCGGTATCACGGGAAACGAAGAGGTGGCCTTCGCCAATTCCATCGGGCTGGACGTAGTGGTGACGGACCACCACGAGTGCAAGGAGACGCTGCCGGACGCAGTGGCGGTGGTGGACCCCCACCGGCCGGACTGCCCGTATCCCTTCAAGCATCTGGCGGGCGTGGGCGTGGCGCTGAAGCTGGTGCTGGCCCTGGGCGGCGAAAACCGGGAGGACGCCCTCTTTGCCCGGTACTGCACCCTGGCCGCCATCGGCACCATCGCCGACGTCATGCGGATGGAGGGGGAGAACCGCACCATCGTCTCCTGCGGGCTGGAGGCCCTGCCCCACACGGACTTTGTGGGCATCCATGCCCTTTTGAAGGAGGCGGGACTGCTGGGCAAGCCCATCACCTCCATCCAGATCGGCTTTGTGCTCTCGCCCCGGATCAACGCCGCGGGCCGCATGGGCGCGGCGGACGTGGCGGCGGATCTGCTGGAGACCAGCGACCCCGCCCGGGCGGAGGAGCTGGCCCGGCGGCTTTGTGATCTCAACCGGGAGCGGCAGGCGGTGGAGCAGGCCATCTGCGCCAACGCCGCCGAAAAGATCAAGTCTTTGCGCAGCGAGGAGCGCAGTGCCCTGGTCCTCTCCAGTGAGGCCTGGCATCAGGGCGTGGTGGGGATCGTAGCCTCCCGCCTGAGTGAAAAATGCTCCTGCCCCAGCTTCATGATCCACCTCAAGGACGGTACGGGCAAGGGGTCCTGCCGGTCCTACGGCGGGTTCAACCTCTTTGCCGCCCTGGAGTCCTGCGCGGATCTGCTGGACGGCTTCGGCGGCCACGAGCTGGCGGCGGGCTTTACCATCCCTGAGGGAAACATCGACGCCTTCCGCACCCGGATGAACCGGTATGTCCGCTCCGCCACCGGCGGAGAACTGCCGGTGTCCTCCCTGGAAGTGGACGCCCCCATTGCCTGTCCCAGCGCGGTGACGCTCTCAGAGGTGGAGCAGCTGGACCAGCTGGAGCCTTACGGCGCGGGAAATCCCCGGCCGGTGTTCGCCCTGCTGGGGGCTACGGTGGACAGCGTGCAGCCGGTGGGGCAGGGCAAGCATCTGAAGCTGCGATTGTCCAAGGGGACCTGCCGCTTCGACGCCATTTTCTTCTCCGCCACCGCCGAGGAGTGCGGCGTGGCGCCCGGGACCCGGGTGGACGCGGCCTTCTATCTCCAGGCCAACACCTTCCGGGGCAGCACCACGCTGCAGCTGCAGATGGTGGACATCCGGCCGTCCCTGACCCCCAGCCGCCACGAGGCGGCGGACCTGGATCTGCTGGGCCGGCTGGTGGAGGGAACACGGCTGACTGCCCAGGAAAACGCCCGCCTGCGGGCCTCCCGGGACCAGTTTGCCGCCTACTGGGTGGTACTGGAGCGGCAGCTGCGCTTCGGCAAGACGGAGGAGGACCTGCTGCCCTACCTGCGGCAACTGGCATCCCAGGCCGGCGGCTGTGAGAGCTTTCTGCGGGCAGCCCTGGCACTGCGGGTCTTTGCGGAGCGGGGACTGATCTCCCTGACGGTCCGGGGAGACCGGCTGGCCCTTTGTCTCAATCCCATTCAGGGAAAGGTGGACCTCTTCGCCTGCCCCTATCTCGCCCGTCTTCATGACGCGGCAGACCGGAACCGAGGTGATCGTGCATGACCATTCAGGAACAGTACGAAAATTTGGAAAAGACCGTCCGCGGCTATAATCCTTCGGCGGACTTCGCCCGGATCCGGGCGGCATTTGAGTTTGCGCAGAAGGCCCACGAGGGGCAAAAGCGCAAAAGCGGCGAGCCCTATATCATCCACCCCCTGGCAGTGGCCCAGATCGTGGCGGAGGAATTGAAGCTGGACAGCGAGTCCATTGAGGCGGCGCTGCTCCACGACGTCATCGAGGATACCGCCGCCACCCATGAGCAGATCTCCAAGCTCTTCTCCCCCACCATCGCGGACCTGGTGGAGGGCGTCAGCAAACTGACCCGGATCCAGTACGCCACCAAGGAAGACGAGCAGATGGAGAATCTGCGGAAGATGCTCATCGCCATGAGCAAGGACATCCGGGTGATCCTCATCAAGATCGCCGACCGGCTCCACAACATGCGCACCATGGAGTATCAGTCTCCTGCCAAGCAGAAGCAGAAGTCCCTGGAGACCATGGAGATCTATGCCCCCATCTCTCACCGGCTGGGCATGCAGCGCATCAAGTGGGAGCTGGAGGACCTGTCGCTGAAGTATCTGGACCCCATCGGCTATGACGAGATCGTCTCCAAGCTGGACGCCAAGCGCCAGGAGTATGAGGACTTCATGCGCCGCACCCAGGACCAGATCGACCAGCGGCTGAACGATCTCAATATCCAGCACATCGTCTACGGCCGGATGAAGCACCCCTACTCCATCTACCGCAAGATGTTCAACCAGAACAAGTCCCTGGACGAGATCTTCGACCTCTTCGCCTTCCGGGTGATCGTGGAAAACGTGGGGGACTGCTACAATGTTCTGGGCGTGATCCACGACCTCTACAAGCCCATCCTGGGCCGGTTCAAGGACTATATCGGCACCCCCAAGCCCAACGGCTACCAGTCCCTCCACACCACCGTCATCGGACAGGACGGACTGCCCTTCGAGGTGCAGATCCGCACCCGGGAGATGCACGAGATCGCCGAGTACGGCGTGGCCGCCCACTGGAAGTACAAGCAAAACGGCCAGGGCACCGGCACGGAGGGGCGCTACGAGTGGGTCCGCCGCCTGCTGGAAAACCAGGAGGGCACCGACGCCGAGGAGTATATCCACTCCCTGAAGGTGGATATGTTCGCCGACGAGGTGTTCGTCTTTACTCCCGGCGGCGACGTGCAGAACCTGCCCGCAGGAGCTACCCCCATCGACTTTGCCTATGCCATCCACTCCGCGGTGGGCAACCACATGGTGGGCGCCAAGGTGAATAACCGCATCGTCACCTTCGACCATGTGCTCAAAAACGGCGACATCGTGGAGATTTTGACCTCCAAGTCCGCCAAAGGCCCCAGCCGGGACTGGATGAAGATCGCCAAGTCCAGCGAGGCCCGCAGCAAGATCCGCCAGTGGTTCAAAAAGGAGAAGAAAGAGGAGAATATCGCCAATGGCCGGGCCGCCTTTGAGGCGGAGCTCAAGCACTGCGGTATCCCCTTGAAGGACGTTCTGGCACCGGAGAACCTGCCGGGGCTTTTGAAGCGGGTGGCCTACGGGTCTCTCGACGATATGTACGCCGCCATCGGCTACGGCGGCTTTACCGCCCAGAAGGCGGTCAACCGGATGCAGGGCGAGCTCAGCCGCATCGCCAAGCAGCACCAGGCGGACAAAGCCGCCATGGAGGCGGCCCTCAGCCGGGAGAACAAGCCCGAGGAGCCGGCCAAGTCCGCTCCCAAGAAGGTCAAAAGTGAGCAGGGCATCATCGTGGAGGGGCTGGACAACTGCCTGGTGAAATTCTCCAAGTGCTGCACTCCCGTCCCAGGCGACGCCATCATCGGCTTCATCACCCGGGGCTACGGCGTGTCCGTTCACCGCTGCGACTGCCCCAACGCCTCCCCGGAAAAGCAGAAGCAGCCGGGGCAGGAGGGCCGCTGGATCAAGGTCTCCTGGGGCAGCGACACCAACGACAGCTATCCCACCACGTTGGAGGTGGTGTGCAAGGACCGGCTGAATCTGCTGCTGGACATCTCCGCAGCGCTGTCGGTCACCAATACCTTCGTCCTGGGGATCCAGTCCCGGAGCACGGAGGACCAGTTTGCCATCTTCCGGCTGGAGGTCCGTATCAAAAACGGCGAGCAGCTCAAGTCACTTATGAAGAAGCTCAACCAGATCTCCGGCGTGCTGCGGGTCACCCGCCCCGCCGGCTGAGCCTGTCTCTCCGGGCGCTGTCCGGGGAGAAGAGATATTTCCGCCGCCCTTCCGGCCCGCCGGGGGGGACGGCTATCCAAAAGACGGCTCCGGCATCCGGAGCACTTGCAGAGAGGAGTACCGCCTATGCGCGCTGTCGTCACCCGCGTTCACCACGCCTCCGTCACCATTGACGGAGAGGTCCGGGGCCAAATCGGCCAGGGATTTCTCGTGCTGCTGGGGGTGGGTCCCCGGGATACGGAGGAGACCGCCGACAAGCTGGCGGAGAAGATCTGCAACCTGCGGGTCTTTGAGGATGAAAACGACAAGATGAATCTGAATCTGGAGCAGGTGGGGGGGAGCCTTCTGGTGATCTCCCAGTTCACCCTCTACGCCGACACCTCCTCCCGCCGCCCCGGCTTTTCTGGGGCCGCCCGGCCGGAGCTGGCCATCCCGCTCTATGAGCGGTTCATGGACCGCTGCCGCCAGCGGGGCTTCACCGTGGAACACGGGGAGTTCGGCGCCAAGATGGAGGTGGACTCCCTGAACCACGGCCCCGTCACCATCCTCTTTGACACGGAGCGCCCCTGAGGGCCGTACAACACAGTATTTCGACTTGACGGATCGGGAGGTCTTTCATGCAAATCCATTCTCTCCAGGTGGGGCCCATCGGCACCAACTGCTATCTCCTCTGCGATGAGGAAGCCGGCGTATGCGCCGTCATTGATCCCGGCGGAGAAGCCGGACGGATCCGGACGGCGGTGGAGAACACCGGCTGCAAGCCCTGCGGGATCTTTCTCACCCACGGACATTACGATCACACCGGCGCCGCGGACGAACTGCGGACGTACTGGCCGGAGATCCCGGTGTATCTCAACCGCCGGGACCGCTACGAGGGGGACGCCTATGCCCTTCAGCTCTTTCCCCGCCTTGCCGGGGAGGTCCGGGACTATGACGAGGGGGACACGCTGGCCGTGGGCGATCTGACGGTCACGGTGCTGGCCACCCCTGGCCACTCCGAGGGCTCCGTCACGCTGCGCTGCGGCGACGTGCTCTTCTGCGGCGATACCCTCTTTGCCGGCTCCTGCGGCCGGACGGACTTTCTGGGCGGGTCCATGCACAAGATGATGGCGTCCCTGCGCCGCCTGGGGGGCCTGGAGGGAGACCTGAAGGTGTACCCCGGACATATGGGGCCCAGCACGTTGGACCGGGAGCGGCGGTGGAATCCCTACCTGCTCCAGGCCATGGGCGAAAGGGGCTGAGGAAGCGCCATGAAACTGCAACTGATCGGCCACGACGAGCGGTATGTGGTGGAACAGAGCCTGATGGCCCTGTTCCCCGGCGAGCTGCCGGAATACGCGCCCATCGCCCCGGAGGACACGGACTGGGCCGTCATCGCGCTGGAGCAGACTGCGGAGCGGGGCCATGTGCGGGTGGAGCTGACCTGGCGGGGCAAGACCGCCAGAACGTGCGTGGCCTTTACTCCCGAGGGAGCGGACTTTGACCGGGAGGGCCAGCGCCGGCACGCCATTGGCCGCTGCTTTTTCCTGGCGGCCCGGGAGGTGCTGGGCAGCGCGCCCCCCTGGGGGATGCTCACCGGCGTCCGGCCGGATAAGCCGGTGACCTGGGCGCTGGCGGCGGGGAAGACGGCGCTCCAGGCTCTGCAGATGATGGAAGAGGAGTACTTCGTCTCTCCGGACCGGGCCGCGCTGGCGGTGGAGACCGGAGGGGTGGCCCTGCGGGCCGCCCGGGATCTGGGCAAACAGGACATCGCAGTGTACGTGGGGATCCCCTTCTGCCCCACCCGCTGCGCTTACTGCTCCTTTGTCAGCCAGTCGGTGGAGCGGAGCTTTGCCTTGGTGCCCCCCTATGTGGACGCCCTGGTGGAGGAGATCCGCTCCGGCGGCAAAATGGTGCGGGAGACGGGGCTGCGGGTCCGCTCGTTCTATATGGGCGGCGGCACTCCCACCACCCTCTCCGCGGAGCAGATGGACCGGGTGCTGACGGCCTTTGAAGAGGCCTTTGACCGCGGCCACTGTGACGAGATCACCGTGGAGGCAGGCCGCCCGGACACCATCACCGCGGAAAAGCTGGCGGTGCTCAAGGCCCACGGCGTCACCCGGGTCTCGGTGAACCCCCAGACCATGGAGGACCATGTCCTCCGGGCCATCGGCCGCCGCCACACCGCCGCCGATATTGAGGCGGCCATGGAGCTGGTGGCGGGATATGGATTCCCCCATGTGAATATGGATTTGATCGCGGGGCTTCCGGCGGATACGCCGGAGGGCTTCCGCCGTTCCCTGGACCGGTGTCTGGCCTTCGGCACCGACAACGTCACGGTCCACACGCTGGCGATCAAAAAGGGCAGCCGCATTCTGCTGGAGGGCCTGCCCATCCCCGGTCCGGAGGATGTGGCGGCGATGCTGGACTACGCGGCCCCGGCGCTGCGGAAGGCCGGGTACAGTCCCTATTACCTCTACCGGCAAAAGTACATGTCCGGCAGCTTTGAGAATACCGGCTGGTGCCGCCCCGGGGCGGAGTGCTGGTATAATGTGCAGATCATGTCGGAGCTTTGCTCGATCCTGTCCTTCGGCGCCGGCGGGTCCACCAAGATGGTGGAGCCGGGCACCAACCACATCGAGCGGGTGTTCAACCTGAAATACCCCAAGGAGTATACCGATCGGCCGGAGAAGGCGGCGGCCAACCAGGCAGCCTTCGCGGCGTTTTATGAGTCGTTGAAAGGAGCGCAGTGACATGCCCTATTCCCTCAAGGAGATCAATGAAGCCATCCGCACGGACCCCAAGGGCTTTGCGGAGGAGTGCGACGCGGGATTTGCCAAGAAGGTGGAAAACGCGGCCCGGCAGATCGCCGAGCACCGGCGGGAGTCCCATGTGATTTTGCTCTCCGGCCCCTCCGGTTCCGGCAAGACCACCACCGCCCTGAAGATCGAGGAGGCCCTGGAGCGCATCGGCATCTCCACCCACACCATCTCCATGGACAATTACTTCAACACCATCGACCCGGAGACGGCCCCCCGGAACCGGGAGGGCGCCATTGACTACGAGTCCCCCTTCTGCCTGGACATCGACTTGCTCAACCGGCACTTTTCCATGCTGGACCGGGGCGAGACGATCCATGTGCCCAAGTATGAGTTCTCCCGGCAGATGCGCTCCAACATCCTCTCTCAGCCGCTGAAGCTGGGACCGGATGAGCTGGCGATCTTCGAGGGGATCCATGCCCTCAACGACATTATCGTGGGGAAAAATCCAAAGGCCTTCAAGCTCTACATCGCCGCCCGGTCCAATTATACCAGCGGCGAGGGAGAGATCGTCTTCCAGCATCCCTGGCTGCGTCTGTGCCGCCGCATCGTCCGGGACTATAAGTTCCGGGGCAGCGACGCCGGCTTTACACTGAAGATGTGGAACAATGTGGCTCGGGGCGAGAAGCTCTACATCTCCCCCTATAAGGAGAATGCGAACCTGATGTTCGACTCGTCCCTGGCCTGCGAGGTCTCCGCCCTCAAGCCCTTCGTGGCGCCTTTGCTGGAGGCGGTCTCCCAGGAGAAATATCCCATCGCCGGGGAGATGCTGCGGGCCCTGGACCGGTTCGAGGTTTTGGATGAGTCTTACATCGCGCCGGATTCCCTGGCCCGGGAGTTTATCGGCGGCAGCACCTATTCCTACTGAGCGGACACAAAGCGGAGCGCCTGCAAGGCGCGGGGAGGTTTGAAAGATGAACGAACAGCTGCGGCAACTGCTCCAATGCGTCCAGAAGACCGCCGGCGAATTCGCGGACACCGCCTCTGACGCGGCATACGGCGTCAGGGGAAAGGCCTGGGAGCTGGCATCGGTGGCAAAGCTCAACATCCGCGCGGCGGAAAACAAGGCGGACACCGGCCGGGCCCTCCGGGAAGTGGGAGAGATGATCTACGCCACCCACACCGGGACCCCCACCGACTCGGATGTGCTGCTGGAAAAGCTGCAGGAGATCGACCGGCTCCGGGAGGAGGCAGAGGCCATCCAGGCGGAGATCGGGCGGCTCAAGGGACAGGAGGCGGAAAACCGCTGCCCCACCTGCGGCGCCTCCACCCGGGCAGAAGATGCGTTCTGCCGGGAGTGCGGCGGAAAACTGCCAAAAGGAGATCAGTAAATGGATTATACCATGGAGCAGTATCAGCAGAGCGCTCAGGCACTGCAGCGGCGGCTGGGTGATTTTCGGCCCCGGGTGCTGCTGATCCTGGGCTCCGGCCTGGGGGCGCTGGCAGACGCGGTGGAAAACCCCATCTGCGTTCCCTACGCGGAAGTGCCCCATATGAAGCGCTCTACTGCCCCGGATCACAAGGGACAGTTTGTCTTCGGAAAGCTCTCCGGCCAGAATGTAGCCGTGATGCAGGGCCGGCTCCATACCTATGAGGGCTGGTCCTTCCAGGACGTGAGTTATCCCGTACGGGTGCTGCGGCTGCTGGGGGCGGAGGCCATGATCGTCACCAATGCCGCCGGCGCGGTGAATACCAGCTTCTCCGCCGGAGACATCATGCTCATCACGGACCACATCAAGCTCTTCGGCGTGAGCCCCCTGTGCGGGCCCAACCTGGAGGAATTCGGCCCCCGGTTCCCGGATATGAGCCATGTGTATACGCCGGCGCTGCGGGATGTGGCCCGGCAGACCGCCAAGGCGCTGGAGATCTCCCTGCGGGAGGGCGTGTACATGTACTTCCCCGGCCCGCAGTACGAGACGCCGGCGGAGGTGCGCCTGGCCCGGACGCTGGGCGCCGACGCGGTGGGCATGTCCACCGTGCCGGAGGCCATCGTGGCGGCCCACTGCGGCATGCAGGTGCTGGGCTTTACCCTCTGCACCAACATGGCCGCCGGTGTGCTGGAATCCCCGCTCAGCTCCGATGAGGTGCTGGAAGCGGCTGCCCAGGCGGGACCCCGCTTCGGCGCGCTGGTCAAGGGCTGTCTGGCCAGACTGTAACGCCATCGGCTCCGCAGAACGGGGAGCCGGCGCGTATTTTTCAATAATTCGAGGTATTCTCTTCATGTCCAAACAAGAAAAGAAGTCGTTCCTGGGCGGCGCGGCGGTTCTGGCTGCCGCTGTGGCCATTGTGAAGATCATCGGCGCTGTTTACAAGATCCCTCTGGGGAACATCATCGGCGACGAGGGCAAGGCCCATTTCACGGTCGCCTACAACATCTACAACCTGCTTTTGACCATCTCCACCGCGGGACTGCCGCTGGCCATCTCCAAGCTCACCAGCGAGGCCCACGCCCTGGGGCGGGAGAATGAAAAACGAAAGATCTTCAGCACGTCCATCTGGCTGTTCTTCGGCCTGGGCCTGGTGTTCTCCCTCTTCATGTTCTTTGGCTCGGCGCAGCTGGCCGCCTTCATGAACGACTCCCTGGCCTTCTGGTCCATCCGGGCTCTGTCGCCCGCGGTCTTCTGCGTGTGCCTTCTGGCCTGCATGCGGGGCTATACCCAGGGACAGGGAAACATGACCCCCACCGCGGTCAGCCAGATCCTGGAGGCGCTGTGCAAGCTGGGGATCGGACTGTCTCTTGCCTGGTATTTCCTGCAGCTGGGCAAGGGCGTGGAGATCAGCGCCGCCGGCGCCATTATGGGCGTCACGGTGGGCACGGTGCTCTCCATGGTGTTTTTGATCTTCTATCTGCTGCGCCACCGGGACCGGACGGAATCTCTGGACGTTCCGGAGAGCAGCGGCACACTGATGAAAAAGGTGCTGCTCATCGGCGTGCCCATCACGCTGAGCAACTCTGCCATGAGCATCATCACCCTCATCGACTCCAAGATCGTCCTGGGACGGCTGGAGGCGATTTCCAGTCTGCTGGCGGAAAAGCCCGCGGCGCTTTACGGGCAGTATACCTTCGGCATGGACCTTATCAACCTGCCGCCCTCCTTTGTCTATCCCGTCACCATGAGTCTCATCCCCTTCGCGGCGGCGGCCATGGCCCGGAAGGACAGCGCCGGGGCCAACCGCATCATCTCCTCCGCCTTCCGGCTCATCGCCATCCTGGCCATCCCCGCGGGCGTGGGACTCAGCGTCCTCTCCGGACCGATCCTGATGATGCTCTATCCGGCCCAGAAAGAGGCCGCCATGGCCGCAGGCCCCCACCTGCAGGTTCTGGGCATCGCCTGCATCTTCATCTGCCTCATGACTTTGACCAATGCCATTTTGCAGTCCTACGGCCATGAGCGCATCCCCATCTGCACCATGATCGCAGGCGGAATCG
>QWCN01010553.1_pt1 | contig 17027 bp, 14 predicted proteins | sample 1972711 | NCBI WGS metagenome assembly QWCN01 (sample SAMN09866707, study PRJNA288562) | Human gut metagenome isolate term1_stool, whole genome shotgun sequencing... | isolation source: gut | host: Homo sapiens | place: USA: California | reverse complement strand
TGGTCTCGCAGGTGCAGCCAAGGCAGGCACCAATGCCGCAGGCCATCTTCTTTTCCATGCTCACAAAGCAGGGGGTGCCTTTTTCGGCACACAGGCGGGCGGCGTTCTTCATCATCACGGTGGGGCCGCACACCAGCACCACGTCGTAATCGGCGGGGTCGTACAGCTGGGTGACAAAGCCGTGGAAGCCCACCGCGCCGGTGTCGGTGGACACCTTGACGAGGTTTGCGATGCTGCGGTACTCCTCCATGCAGTAGGGGGTGTCGCGGAAGCCGAAGAACACATCCGGCTTTACCCCGGCAGCGGCCAGCTCGCGAGTGAGCTGGAACATGGGCGCAGTGCCGATGCCGCCGCCCACCACGGCGATCTTTTTGTACTTGCTCAGGATGTCCGGCACATCAAAGCCGTTGCCCATAGGGCCGGTAAGCTGGAAGGTATCCTGCTGCTTGAGCTGTGCCAGCTTCTCGGTGCCCTCGCCCACAACCTGATACAAAAACTCGATGGTGCTGCTGTCCGGGTTCCAGCGGTGCACGCTGATGGGGCGGGACAGGAAGGGCGCTTCATCTGCGCCCCAGGAGCGCAGGGTGAAGAACTGGCCTGCGTGGGGGGCGTGGTCGCGGTCCGGCCACACCACGGTCAGCAGGCGGATGTCCGGGGCAATGACCTCATTGCGCAGGACGGTGGCTTCACAGCAGGCTGCACGCATGAGCAATGGCCTCCTTCATGTTCACACACTCGTTGTAAGCGGCCTCGTCAAAGGCAACGCCCGGCTGCTTTTTGTAAGCCAGCAGGATGCCGCGGCTGGAGTTGACCACGCCGCCGTTGCCCTTGGTCAGGTACTGAGCAATATCCTCGGCCTTGCCGCCCTGTGCGCCGTAGCCGGGGATCAGGAAGAAGCTGTCCTGGTACTTTGCGCGGATCTCGGTGGCTTCCTCGATGTGGGTGCCGCCGATGACCAGACCGATGGAGGAGTAGCCGTGCTCGCCCATGTAGTCCTTGCCCAGTGCGTTCAGCTTGTCACCCACCAGATCGTAGACGTGGCGGCCGTCGGCCAGCTTCTCGTACTCAAAGTCCTTGGCACCTCCGTTGGAGGTGCGGCAGAGTACGAACATACCCTTGCCCTGCTTTTCGGCATAGGGCAGATAGGGGCTGATGGAGTCCAGACCCATGTAGGGTGCCAGCGTGACGAAATCGCTCTCAAAATCGCCGGTGAAGTGACCCATGGCATACATCTCGGCGGTCTTGGCGATATCGCCGCGCTTGATGTCCGCGATCACCGGCACACCGGCCTCGCGCACAGCCTTCAGGGTGTCGGCGTAGGCCTTCATGCCCTCCATGCCCAGAGACTCATAATAAGCGATCTGCACCTTGTAGCAGCCAGCCACAGCCTTGGTGGCATCGATGAGCTTCTTGTTGAAGCGCACGATGTTCTCGCCCTTGGTCAGGGTGCTGTCCACAAAATCGGCAGGCAGGTAGCTGAAGTCGGTGTCCAGACCCACGCACACCGGGCCGCGGGCTTCCACAGCTTCGTACAGTTTGTCCATGTTCGTCATTTGGGTGTCCTCCTGTAAGTCGTATTGTAGAACCCTCTCAGGCGCTTGCGCGCCAGCTCCCCCGAAGGGGGAGCTTTTTCTCTTGAGGGCAACTGTTTCTTTTCGTAATATGCGAACTGCTTTCCGTACTCTCAGGCAAAGCCTGACGGCTTTGCCTGAGAGGGTTTCGTTCTTTTTACTCCTCGGCCTGATAGGTGATCTTACCGGCCTTGATGGTGGCAAACACCTTGCCGTAAAGCTGTGCACCGTCAAAGGGGGTGTTGTGGCTCTTGGAGTGCAGCTTTTCCTTTTCCACCGTGTAGGGGGTATCCAGATCCACCAGCACAAAGTCGGCATCAAAGCCCGGCTCCAGCTGACCCTTGGCAAGGCCAAGGATCTCGGCGGGGCGGGTGCTCATCAGGTGCACCAGCAGCTCCAGCGGCAGACCCTCCTGCTTGCAGAGCTTGGTGTAGCACACGCCGAAGGCGGTCTCGCTGCCCACCATACCGGCCATGCCCTTCAGCTTATCCTCTTCGGAGTGGGGTGCGTGGTCAGTGGCAATGGCGTCCACGATGCCGGTGCGGATGCCCTCCACCAGCGCTTCCACATCATCGGCGGTGCGGATGGGCGGGTTGACCCGGTAGTCGCAGGTATCGTTGGTGAACCACAGGTGGTGGGGGGTCACCTCACAGGTGACCGGTGCGCCCCGCAGTTTTGCCATGCGGATGGCGTCCAGCGCGCCCCGGGTGGACACATGGCACATATGCAGCCGGGTCTGGTAGTACTCGCTCAGCCAGCAGTTGCGCACCGTCTCGATATCCTCGGCCAGACGGTAGTCCCACGGGCTGATCTCCATATCCTCGGCGTGGCTCATGACCGTGATGTCCTTTTGGGTGCAGATGGCAAATGCCCGCGCCATGGTGGCGTTATCCTGCACGCCGTGGCCGTCCTCGGTGATGAACTTCACACTGGCGGGCAGGGTCTTGAGATGGTCGATGCTCACACCGTCAAAGTTCTCGGTGATGGAGACGGTCTGGTTTGCATCGCACAGCCCTACCTCGGCGGCTTTCTGTTCCACCATCACAGCCTGTGCGGCAGAAGAGCAGACGGGCTTTGTGTTGGGCATCAGGTTTACAAAGGTGTAGCCGCCGGCGGCAGCGGCGCGGCTGCCGGTCTCGATGTCCTCCTTGTACTCAAAGCCCGGGGTGCGCCAGTGGCAGTGCAGATCCACAAATGCAGGCAGCACAGTCAGCCCACCGGCATCCACCACCGTCTCGTTCTCGGCGGCAAGGGCGGAAAGATCCTGCCCTACGGCAGCGATCTTTCCATCCTTTACATAGATCTCGAGCGGCCGTCCCTCGGTGTTCACAGCGTTTGTCAGCAGCATCGCGGTTCCCTCCTATAATGGTATTTTTGTGTATCAGACGCCCGAAAACGGGCAAAAAAAAACTTTTCCCCGCAAAGGGAAAAGCTCATTGCGCAAAAAAAGGAAACAACGAAGCCACGGCAAAACCGGACGCGAACTGCTTGTTCAGTTTCGGGTTCTGGGCGCTGCACAGCATGGTGTTTCTCCTTTTCTTGATGGTTGCGTTTTCATTCGTATTATTTTATCATAGAACCGCAAAATGTGTCAATGGCTGCGCGCAAAAACAGGTGCTAAAAGGTTTCTGGTATCTCTCGCCGAATTTTGGATACTCTACCCAAAACCCGGGCAACGCGGCAAAATAACTGCCATTTTGTTCCACAATCCCTAGCGCAGCACTGTACTTTCGTTGCCTGCTGTGCTATTATAATACGGTAAAAGGGAGAGCCCCGCCGCGTGGGCGGGTGTTTATGGGAAAGAGAGGTTTTCCGCATGGGTTTACTTGAGGACGCGCGGAACATCCAGCGCAAGGACCCCGCCGCACGCAGCGTGCTGGAGGTAATGCTGCTGTACCCGGGATTCCACATTCTGGTGTACCACCGCATTGCGCACTGGCTGTACGGGCACAAACACTTTTTTCTGGCACGGTGGGTCAGCCAGCATGGCCGCCACCGCACCGGCATCGAGATCCACCCGGGTGCCACCATCGGCAAGTGTCTGTTCATCGACCACGGCATGGGCATCGTGTTCGGCGAGACTTGCGAGATCGGAGACAACTGCACCATCTACCACGGGGTAACGCTGGGCGGTACCGGCAAGGATACTGGCAAGCGCCACCCCACCTTGGGCAACAACGTGCTCATCGGCGCTGGCACCAAGGTGCTGGGTCCGGTGTTCATCGGGGATAACGCCCGCATCGGTGCAGGCAGCGTGGTGCTGCGCAACCTGCCCGCCAACTGCACCGCCGTGGGCGTACCCGCCGAGGTGGTGCGCATCAACAACAAGGCGGTGAACCCCGCCGATGATCTGGATCAGCAGGATCTGCCAGATATCGTCTCGCAGCGGCTCACCGATCTGGATCGCCGCCTGAGCCAGCTGGAAAAAACTGCGCAGGGCGATATCCCGCCCACTGCCGCACAGATCGCCGCCCGGCAGCGGAAATAAAAGATTTCTTTGAAAAAAAGAGGAGACAGGCTTCCCGGAAAGGTCGCCTGTCTCTTTTTTTGTTGTCAGCTGCGGTTATAACACCGGCTCACCGTTTTCTTTATTGCAATACATCCGGGCATCGGCCTGCCGGATGGCCTCGGTCAAGGGCTGCACATTGCACACGCCGCCAATGCTTACCGAAAGCCGGAGCTCCGGGTGGCTGGGCACCCGCGCTGCCTGCACAGCGTTCTGCACTCGTCGGATGACGCTTTCTACGCCGTCAGGGCAGTTCTGGGGCATCAGCAGCAGAAATTCATCGCCGCCATAGCGGATCAGGATATCAGTCTGACGCAGACAGCTCTGCATGGCTGCGGCCACGGTCTGCAATGCTTCGTCTCCCACCAGATGTCCAAAGCTGTCGTTGACCGACTTGAACTGGTTCACATCGATCATCGCCACACCGCCGTGCATCTCGCCCCCGGCAAGGAACTTATCAAAATAGCGGCGGGTGTAGGCCCCGGTCAGAGGGTCTACGAAGGCGCTGCGCTCCATGCCGTTGCAGCGGTCCAGCAGCAGCCGGTGGCCGCCCATATCCAGCCAGCGGCCATCCGTCAGCCGGGTGACCATTTCCAGCATACAACCCCTGCCGCCTACCTCGATATACTTGGAAATGACAAAATAGGCTTCCTCGTCCTTGAACTCGATCTTATTCAGGATGGTCTTGCGGGCGTAGGCTTTGGCGGAGATGCAGTTTTCGCACCGGGTATCCTTGTTCCATACCATGTGGCAGTTGCCGGGCTTTTCGGTCAGGATGCCGTCACTGTCCAGCGCAAGCACCTTGCGGTGCTCCGGGTCTACCAGACGCACCACATCAAAGATGCCCTGCAGCCGCCGTAGGAACCGGGCGGAATCTTCCTCCGGGTCGATGGCGGTCAGCAGCTCTGCCTGATGCTCCACGCGGTGCTGTTCATCGGTGAGGTGCCCCAGCACGTTCACGCAGCGGCGCACCCCGGCACCGCTCCAGATGGTATGCAGCGCCATCCGGTGCAGGTGCGGCTTCCCATCTCGCTGCACCATTACCGGCAGCACCACGTCCGGCGCTTCCGGCGTGGCGCGGCTGATGGCCTTGGAAAGCTTGCGCCGATCCTGTTCGTTCAAAAAGCTGAGCCCCTTGCCCTGCGCAAAATCGGTCACCGTTTTTTGCTGCAAAGGCTCGGCATGGTAGTCATACACGGTCACGTTGCCTGCCAGCAGGTCGTAGTCGAACCGGATGCCACCGCACTGGGCGGCGTAGAAATCCGTGCGCTCCTTTTCCTGCTCCAGCAGCAGCTGGGAGTGGTTCTCCCGGGGCAGCGCCTCACGGTGCAAAATCTCCTCGGAAAGGCGGTGGGTCTCCTGCCGGAAGCCCCTGTCCCACTCCGAGCGGGTCAGCTCGGTGCGCAGCTGCTCCGAGGACTCTCGCAGGCAGTCCAGCAGCAGCGGGTTGAAGGCGCCGCACTCGCCGTTCAGGATCATGCGCAGCGCGGTGTCGTGGTCGTAGGCGTGCTTATAGCAGCGCTCGCTGGTCAGGGCGTCGTACACGTCCGCCAGTGCCACCACCTGCGCCGCAATGGGGATCTCATCTTCTTTCAGCCGGTCAGGGTAGCCATTGCCGTCCCAGCGCTCGTGGTGCCAGCGGCAGATGGCGTGCGCCACCTGCAAAAGCGGCTCGTCCCGCGCAATAGCCCGTCCCAGATCCTGCAGCATCTGCGCACCCGCCACGGTATGGTTCTTGATAATGGCAAACTCCTCGGCAGTCAGGCGGCCGGGCTTGTTCAGGATTTCCTCCGGGATGACGATCTTGCCGATATCATGCAGCGCCGAAGCGGTGCTGATGAGGGCGATATCGCTTTCGTCCAGCTGATAGCGGTCGGTCTTTTGCACCAACCGGTGCAAAAGCAGGTCGGTCAGGGTGCGGATGTGCAGGACATGAAGCCCGCTTTCGCTGTTGCGGAACTCCACCACATGGCTCAGAATGCTGATCATCAGCACGCTGTTATGCTCTTTTTCGTACACCTGATCGGTGACAAGGCGGGTGAGCCGCTTTTGCTTGGCGTACAGCATGAGGATATTCTTCACCCGGCGCAGCACCATGATCCGCTCGAAAGGACGGCGGATATAATCCGTTACACCCAGATCGTAGGCGCGCTCTATGTTGGCAGTATCCTCTGCCGCCGAGATGACGATGACCGGGATCTCGTCCAGCCATGCGTGGTACTTCATCACCCGCAGCACGTCAAAGCCGTCCATGCCCGGCATCATCAGATCCAGCAGAAGCAGGGAGATATCCGTGCGCTGCCGCATCAGTTCCACTGCCGCTGCGCCGTCCTCTGCTTCCAGATAGTCATAGCCATCGCCCAGTATCTCCTTGAGCAGGGCACGGTTGATCTCGGAATCATCCGCGATCAGGATCTTCGGTTTCTCGTTCATGGCCATGTTTCTCCTTTTGCGGCGCATCCTTCTGCCCCGGCTTTGTTCCGGGCACACCGTCCGCACTGACTGGATGTAATAGGTTTTCCCTGGCATCCGCTTTATTGCATTCATTTATACTTTACTGGATTTTACAGCAAAATGCAAGACTGAGCGCAGCATTTTCTGCCATTTTCCGGTATTTTCTGCAAACGTTTTCATTCCCGGTTGTATAAATGCAATCCAATTTTTACAGTACCCTTTGCAAACGTTGTTCGAAAGCAAGCCCGCGAAATATAAACCTTATTTCCGCTGATGATGCGCAAAGCAAAGCGGAGCGCATTTTAAATCGTTCCACTCTGAAAGAAAAAGGACTGCTGCGCAAAAAACGCAACAGTCCTTCTCAAGTTTATTCTTGGGGCATCATGGCATCGAACCAGCCCATCAGCTCCGCAGCCATCTGTTCCAGCCGGGTCTCCGGCTTCCACGCAGGCTGTGCGGGCTCCGGGGGTAATGCCTGTTCCGGAGCGCAGAGCAGTTCTTCCGTTTCCGGTGCAGGCTGTTCCGGGGCAGCCTCGCACTGCGGATCAACCTCGGGGGGTGTGTCCGGCTGCGCAGGTGTTTCCGGGGCGGTCTGCTGCATGGCGGCAAGAGCAGCCTCGGCTCTGCGGCAGGCGGCTTCGGCCTTTTCTGCCCGGGCATTGGCCTGTTCCAGCTGCTCCCACGCCTGCTCACAGGCGGCTTCCAGCTCTGCATTATCGTGCTTGAGGGCAAGCAGGGTGCGCTCAAAGGCGAACATCCGGGTCTGATACCGGCGCACCTCGGCGCGTGCCGCAGCCAGCTTGCGGCTCAGCTGCTCTGCCTGTGCCCGGGCGCTTTCCGCCTGTGCTGCGGCAGATGCCTGTACAGCGACCTGCCGGGCAAATTGTCCGCGCAGGGCACCGGTCTCCCGCTCTGTCTGCACCATGATGCCCTCCCATGCACACCTTGCACGGGGCTTTCGCTGACCGCATGGGCGCAGCTGCCAGCCCCATTGTAGCCTGTAATTACTTCCGCTTGTTCAGGATGGCCAGCAGCTCGTCGTAGTAACGGTTGTCGCTGCTTTCCTCTTCCACGGCCTTCTTTTCAGCCGGAGCAGCAGCAGCCGGGGCGGCATTGGATGCCGGGGCTGCGCTTGCGCCGGTATCGCTGCTGAACACCGCAGTCGGCACAGACTGTGCACCGCCCATAGCGTTGTTGATGCTGTTGCGCAGGTCGCTGGCGCTCTTGTTGTCAAAGCCGGTGGCCACAACGGTCACGCGCATCTCGTCGGACAGGTTCTCATCAAAGGCAGTACCCCAGATGATGTTTGCATCGGGATGTGCGCTCTGGGTGATGAGGCCTGCGGCGGTCTCCACGTCCTCCAGACCGATGTCCGGGCTGGAAGTGATGTTGATGATAACGCCGTGTGCACCGGCGATGCTGGTCTCCAGCAGCGGGCTGGAGATAGCAGCCTTGGCGGCATTCTCGGCCTTGCCTGCACCCTTGGCGCTGCCCACGCCCATGTGGGCGTAGCCGGCATCCTTCATGATGGAGCGCACGTCGGCAAAGTCCAAGTTGATGAAGGCGGGCACGTTGATCAGGGCAGAGATGGACTCAACGCCCTGACGCAGCACGTTGTCGGCAGCCTGGAAGGCATTCATCAGGGTGATCTTTTCCTGACTGATCATCTTCAGGCGCTCGTTGGGGATGACGATCAGGCTGTCAACGTGCATCAGCAGGTTGGCAATGCCCTGCTCGGCCAGCCCCATCTTGCGCTTGCCCTCAAAGGAGAAGGGCTTGGTAACGATGCCAACGGTCAGGATGCCCAGATCGTGTGCCACCTCGGCCACAACGGGTGCTGCACCGGTGCCGGTACCGCCGCCCATGCCGGCGGTGATAAAGACCATCTGGGAGCCCTTGAGGGCGTTTGCGATCTCGTCCTTGCTTTCTTCAGCGGCGCGCTGGCCGATCTCCGGGTCTGCACCCGCACCGCGACCCTTGGTCAGCTTGGAACCCAGCTGCACCTTGACCGAGGCATGGTTCTTGGCCAGTGCCTGCTGGTCAGTATTCATTGCGATGAACTCCACGCCCTGCAGGCCATCGCTCACCATGCGGTTCACGGCGTTGCCGCCGCCGCCGCCCACACCGATCACCTTGATCGTCGTAACGTTTTCGTCCAGTTCTTCATCGAGCATCAATGCCATAACTTTGTCCTCCATCGGATTTTTATGTGGAACTGCGCAAATGCCGCACAGAAATTATCATACGATATTTATATAACTGTATCGTATCATTTTTTTGCTCCGATTGCAAGACAAAATTGCTTTTTCGTGGGTGTTTTTTTCACAACCCCACTCCGGGCGGGTATTTCCTGCCAAATCTGTGCGCCCAGCCCCGCCAAAAGCCGGTCAAGGTCTGCATATCCGCGCCGGACAAACTCCACCCCGCCAAGGCGGCTGCTGCCCCGGGCAGCCAGCGCCGCAAGCGCCAGCGCCGCCCCGCCCCGCAGGTCCGGTGCAGTCAGCTTTGCCCCGCGCAGCGTCCCGCCCGGCTGCACATACAGGGTGCGCTCTGCCACCCGGACGTTTGCCCCCAGCGCCGCAAAACCCTCGGCACAGGCAAAACGATTTTCAAACACCCTGTCCTGCAGGCGGCTTTCCCCCTGTGCGCAGAGCATCACCGCCGCCAGCAGCGGGGCGGCGTCCGTGGCAAGGCCCGGGTAGGGTGCTGTGTGCACGTTTCCCGCGCCGCGCAGTGCCCCGAACCGCGAAATGGCGGCAGCATCGCGTGCCCGCTCTACGGTGCAGCCCATTTGTTCCAGAATTTCCAGCAGCGGGGCATACAGCCCGGGTGCGCAGCCCGCCAGTTCTACCCTGCCGCCCGCCGCTGCTGCCGCGCAAGCCAGCGTAGAGGCGATGATGCGGTCTGCCACCGGCATGAAGGTGCAGCCCGCAAGGCAGCGCCTTCCCTGCACCCGGATGGTGTCGGTGCCCGCGCCCTCCACGCAGCCGCCGCAGGCGTTGAGAAAGGCGGCAAGATCCGCGATCTCCGGCTCTTTTGCAGCGCCATGCAACACGATCTGTCCCTGCGCCGTGGCGGCGGCCAGCAGCAGCGTCTCGGTAGCGCCCACACTGGGGAAGGCAAGACAGATCTCCGCGCCCCGCAGCCCCGCCGGGGCGTACAACGTAAGCTGTCCGGGCGCTGCGGGCAGCTGCCGCACCCCCATCTGCGCCAGCCCCTGCAAATGCAGGTCGATGGGTCTTGCCCCAATACGGCAGCCCCCGGGCAGTACGGTGCTTACCCGCCCCAGCCGCGCCAGCAGCGGCGCACAGAACAGGATGGACGCCCGCATCCGGCCTGCGGCCTCCGGTGCAAGGTCGGTGCGCATAGGCTGTCCCTGCACCACCAGTTCTGTGCCCTGCCAGCCCGCTGTGCAGCCCACGCCCCGCAGCAGGGCAAGACAGTCCTCTACGTCCGTCAGGCGCGGCACATTTTGCAGCCGCACCGGCCCGCTGCACAGCAGCGAAGCTGCCAGCAGCGGCAGCACACTGTTTTTGGCCGCAGGCACTTCCACCCTGCCCTGCAAAGGCCGCCCGCCCGTAATGATCCAATCCCCAGCCATGCCAAGACCCCCGTTCTGCAAAAGATACCCCATGGTATGCAAAACGAGGGTCTTTGGTCAACAAAATGCGCCGGAAACAACTCTCCCGCCGTCTGCAGGATTTGTCTGGTCATTTGTCCGTTTTTTCTCGCATTTCCGCGCCGCTCCTGCCCTGCCGCGGCAGGAAATGCCGGTCTTTATCAGCTTTCGCCCCGGGAGACGGAAAGCACGATGCCCATCTCGCCCAAAAGCATCATCAGGCTGGTGCCGCCGGAGGAGAAAAAGGGTAGACTGATGCCGGTGTTGGGGATGGTGTTGGTGACCACCGCGATGTTCAACACTGCCTGCAGCGCCACCTGCACCACAAAGCCCACCACCAGCAGTGCGCCAAAGCGGTCCGGCGCGTGCGCCGCCAGCGTGATGCCCCGCCACAGCAGCGCGCTGAACAGCAATATCACCGCACACGCGCCCAGAAAGCCCAGTTCCTCGCAGAGGATGGAAAAGATGAAGTCGTTCTGCGGCTCGGGCACGAACAGATGTTTCTGACGGCTGTTGCCCAGCCCCAGCCCTGCCGCCCCGCCGGAGCTGATGGCATATAGGCTCTGGATGGTCTGGTGTCCATCGCCCAGCGGGTCGGCAAAGGGGTCGAGCCAAGAGTTGAGCCGGTCGGCGGCATAGGGCACTAGTTCCGGCATGAGCACGATGGCCGTGCCAATGGCGGCAGCGCCGCCCGCCCCCGCCAGCATGAACCACCGCAGCCCGGTGCCGCCCACGAACATGAGCACCGCGCCGATACTCAAGATCAGCACCGTGCCGGAAAGGTGGGGTTCCAGCAGCATGAGCACTGCCACCACCCCCAGCACCAGCGCAAAGGGTACTACCCCCACCGCAAAGCTGCCCATGCGGTCGTGGTTCAGGGCGATGATATGGGCAAATACCAGCACCACCGCAAATTTGGCGATCTCGCTGGGCTGTAATGTGCCCAGCCCCGGCAGCACCAGCCAGCGCTTACAGCCGTTATACTCCGGCATGAACAGCACCGTCGTCAGCAGCACCAGCGAGAGCGCCAGCAGCGGCCACGCCAGCTTGTGATAGATGTGGTAGTCCACCCGGCTGGCCATCCACATCGCCGCCAGACCCATGGCGGCGTACAGCAGCTGCGGCCGCACATAGGCAAAGGCGTCCTGCCGCCGGTACAGTGCCACCGCGCTGCTGGCGCTGCACAGCATCACCAGCCCAAAGGCTACCAGCGTGAGCACCAGCACCAGAAAGGGCAGGTCCATGGGCGGCAGCGGCCGCAGCAGCCCTTTGCGGGCAGCAGTTCTGTGCAATCCCGGTCACCTCCGTTTCTGTTATTGTACGCGGGTGCGGGGGCGGTTAGTCATACACGCTGCTGCCGGGCGCATAAACTGCCCGCAAAGGGGGTGCTGCCATGCGCGGCTCAAAACCCACGGACGCCCTGCGCACTTTACCGGAGCGGGCGTTCCGTCTGCGGGCGCGGCTCATTGCGGTGGGGCTGTGCGCCATCTGCTTTGCAGGGCTCATCGGGCGACTGTTCTGGCTGCAATTATGCACCGGCGGCTGGTACACCCAGCGGGCGCTGGGACAGCAGCTGCGGGACACCGTTGTGCCCGCTGACCGGGGCAAAATATACAGCGCCGATGGTGCGCTGCTTGCTGCCAACAGCAGCTGCTGGACCCTGCGCGCCAGCCCCCGGGAGATGCCGGAGGAGAAGCTTGCCCTTGCCGCCAAAGGGCTTGCGGAGATACTGGAATTGGACGAGGCAAAACTGCTGGAAAAGTTCAGCGACCGGCGCTCCAACGACTGCCTTTTGCGCTACCGGGTGGAGCGGGAAATTGCTGATGCAGTGCGGGATTTCTGCGCAGAAAACGGCATTACCGGCGTGCGCATCAATCAGGACTCCAAGCGCTGGTACCCACAGGGGGAGCTGCTGGCCTCGGTGCTGGGGTTTACCAATGTGGACAACGCCGGGGTCAGCGGGCTGGAGCTGAAATATAACGACACCCTTACCGGGCAGAATGGGGTGGTGCTGACTGCGGTGAATGCTTGGGGCTACACGCTGGCGCAGAGCTACGAGACGGAACTTACGCCCGTGGAGGGCAGCGGGCTGCGGCTGACCATCGATGCAAATATTCAACATTACCTTGAAAATGCGTTGAATTATGCGGTGCAGGAGCACCATGTAGCTGCCCGCAGCGTGGGCATCGTGATGGATGTAAACACCGGGGCAGTGCTGGCCATGGCCACCACCCCCGCCTACGACCCCAACCAGCCCCGGGTGATCGCCGACAAGGCCGCGCGCGCCACCGTGGACGCTCTTTCCGGTAAAGAGCGCGCCGCCGCCCTGCAGCTGGCACAGCAGACCCAGTGGCGCAACAAGGCGGTAAGCGACTTATACGAGCCGGGCAGCGTGTTCAAACTCATCACCTGTGCGGCAGCGCTGGATGCCGGTGCCATCACCCGGCACTCCACCTTTTACTGCGGAGACTCCATCTCGGTGGCAGGCACGCGGTTCCACTGCGCCAACCACAAACGCCACGGCAGCCAGACCGTGACACAGGCGCTGGAAAACTCCTGCAATCAGAGCTTCATCCAGATCGGGGCGCGGCTGGGCAAGCAGGCTTTCTGCGATTATTTTGCCGCCTTTGGCCTGCGGGAGCCCACCGGCATCGACCTGCCCGCCGAGCCGAAAAAGAGCCTGTACTACACCGCCGACCGCATGGGGCCGGTAGAGCTGGCGTCCTGTGCCTTCGGGCAGAGCAGCAAAATTTCCTATCTGGAAATGGCTGCTGCCGTCTGCGCGGTGGTAAACGGCGGGCGTCTGATGCAGCCGTATCTGGTATCGGACATCCTTGCGCCGGACGGCAGCGTTTTGCAGCACAATGCCCCGGTGTGCAAGCGGCAGGTGATCCAGCCCGCCACCTCCGCCGCCATGCGGGAGATGATGGAGGCGGTGGTGCTGTACGGCGGCGGACGCAACGCACAGATCGCGGGCTACCGGGTGGGCGGCAAAAGCGGCACCAGCCAGAAGCTGGACAGCGCCGACGAGAAAGCCCGCATCGCCAGCTTTGTGGCGGTAGCGCCCATTGATGATCCGCAGTTTTTGTGTCTGGTCTGTCTGGATGAGCCACACAGCTGGACCACCGCCGGCGGCAGTCTTTCAGCACCGGTCTGCGCCGAGGTGCTGGAGCAGACGCTGGTGTACAAGGGCGTCCCCCGGGCAGCGGACACCGGCAGCGCAGACGCGCCGACTGCCGCCCTGCCCGCCGATGGGGACAGCTTTGATGGGGCGTGACGATTTGGAATGGCCTCCGCTTGCGCTCTGGCCATAGTCAGCGGAAAAATTATTTTAAATAGAGCAATGCCGGAGCGTCTGCGGACGCCCCTCCCTGCCTCTGGCCCAGCGGAGCGTCTTTGCACGCTTGCGGCAAGCAGATACCTTTACCCGCAGCGCCGCTGCAAATGCTGCTATTCAGCCGCAAAAAAAATAACGGAACGTCCGCAGACATTCCGTTACGCTGAAATGTATAATGATTTTTAGTTCTGGTTCGGCTGGGGACGGAAGGTGATCTCGCCGGTGGTGCTGTCCATGGCGTCCACGATGGCAAGGCTCTCCAGCTGGATGCCCTTGCTGCGGATCAGCTCGCCGCCCTGCTGGAAGCCCTTTTCCACAGCAATGCCGATGCCCTCTACGGTGGCACCGGCTTCCTCGGCCAGTTCCAGCAGACCCATCAGGGCGCAGCCGTTGGCCAGAAAATCGTCGATGATCAGCACATGATCCTCCGGGGTGAGGAACTTTTTAGAGACGATGACGTTGTAGATCTTTTTGTGGGTGAAGGACTGGATCTGAGTCTTGTAGTTGTCGTAGTCCAGATTGATGCTCATGGATTTTTTTGCAAACACCACCGGCACGTTCAGCTCGCTGGCCACCACAGCCGCAATGCCGATGCCGCTGGCTTCGATGGTGAGCACCTTGTTGATGGGCTTGCCCGCAAACAGGCGCTTCCACTCCCGTGCCATCTCGCGGAACAGCGGGATGTCCATCTGGTGGTTGATAAAGCTGTCCACCTTGAGCACGTTGCCTTCGCGCACAATGCCGTCCTTGCGGATACGATCTTCCAGCATCTTCATAAAGTATATCCTCCAACCCTTGCAGGTGCGTTTTCTGTCTCCGGCTCGCCCGCCGCGAAAAGCGCCCGCCTGTTTTCCATTCCCGGGCGCGCGCCACACGCGCCCATCATATAATGTTTCACCTAGTATACCGGAAGCATCCCGCTTTGACAAGGGGTTTTCTTGCCAAAATTCGTAAAAATACGGCACCAAACCTCTTCGTTTTTTCTAAAAGTATGACCTTGTCCAAAAATACCGAAACTTCGCGAGGTTGTCGGGTCATTTTTGGTTTATCCTCCCTTGTTCTTTCGCGGTTTTCGAGTATACTATTCTTGTAGGAGAAGGGTAATATCCGGGATTTTTGACCGGACGAGGAGGAAAATGGTATGAAAACAGGACTTGTGTTGGAAGGCGGCGCTATGCGCGGAATGTTCACCGCTGGCGTACTGGATGTGCTGATGGAGCATAACATCCAGCTGGACGGTGCCATTGGCGTGTCGGCGGGGGCAGTGTTCGGCTGCAACTACAAGTCGCACCAGATCGGGCGCACCATCCGCTACAACACGGAATACTGCAATGACAAGCGCTACGCCGGCTTTGGCAATCTGCTGCGCACCGGCAACCTGTACAGCGAGCAGTTCTGCTACCATACCGTGCCGGAAAAGCTGGACCCTTTTGATACCAAGGCTTTCCGGGAGAACCCCATGGACTTTTTTGTGGTGTGCACCGATGTGCACACCGGCGAGCCCATCTACCACAAGTGCCGCACCGGCGATGCCGAGGACATCCGGTGGATGCAGGCATCGGCATCCATGCCGCTGGCGGCAAAGATCGTAAAGATCGGCCACTATCAGCTGTTGGACGGCGGTGTGGCAGATTCCATTCCTGTGCGCTTTTTCGAGTCCATCGGCTACAAGCGCAATCTGATCATCCTGACCCAGCCCAAGGGTTTTGTAAAGCAGAAAAACAAGATGCTGCCCCTTATCCGGGCAAGGTATGTACGCTATCCCGCTTTTGTGGAGGCCGTGGCAGACCGGCACCAGCGCTACAATGAGACGCTGGCCTATATTTCCATGCTGGAGCAGTCCGGCCGGGCCTTCGTCATCCGCCCGCCCATCCCGCTGGAGATTCCCTCTATGGAGCGCGACCCCGCCCAGCTGCGCCGCGTTTACGAGACCGGCCGTGCCGTGGCACAGATCCAGATCGACAAGATTGCAGCCTATGTGGAGGAGTGCAAGGCTGCACCGGAAGAATAAGATGAAAGGCTGCTGCACAGGTTTGTGCAGCAACCTTTTTTGATAAGAGAACGATCGGGAATGTCCTCCGCTTTGCTTTGGGCATATTCAGCGGAAAAATATTTTTATTGAGCAATCCCGGAAAGTCTGCGGACTTTCCGGGATTGCATTTTCACGAGATAAAAAAGAGGCCTGCACCTTGCGGTGCAGACCTCTTGATGTTCAAGAAAGAACGGTAAGAGATGTTCAAGAAAGAACGGTAAGAGAAGGGGTTAAATTACTTAACCTCAACCTTAGCGCCAGCCTCTTCCAGCTTCTTCTTGATGTCGTCAGCCTCAGCCTGGGAGACCTTCTCCTTGACAGCCTTGGGAGCGCCATCAACGATAGCCTTAGCCTCCTTCAGGCCCAGACCGGTGATTTCCTTAACGACCTTGATGACCTGCATCTTGGTAGCGCCAGCCTCAGCCAGGATGACGTCGAACTCGGTCTTCTCTTCCTCAGCGGCAGCAGCAGCGCCAGCAGCAGCGGGAGCAGCAGCAGCAACAGCAGAAACACCGAACTCCTCGCAGTAGGTGTCGATCAGTTCCTTCAGCTCCAGAACGGTCAGGCCCTTGACGGACTCGATGATGGCAGTAATCTTCTCAGAAGCCATGGTAATAACCCTCCAATATCAATGGTTTTAGTTTGTTTCAGTTTTTTGTTAAGCGGCGGTCACGCAGCCATTAGGCAGCGGGCTCCTCCTGCTTGTCGGCATAAGCCTGCATTGCAACGGCCAGACCAGACAGGGTGCTGGTGAGGGCGCCTGCAAACATGGACAGCATACCTTCGCGGTTGGGCAGCTTTGCGATGGCGTTGGTCTCGGCGGCGTTCATAGCCTTGCCTTCCATGAAGCCAGCCTTCACGACGAACTTCTTGGACTTATCGCCATCCTGATACTTGCACAGGATGCGGGCAGCAGCCATGGGATCCTCTTCGTGAGCAAAAGCGACAGCGGTGTCGCCCTTGAAGTTCTCAGCCAGACCCTCCAGAGCGGTACCCTCCTTACGGAGCTTGGTGTCGTTCTCGACGTTAATGCCGCCGTAAGCGACGACGCAGCCGGAAACCGCACTCTCAAACTTTGCCTTCAGATCAGCGACGTAAGCCTGCTTTTCAGAAAGAATCTTTGCACTGGGCATTCGGTTTCACCTCGTTTCAAAAACTTGTATCGAAAGCCGGAGCAATGAAAAAAGCCTCTCTCCCGCGCACTGCGCCGAGAGAGAGGCATAAAGCAACTTTACGCACGTTTCTCGGCAGGCGGTCAAACTTTACACTGGACTCCAGCGCCTGCTGTCTTAAAAACAGCATGATTATAATACCGCAAACGTGCGGCGTTGTCAAGTACTTTTTTCAATTTCCGACAAAATTTTTCTGCCATTCCGCAGAACAGCAGAAAAACATCAGAAATTCAAATTAGACACCGTACTTCAGGGTGTTCAGACGGATGCCAGGGCCCATGGTGGTGGCGATGGTAGCGCTCTTGAAGTAGGTACCCTTTGCTGCAGCGGGCTTTG
>QWCN01004666.1_pt1 | contig 17070 bp, 12 predicted proteins | sample 1972711 | NCBI WGS metagenome assembly QWCN01 (sample SAMN09866707, study PRJNA288562) | Human gut metagenome isolate term1_stool, whole genome shotgun sequencing... | isolation source: gut | host: Homo sapiens | place: USA: California | reverse complement strand
GGGGAAGGCTTTTCAGCCACAAACAAAAAATAACCCCGCCCCGTCAGGAACTGCATCCTGACGGGGCGGGGTTTTCTCGTTACAGCACAAAAATTGCAGAGGAATAGTTACAAGGGCAAATTACTTGCGGCGCTTGCCCTTGCCGCCCTTGCGGGTGTTGGTCTTGGCAGCGGCGGTCTTGACGGCCTCGACGGCCTTCTCGGCAGCGGGCTTGGCAGCCTCAACAGCCTTCTCAACGACAGGCTCGGCAGCCTTGACGGCCTTCTCGACGACGGGCTTCGCAGCCTCGACGGTTTTCTCAACGACGGGCTCGGCAGCCTTGACGGCCTTCTCGACGACGGGCTTCGCAGCCTTGACGGCCTTCTCAGCGGCAGGTTTGGCAGCCTTGACGGCCTTCTCGACGACAGGCTCAGCAGCCTTGATTGGCAGCCTTGACGGCCTTCTCGACGACAGGCTCAGCAGCCTTGACGACCTCGGTGGCGGCCTTCTCGGCAGCGGCCTTGGCCTTAACGGTGGTGGCCTTCACGCTGGTCTTGGGCTTGCGGGTGACCTCGTTGATGGTCCAGAACTGGTTGTCGCCGTTGACGTCAGCCCAGATCTGCAGCACGGTGCCGTTCTCGGTAGCCATGCCGGGGTCCAGCAGCTTGCCGGCCAGATTGGACTTGATCTTGACGCGGCCATCGTTGGTAGGCTCCACGACCCACAGCTGGCTGGATGCCTGGGCACCCTCCCACTGGTGGACGCGGGTGCCGTCGCTGACGCCGCCCATGTCCAGATCCATCATCTTGCCGGTGAAGCGGTTCTGGATGCGGTAGACGCCGTCGCCTGCTGCGACGAAGTTCCACTGCTGCCACTCAAAGTTGGCGTTGTCCATCAGCTGGATCTTCGCGCCATTGTCAATGTTATAGTCAGCGACCTCAACGACCTTGCCGTTGGCGGCGCTGATGGTATAGAACTTACCCTCGGTAAGTACGGTCTGTGCAATCTTCTTCGGTGCCATATTTGTTCCTCCTATAGGTATATCATGTATATTATGCGGCAAATCTTGTTTGTAGTTTCCCTCATGCCGCGTGGTCAAACACCGCTTTTTGCGTGTCTACGTATCCTATTATAACCACTTTTTACCTTCCCGTCAACTTTTTGGCGCTGTTGCGGCATTTTGCACAAAAACCGCCGGGACGGCAGATGCTATCCCGGCAGTTTTGATTGATTTTATGCCGTTTTGCGGCTTTTTTCGACCTCTCTGCGTTTAAGAGTTCTCGGCAAAGTTGCCGGTGTACAGGCGGTAATAGCGGCCCTTCTGGGCGATCAGCTCGTCGTGGGTGCCGCGCTCAATGATACGGCCCTGCTCCAGCACCATGATGCAGTCCGAGTTGCGCACGGTGGACAGACGGTGGGCAATGACGAAGGTCGTGCGGCCATACATCAGGCCGTCCATGCCGTCCTGCACAAGCTTCTCGGTGCGGGTGTCGATGGAGGACGTTGCCTCGTCCAGGATCAGCACCGGCGGATCTGCGACAGCCGCGCGGGCAATCGCCAGCAGCTGGCGCTGGCCCTGGCTCAGGTTCGTGCCGTCGCCGGTCAGCATCGTGTTGTAGCCGTCGGGCAGATGCTTGATGAAGGTATCCGCATTCGCGAGCTTCGCGGCGGCCATGCACTCCTCATCGGTGGCGGTCAGGCGGCCATAACGGATGTTCTCCATGACCGTGCCGGTGAACAGGTGGGTATCCTGCAGGACGATGCCCAGAGAGGAGCGCAGCGCGTCCTTCTCAATGGACTTGATGTCGTGGCCGTCGTACAGGATCCGGCCCTTCTGGATGTCGTAGAAGCGGTTGATAAGGTTCGTGATCGTCGTCTTGCCCGCGCCGGTGGAGCCGACAAAGGCGATCTTCTGCCCCGGACGGCCATACAGGTTGATGTCATGCAGGACGATTTTCTTTTCGTCGTAGCCGAAGTCCACATCCTTAAAGACGATGTCGCCCTCCAGCTTGGTGTACCGGGGCTTGCCGTCGGCATCCATGCGTTTCCACGCCCACATGCCGGTGGACTCGTTCGCCTCGGTGACAGTATCGTCCGCTTCGTACTTGGCGTGGACCAGGGTGATGTCGCCCTCGTTGACCTCGGGCTTTTCATCCAGCAGCGCAAAGATACGCGCACCGCCGGCCAGCGCCATAACGACGGAGTTCAGCTGCATGGAGATCTGGCTGATGGGCTGGTTGAACTGGCGGGTCAGCACAAGGAAGCTGGCGAGACCGCCCAGCGTAAAGCCGCCGAAGCCGTTGATAGCCAGCGCACCGCCGAGGATGGCGCAGAACACGTAGGACAGGTTGCCCAGCTGGCCGTTGACGGGCATTGCTACCAGCGAATAGGAGTTTGCCTTGTCGGCGCTGTGGAACAGCTCATCGTTGAGCCTGTCGAACTCCTCAATGGCAATTTCCTCATGGCAAAAGACCTTGATGACCTTCTGGCCGTTCATCATTTCCTCAATGTAGCCGTTGACCTTGCCCAGCTCCTGCTGCTGCTTGATGAAGTATTTGCCGGAGTTGCCGGTCAGGTACTTCGTCGCCAGCAGCATGATGCCGACCATCGCGAGGGCCAGCACCGTCAGGGGGACGTTCAGATAGAGCATCGAGGCCAGCACGCCGACGAGGGTCACAACCGTGTTGACGAGCTGCGGCAGACTCTGGCTGATCATCTGGCGCAGCGTGTCAATGTCGTTCGTGTAGACCGACATAATGTCGCCGTGGGCGTGGGTGTCAAAGTATTTGATGGGCAGCGTCTGCATGTGGGTGAACATCTCGTCACGCAGGTCCTTCAGCGTGCCCTGGGTGATCCTTGCCATCAGGCGGTTCTGCACAAAGACAGCAGCGATGCCGACGCAGTAGATGACTGCCACGCGCAGGATAGCCGCGGCCAGGCCGCTGAAGTCCGTGCTGCCCGCCTTGAGCAGCGGCAGAATGTAGCTGTCGATCAGCGTCTGGGAGAACATGACGCCCTGCAGCTGGGCGAACACAGCCAGCAGAATGCAGCAGAGCACCACAATGACCTGTGCCTTATAGCGGCTCATGACATAGGCGAGGATGCGCTTGAACACCTTGCCGGGGTTTTCGACCTTGGGGCGGGGGCCATTGCTGCGCCCGCCGGGGCCGACCTTTACGACTTTAGGCTGCTGTGCCATTATGCCTCCCCTCCCTTCTCATCAAAGTCGCCGGAACCTTTGGTCTGGCTGTTGTAGACATCCTGGTAGATGGCATTTGTTTTCAGCAGGTTGGCCGGGGTGTCAAAGCCGCTGACCCTGCCGTTGTCGAGCACGAGGACCTTGTCCGCATTTTCCACGGAGGAAATGCGCTGGGCGATGATGAACACCGTCGTGCCGGGGATTTTTTCCGCAAACGAGTGGCGGATCTTTGCGTCCGTCGCGGTATCGACGGCGGAGGTGGAGTCGTCCAGGATCAGGATGCGGGGCTTTTTCAGCAGTGCGCGGGCAATGCAGAGGCGCTGCTTCTGGCCGCCGGAGACGTTGTTGCCGCCCTGCTCGATGTGGGTCTGGTACTTGTCGGGGAAGCGCTCGATAAATTCATCGGCGCAGGCCTGCTTGCAGGCGTCCTCGATCTCGGCGTCGGTGGCGTCTGGGTTGCCCCAGCGCAGGTTCTCGGCAATCGTGCCGCTGAACAGCTCGTTCTTTTGCAACACCATGGCGACGTTGTTGCGCAGGGTGTCGAGGTCATATCTGCGCACATCAACGCCGCCGATGGTCACGCTGCCCTCGGTCACGTCGTACAGACGCGGCAGCAGCTGCACAAGGCTGGACTTAGCCGAACCGGTGCCGCCAATGATGCCGATGGTCTCGCCGGACTTGATGTCGAGGTCAATGTCCTCGAGGGCCTTCTCGCCATCCTTTTTATAGGCAAAGCTGACGTGGTCGAACTTGACGGAGCCGTCTCTGACCTCCATAACGGGATCCTCACCGTTCGTCAGGTCGGACTGCTCGTCCAGCACCTCGGCCACGCGCTTGGCGGAGGCTGCAGACATCGTGATCATGACGAACACCGTGGACAGCATCATCAGGCTCATAAGGATGTTCATGCAGTAGCTCAGCATGCTCATCAGGTCGCCGGTGGTGAAGGTCGTTGCGCCGGAGCTGACGATGAGCTGGGCACCGATCCAGGAGATGAGCAGGATGCAGCTGTAGACGGTCAGCTGCATGAGCGGGGCGTTCCAGGCCAGGATCAGCTCGGCACGCATCAGCAGATTGCGCACATTCTCGCTGGCCTTGCGGAACTTCTCGCCCTCAAACTTCTCGCGCACATAGGCCTTGACAACGCGGATGGCGGAGACATTCTCCTGCACGCTCTCGTTCAGGTCGTCGTACTTGCGGAATGCCTCGCCGAAGTACTTGGTGGCGCGGCTCATAATAAAGGCGAGCGCGCAGCCCAGCAGGATGACGGCGATCAAATAGATGTTTGCCAGCCGACGGTTGATCGTGTAGGACATGATCAGCGCCACGATCATGCTGGCGGGCGCACGCACCGACATGCGCAGCATCATCTGGTAGGCGTTCTGGATGTTGGTGACGTCGGTGGTCATGCGGGTGACCAGGCCCGCGGTGGAGTACTTGTCAATGTTGGCAAAGCTGAAGGTCTGAATGTTGCGGAACATGCCGCGGCGCAGGTTGCGGGCAAAGCCCGTGGCCGCGTGGGAGCCGGCCACCGCGCCCAGAATGCCGAACAGCAGGCCGAACAGCGCCGCGACGACCATCTGTGCGCCGACGGTGTAGATGACCTGCATATTGCCCGGCGTGACGCCGTTGTCAATGATGGAGGCCATCAGCTTCGGGATGATCATTTCCATGATGACCTCCGCGATCATAAAGATCGGCGTCAGCACGGAGACCAGGCGGAAGCCCTTGGTTTCACGTCCGAGTGTTTTTAACAATTGGTATTTCCCCTCTCTTGGTTGGTATTTTCCTCTTGCAGGATGTGCTGTGCGTTGCGCAGGGTCTGCTCCAGCACAGCGCGGGCCGCGGCGGCCTGCTGCGGGTCAATGCCGCTTTGCAGGTCATCCTCAAACCGCGCAATGCTTGCCTCGATCTGCTTGTGACAGGCGCGGCCCTTCTCTGTGGCGATAAGGCGCTTTAAGCGGGCGTCTTTCGCCACGGCGCTGCGGGTGATGAAGCCATCCTGCTCCATGCCCTGCAGCATGGCGGTGACGCTGGAGCGGCGAATGTTGAACCACTGCTCAATGTCGCGCTGGTAGACGTCGCGGCCCTGGCGCTCGGCACGGACGATGTCGCCCAGCACCATGCCGCGCACGCCCGACAGCTCCGAGCTGACCTCGGCGTTGATGCGGGCATCCAGCGCACGGCGGATGAGCCGTGAGGTCTGGTTCAGCAGTGCGCCGAAGTGGACATCCGCGCAGCAGCCGCAGTCATCATGCGATGATTCGTGCATTCCTTCCCTCCTTTACGATTTTTCGGTCCAAGAAGTTAGATTTCAAATTGTTCGTTGTCTAACTGTTCGTTTGCGTACTTTACCAGTATAACACCGGATCGGGGAATGTCAAGAGGGACGGCGCAGAGTTTTTTGTATAGTGCAGCGGCAAACGGGCAGAGCCCCGTCACCCTGCGCTTTCCCGATTCAACGTAGGGGCGGATTCCATATCCGCCCGTGCCCGGCTGTCTTTATTCGCCGCTTTCCCTCTCCACCCCCAGATACGGCAGCACCTTTCCCAGTACCTCGGCGCACACCGGCCCGGAGAGCGCGCCGCCGCTCGTCGTCCAGCTGTGGGGCTCATCCAGACAGACCAGCACAGCGACCTTGGGGTCGTCGATGGGCGCAACGGAGACAAAGCTCGCAATGCGCGCGCCCTCGTTGGCGCTGTCCAGCTTCTGGCTCGTGCCGCTCTTGCCGCCGATGCGGTAGCCCGCCAGCGCGGCCTGCTTTCCCGTGCCGCCTGTAACGACACCCTCCATCAGGCGGCACATCGTGGCGGAGGTCTCCGCGCTGATGACGCGGCGCTTCACCGTCGGCTGCACTTCCTTCACAACAGTGCCGTCAGGCGCCGTGATTTTCGCCACAACGTAGGGCTGCATCAGTTCGCCGCCGTTTACCACCGCACAGACCGCCGTGAGCATCTGCAGGTAGCTGACCTTGCTGCTCTGCCCGAACGAGCAGCTCGCCAGCTCCACCGGGCCCATCCGGTCCGCCGTGTAGTATTCGCTGCGCCTGACCTCGCCCGGCAGGTCGATGCCCGTGGCCTCCCGCAGGCCGAAGGCCGCAAAGTAATCGCAGAAGCGTTCTTTTCCAAGCCGCGCACCGATCTGGATAAAGCAGGGGTTGCAGCTGACAGCCAGCCCCCGGGCGAAGGTCTCGGTGCCGTGGATATGCCCGTTTGCACAGCGGAACCGCGTGCCTGCGACGGTTATTTTACCCGCGCAGGTGAAATAGTCCGTGGCCTTACACGCCCCGGAGTCCAGCGCCGCCGACGCCGTGATGAGCTTGAACACGCTGCCCGGCTCATACAGGTCACTGATGGCCTTGTTGCGCCACTGTGCCTGCTGGGCCTTTTGCAGCGCGGCGCTGCGCTCCTCGCCGGTCAGGGCATTCACAGCGTCACGGACTTCCTTATTTATAAGGGTCCGCGGCGCGTTCGGGTCGTAGTCGGGCTGGCAGGACATTGCCAGCACGGCCCCGGTGTGGACGTCCATCACGATGCCGACGCCGCGCTCGGCCACATGATGCTCCGTCACAGCGGCGGACAGTGCGCTTTCGAGCCAGTGCTGAATGTTCGCGTCGATGGTCAGCGTCAGCGTGCTGCCGGGCACGGCATCCACCAGCGTCTGGTAGTGCGTCGGCATATCGTAGCCCCAGGCGTTCTTGGCGGTCAGGATGCGCCCGTTCTGCCCGGTCAATTCGTCGTTGTAGCGCAGTTCCAGCCCCCACAGGCCCGCGTTGTCCACGTCGGTAAAGCCTAAAATGCCGCCCATAAAATCCCCCTGCGGGTAGACGCGGCGGGTATCCTGCCGAATTTGTATGCCGTCCACACCGTTCGCCCGGCACCAGTCCCGCACAGCGTCGGCCATCGTCTTATCCACGCGGCGGCGCAGCAGGCAGTCGTTGGAGGTTCGCTGGCTGAATTTGGCCAGCGTATCGGCGTAGTCCAGCTCTAAAATTTCGCTCAACGCCCGCGCAGCCGGTTCTACGTCGTCGTCGGCCATCTCCCGCGGGGCGGCGCGGATGGTCCAGCAGGTCTCGCTGGCGGCCAGCAGCGTACCGTCGGCGGAATAGATCTCCCCGCGGGCGGCGGGCAGCGTGGCCCCGCGCAGCTGCTGGTCGGCGGCGCGTGCCGCGTAGCCGCCGGGGTCGCGCAGCATCAGCACAAACAGCCGCACCGTCAGCCCGCCCAGACACCCCACCGCCAGTACCGCCGCCAAAAGCCGCATGCGCAGGCGCATTTTTGTATTCTGCTGCGGCGTGATCGGACGCATAGCTCCTGCCCCCTTCCCCATAGAACAGCCTATGAGTGTCCCACTGGCAAAATGCTGAATTATCGCCGGAAAATTCTCTGTATTGTCGATTGACCGTTTAGACACATAAGGTGTATACTGTTAATAACAGATTTTGACATTTAATTATCAAAGCCCGAGAGAGCTATTTTTAAAGGAGGCAAACCCTATGGCTAGATTTACTTTACCCCGTGACCTTTACCACGGCCCCCACGCGCTGGAAGCGTTGAAAACGCTGCCCGGCAAACGCGCCATGATCTGCGTCGGCGGCGGTTCGATGAAGCGCTTCGGCTTCCTGGACCGCGCCGAGGCCTACTTAAAAGAGGCCGGCATGGAGGTAGAGCTGTTTGAAGGCATCGAGCCCGACCCATCCGTGGAGACGGTCATGAAGGGTGCTGCCGCCATGGAAAAGTTCCAGCCCGACTGGATCGTCGCAATCGGCGGCGGCTCCCCCATCGACGCGGCCAAGGCCATGTGGATCAAGTACGAGTACCCCGACATCACGTTTGAGGATATGTGCAAGGTGTTCGGCATCCCGCCGCTGCGCCGCAAGGCCCACTTCTGCGCCATCTCCTCCACCTCCGGTACGGCCACCGAGGTCACGGCCTTCTCGATCATCACCGATTACCAGAAGGGCATCAAGTACCCCATCGCCGACTTTGAGATCACGCCCGATGTCGCCATCGTTGACCCCGAGCTGGCCCACACGATGCCCAAAAAGCTCGTTGCCCACACCGGCATGGACGCCATGACCCACGCCATCGAGGCCTACGTCTCCACCGCGAACTGCGACTTTACCGACCCGCTGGCCCTGCACGCCATCGAGATGATCCAGGCGGATCTGGTCGGCAGCTACAACGGCGATATGGATAAGCGCGACGCGATGCACAATGCCCAGTGCCTGGCCGGTATGGCGTTCTCGAATGCGCTGCTCGGCATCGTACACAGCATGGCCCACAAGACCGGCGCGGCGTTTGCCGATTACGGCGCACACATCATCCACGGCGCAGCCAACGCCATGTACCTGCCCAAGGTCATCGCCTACAATGCGAAGGACCCCACCGCCAAGGCACGCTACGGCGTCATTGCCGACAAGATGCACCTGGGCGGCGGGAACGACGACGAGAAGGTCACGCTGCTCATCCAGTATCTGCGCGGCATGAACGACGATTTGAACATCCCGCACTGCATCGGCCACTACGGCCCCGACTCCTACCCCGCCGAGCAGGGCTTTGTCCCCGAGAACGTATTCCTCGAGAGACTGCCCGAGATCGCAAAGAACGCGATTGCCGATGCCTGCACCGGCTCCAACCCGCGCCAGCCGACCCAGGAGGAGATGGAAAAGCTGCTGAAGTGCTGCTACTACGACACCGAGGTCGACTTCTAACCACCGCCCCTCTGCGGCCCCTGCAAGCCGCCGTATGATCTGCCCCGGCCACTAGCTTTTGTGGCCGGGGCTTTTTGCCGCCGAAAAAGTGGGCAAAATCCTTGCGATTTGATTTTTGCGGATTTTTGCTGTACAGAGCGCAGCTACAGCGTTCGCTGGCATTTTTTGTACAAGTGTCAAATTCTTGATTTCGCATAGATTTTGCTGTATACTAATGGTAAAATCCAAGTAAAAGAGGATGGGAGCTTACCATGACATCCACTGCAAAATCACAAGGTCCCCTGTTTACCAGGCGGGCGCTGTTCACCCTGATCTGGCCCCTGCTGCTGGAGCAGACATTAAGCGTCACGATGGGCATGGCCGACACGCTGATGGTCGCCGGTGTGGGTGAGGCCGCTGTCTCCAGCGTATCGCTCGTGGACAGCCTGAATATTTTGATTATTCAGATTTTGTCCGCGCTGGCTACCGGCGGTGCAGTCATTGCCAGCCAGTATCTGGGCCGCCGGGATGAGGAAAACGCCAGCCGCAGCGCCGCCCAGCTGTACAGCGTGCTGGGCATCTCTACGGTTGCGGTGGGTGTTGTCTGTTTGCTGCTCTCCCGCCTGATCCTTCGGATAGTGTTCGGCAGCATTGATGAGGATGTCATGCGGTTTGCGCAGCAGTACTTCCTTATCAGTGCGGTGTCCTACCCCTTCATCGGCCTGTACAACGGCGGCGCGGCGCTGTTCCGTGCGCAGGGCAACAGCCGCATCAGTATGCTGGCCAGTCTTGTCATGAACGTCATCAACATTGCGGGCAACGCGCTGCTGATCTACGGTTTCGGCATGGGCGTTATCGGCGCGGCGCTGGCCACGCTGATCGGGCGTGTGTTCGCCGCGGTGTTCATCCTGTGGCAGAACCAGGACCTGCACAATCCCCTGCGCGTGCAGCACTTCGCTGACCTGCGGCCCCGGCGCAGGCCCATCATGCAGATTTTGTCCATCGGCATCCCGTCGGGTCTGGAAAACGGCATGTTCCAGATCGGCAAGTTGTGTGTCAGCAGCCTGACGTCTACCTTAGGCACCTCGGCCATCGCGGCCAATGCCGTGGCAAACTCGGTCTCGACGCTGGCGAACATCCCCGGCAACACGATGAGCCTTGCTATGATCCCGGTCATCGGGCAGTGCCTTGGCGCAGGCGAGAAAAAGCAGGCGCAGCGCTATTCCGTCACGCTGCTGGGCATCGCCGTCACGGGGCTGACCGTCACGAACGCGGCACTGTTCTTCCTGATGCCCGAGGTCGTGACCTGGTTCAACCTCTCGGCGGAGGCATCCGCCATGTGTACCCACGTGGTCCACTGGTTCAACCTGTTCAGCATCTTCTTCTGGGCGACGAGCTTTACCCTGCCCAACGCCCTGCGCGCGGGCGGCGACGCCAAGTTTACGATGTCGGTCAGCATCGTCAGCATGTGGCTGTTCCGCGTGATTCTGAGCTACATCTTCGTTCTGCAGTTCCACTTAGGACTGACCGGCGTCTGGTTCGGTATGTTCATCGACTGGATCTGCCGCAGCCTGTGTTTCCTTGTGCGGTTTGCCCGCGGGAAATGGATGGAGCACAAGGTAATATAAGACGCAAAAAACTCCCTGCCCGGTGCGGACAGGGAGTTTTCTATTGTATGGCGCGGGAAATTACTCCACCATATACTCAAAATCAATACGGCCCAGCGCCACATCGGCGGCGGCGACCTGGATCTTCATGGAAGAACCCAGCATCCAGCTCTTGCCGGTCAGCGGGTCCAGCATGCTGACGCCGTCGATGACCTGCGGTTCACCCTTGCAGAGCTGCGCGGCGGGGACAAAGCCCTCCACCGTGTTGTCCAGCTCGACAAAGACGCCGCGGGGCGTGATGCCGGCCACCGTGCCGGTGTAGACCTCACCGAGATGGTTGTGCATGTACTCGGCCTTGTACAGGTCCTCTACATCGCGCTCAATGCGCACGGCGGCGACCTCCTGCTTGCTGGACTTCTCGCTGGCCTGCTGGGCAAACTCGTTGAAGTCGCGCTGCAGCTGGCTGGCGGAGACACCGTTCAGCATCTCGGTCAAAATACGATGAATTGCCAAATCGGGGTAGCGGCGGATGGGGCTGGTGAAGTGGGCGTAGTCCGCCAGCACCAGACCGTAGTGGCCCAGAGGCTGCGGGGCGTAGCGGGCCTTCTGCATGCTGCGCAGAATGCCGGTGTGGACGGGGATCTGAATGGGCTGGCCGCGGGTCTCGTCCAGCAGGGCCGCCAGCTCGAGCTGCGTCGGGATGGGGTTCTTGAACTTGGCGTTCAGACCGCAGGCCAACAGCGTGGCGGACAGCTTCTCCATCTTCTCGGCGTCGGGGGCCTCGTGCACGCGGTAGACGAACGGGGCCTTGTTCGTGCGGCCCGCGTTGGCGGCGCACTGGTTCGCCAGCAGCATGAACTCCTCGATCATGCACTCGGACGTGCCGCGGTCACGCTTGACAATGTCGATGCAGCGTCCGTTCTCGTCCATGACGAGCTTAGCCTCGTTGGACTCGATATCCATGGCGCCGCGGGCCTTGCGCAGGACCAGGCGCTTGCGGTACAGCTCGTCCATCGTGGGCAGCTGGTCAAGCACGGTCTCATATTTCGTCTTGAGGTCGGTCAGGTCTGCGTCTGTTTCAGATTCCGGGGGCTCCAGCAGGGCGTTGATCTCCTTGTACACGCCCTTGACGCGGCTGCAGATGACGCTCTTGACGAACTTGTAGCTGCGAATCTCACCGTTCTCGTCCAGTCGCATCAGACAGGAGAACGCCAGGCGGTCCTCACCCTCGTTCAGCGAGCAGATGCCGTTGGACAGCTGGGTCGGCAGCATCGGGATGACCTTGTCGGCGTAGTAAATGCTCGTCGCGCGCTCGAACGCTTCCTCATTCAGCGCAGAGCCGGGGCGGACATAGTGGCTGACGTCGGCAATGTGAACGCCCAGCTCGTAGCCGTCGTCCAGCTTCTGCAGGCTGATGGCGTCGTCGATGTCCTTCGTCTCGGCGGAGTCAATCGTGAAGATGGGAATGCCTCGCAGGTCCAGGCGCTTCGCGGCCTCGGCGGGGTCAATCGTGGCGTTGTCGTAGGCGTGGGCCTCCTCCAGCACCTCCGGCGGGAACTCCTGGCGGACGCTGCGGCCATACAGGATGGCCTTGGCGCACTCGGACGCATAGTCGGAGGAACCGAATTTCTCGACAACGGCGGCGCGGTGGTCGCTGTGGCGGTTGCCGCGGTGGGTGATGAGGAAGCCGACTTTGTCGCCCAGGTGCACGCCCTCGCTCCCCTGCTTGGCCAGCAGGAACTTCACGTCGCGGCAGCCGTCCGGCTCCACGGCCATGCGGCCATCCTCGGACAGGCAGACCGTGCCCGCAAAGCGGTTGTTCGGGACCGTGACCTCGACGACCTCGCCCTCGGAGGAGCCCTCCACGCGCGGGTGGTCGAACAGCTTGACGTTGATCTTATCGTTGGGCATTGCGCCGTGCAGCGCGCGGCCCGGGATGAAGATATCGCCTTCGCCGTCGTCGCGGCTGGCAAAGCCGAAGCGCGCGGCCAGCTTGACGAGCGTGCAGGGAATCGTGTTGGGGGCTGCAGCATTCTCATAGGTCGCAAAGCCGGGCACATAGGTGCCGTTGCGCATCGACAGCTCGCCGGTGGCGACCATAGCGGAAACGGTGGTGCGCAGGCGGGAGTTGTCCACCTGCAGGTTGTTCTGCAGTTCGCGCAACGTCATGGGACGGCGCTTGACCGCGTTTAAAATAGATTTCTGTAACGGTGTCATAGTTGCTCCTTTAATTTACGTCGCACCGCCATCCGACGGTGCCCTACCCTTATATACATCCACAAAAAACGGTCCGCCGGGGCGCTGCTTGCAAAGCCAAAGCGCTTGGCGGACCCTTTTCATCTTTGTTACCCTGCCAAAATCACAGGCGTGCGCTCAAAACGCAGACGACCAGCGTGACGACAAAGAAAACGACGCCGCAGATCTTGGTCAGCTTGGCCAGCTTGGCGTCCACGCCGCGCTCACGGCCTGCTGCCATCGTGGCGGAGCTTTCGCCCATGATCGCGCCGGACAGGCCCTGGCCCTTCTGCTCCTGCGCGAGGGTGAAAACAACGATCAACACGGACACGGCGATGAGGACGACGCCGAGAACGATCTCATACCAGTTCATTAGATTAGCACTCCTTCTATTTCTATCCACGCCGTCGTGACGTGAAAAGTCTCATGCACCGTACAGTATAGCATAGTTTGCCGCACGTTGCAAGCGCTTTTTTCACGTTTTGGGTGTAAAATCAGTTTTGCAGCGCAATTTGTTCGCCCTGCACCAGCGGATAGCGGACCAGCCTGTCCCCGTCAAGGTTTTCCCGGTGCATATCGACGGCAGTGATCTGGTGGTTGCCGTAGGTCGTGTAGTAGTAAATACCTCTGTCAGCGTTGCAGCAGCTTGTGTAGAGTGTGATCTCGTACTTGCCGCCGTCCAGCTCACAGCAGCCGCGCTGCTGCTCGACAGCGTGCAGGATGTGGAAGAACTGCCCGACACTCTCGGCTTCGCCGCTGCCGGATTTCGCGTTCATCCGCACAAAGGCCGCACGCACAAAGCGGGACTGGCTGGACAGATCACCCGGCAGGCCCAGTGCGCCGAGGCCGCGGCTGTAGACGGGCAGGTCAAGGCCGTCCGCAAACGCAACCGCAGGCGTGCGCGGCGAGAGTGCGCGGTAGTTGTTCAGTGCGAAAAGCTGCTGCGGGAACGGCGGATTGTTCGTCAGTACACCGACGGGATTATCGTAGATGTGCAGGCCGTCGGCGGTGGACTCCACCACGATGCTCCCCGTTTTGTCGGCAATGAGCCAGTGCAACTGCGCGAGAGGCAGCTGCTCACTGAACGGAATATTGACGATGTTGGTTTTTGCAAGCAGCGTGCGCACCTCTGCCAGCGTCGCACAGCTGCCCAGCAGCCAGGGGATCAGCTCAAACTGGGCGACGTTGCTTTTGCCATCCTGCGCCGGGTGGTAGACTGCATTGCCGACAAAGTTCAGCCCTGCGATGCCCAGGCCCTTCTCATTGACGGCGTCATAGTAGAGCGGGTACTCCCCCGCCACGTAGGCCATGCCGATCATCGCATATTTTGTGCGGAAGTCCCCCATGCGGCGCAGGCCAAACGGGTAGGCCCGCGGCGTGATCGTGACCTCGTCGCCGTAGGAAAATTCATAATCGAGATTGCGGCCAAAGTAGAAACTGTCGGTTGTATAGGTTGCAGCTGTACACATGGTAAACACCCCTTTAATTAAAATAGATGCAGCGCGGCCTTCCTGCGTCGAGAGCGTAAGGGCGGACATGGTTCGCCCGCGGCACATAGCGGCCGCCGCAAAGTTCACGGGTCGATGGTGAGCATCGGCCCCTGCATTTTCAGTGTGGTTTATATTGTACCACACCCTGCGCGGGATAATCCACCGCCAAATTGTAAACAATGCGTCCTTGCCGAATCCAACATCATCGCAAAAAACTTGCGGCGTATAAAAATCTCCCGGTAACAGAAGTGAAATTACCGGAAGAAGGAGAAAACAAAAACGCTGCAAGCCCCGAAAAAAAGGCTTGCCGCTTAGGAGTAGACCCGATACGACATCGGGAAGTGGCATCTAATGCTTAAAAATGCTTGGAAATACAAGGTTTTTCAGCATTTCAAATCCCATCTGATACTACGCTGTGATAGCTAATTCAGAGGGATTTTACACCGTCCGATTGGCTCGAAATTAGCAAGTCTTTCGATTTTTGGTGGACGTTGCAAGTGCAAGTAAATGTCACTATGTAACTTCTCGTGATGCGAAATGATAGGAAATCCTATTCATTCTCGTGTGAGGGTGCGGGTGTCCTAGAAGCTCTGCTACATCAACCCTATCGAACAGCATCCATATTTCTTTCTCTTTCGGAGTCAGTTCATGGCTATGGTCAAACAAATGCTCAAGTCCCAATCCTTCAAGCAATGCCGACTTTGCTGCTTTGTATTCCTCAGCTCTGCCAACATATTCGTCGTTCCTTTCCTTGGAAAATGCCTCGATATTGTCAGCTCTCAGATGCTCGTAATACTCGTCCATAAAGATTCTATCCATACTCGTTGACCTCCATAACAAAAAAATAAGGGCAGACCCTTTTACAGCTATTGTAGCTATGTAAAAGGATCTGCCCTTGCAGTTACTATAATGTTTTTGCCAGCGACTTCAGGAGTGCTGCCATTTCCGGATTTTGCAGAAGCTTCAGAAGAAGTTCTTTATCATCAGCGGAGCTTTCCGTTGCGGCTGGTTGAACCGGCTCAGGCGTTGCCTGTCTGCCTGAGTAGAACGCAGCTTCCATTCTTTCAGCGTTCAGTCTGCGGTCATCGTCGATGATATGGGAGTAAACATCCGCTACCATCTTGACCTGTGCATGACCGGAATCGCCTTGAACGGATTTCATATCGCCGCCGTTCAGCTTCAGCTTGTAAGTGATACTGGAATGTCGGAGACTATGGAAAACCACTTTCGGCAGTCCCTTCTCCTCAATCAGCTTATTGAAAGCACGGTTGATAACCTGCCCCTCAATCGGCTTGCCATTGGAAGAACAGAAAACCAGATTGAAGTCTACGAACTCGTCACCGAAAAGGTCTTTCAGTTCTTCGATGTCAGCCTTTCGCTGTACCAACATTTCCGCTACGGTTTTCGGTAAGAACACCTTGCGGACACTTGTTTTGGTCTTAGGAGTTTTGAGAACCAATGCGGTATGCGTACTGGCGAAGGTCGGTGGGAACTTGAACATGATGTCCTTACCGTCCAGATCTGCCATCGCTTCACGATTTACTCTCTGCAACTCCTTTTCAACGAAGATGCTTGCCTGACCAAGTTCAATACTGGTGGGGGAAATGTCAATACAGTCCCAGGTAAGCCCCAGAAGCTCGCCCATTCGCAGGGAACAGGAGAAGGCAAGGTTAATAGCCAGACGAAGAATATCATCGTCACAGGCTTCCAGAGCCTTCTGGAGCACTTCTGCTGTCCAGATATCCCTGGTCTTGTGTTCTTCTTTCGGCAGCGTAGCGTGCTCCACAGGGTTTCTGGTCATCAATTCCCACTTGACCGCTTGATTGAAAGCATTTCGCAATGTCTTGTGAACCTCTCGGACAGTATGCGGAGTCAGATATTCTGTACGGGCTTTTACATACTTAGAAGAAACCGCTTTGACAGAAAGCAAATCTCGGTAATACTTGTCCATGATTCTCGGCGTGACATCCTCCAGCTTCATATCACCGATGAGGGGACGAATATAGTTTGCAATCAGGCTCTTTCTGCTTTCATAGGTAGACATCGCCCAGGTGTTCACACCATAGATTGACATATACTCATCCAAAAGATCATTGACGGTTTTAGCAGAAGGGGGAATAAAGGTTCCGGACTCCTGCTCATATTCAACCTGCAACTTCCTTTTCTTTGCTTCGGCATTCGTTTCAAAGGTTTCCCACTTCTGACGCTTGTTGCCGTTCTCATCGGTGTATGTATAAACCACAGAATACTTCTTTTTTCTCTTAACGATAGATGCCATGTAATCAGCTCCTTTCCTGTCTATCTTCCGCTAACTGGTAGCGGGTCTGATTGTGATACCATTTTTCAAAGCTCTCTTTGGTAGCTCGCTTATACCTGCCAACCTTGATAAGCTCAAAATCTTCATTGGCAACGATATAGTAAATGGTCTGACGATGTACCCCAAGCATTCTTGCCATTTCCGGCAGACCGTAGGTGGATGCCATAATATCTGCATCCAGTTCCTGATCCTCTACCGTGCGGTAATCGGTTTGAGAAGCATACCATCTTTCAAAGCTCTCCTTTGTCACTCTGCGCTTGCCCAGGACATCGACCACATCAAAATGCCCTTTGGCAACCAGTTCGTAAGCAGTCGCTTCTTTCAGCCCAAGGCGCTGTCCAAGCTCCTCCATTGAATATGTAGTTTTCTTCAATTCCTCGCCGGGAGGGGTTCCATCGACCTTCTGGTATTTGAACTGATTGGCATACCATTCTTCAAAGCTGTCGATCATCACCCTCATGGTGTTGCCGACAAGAATGGTTTTGAAGTAATTCTTCTTAATGAGCCAGTATGACTCCGTTTTACCAAGACCGAGCATCCTGCCCATTTCC
>QWCN01003831.1_pt1 | contig 17070 bp, 9 predicted proteins | sample 1972711 | NCBI WGS metagenome assembly QWCN01 (sample SAMN09866707, study PRJNA288562) | Human gut metagenome isolate term1_stool, whole genome shotgun sequencing... | isolation source: gut | host: Homo sapiens | place: USA: California | reverse complement strand
CACGCGCCATTCCTGCATCCAGAAAAAATCAGCCTTATCTTCATCATGTCCCGTATAGACATACAATGTGCCATCATGCACCATAGGAGCAGGGTCTGAAGTATAGCAAGTTTGTACAATCGGGTTCTGTGCCGACAGTCCTCCTTCGGTCATAACCGAAACGAGCAACAATATGGCTGCGATAAATGTAGATTTCATTTTCATGCTATTTTCAGTGTTTAAATAAATGTGGTACAAATTCTTTCAGGCAACGTCTCCACGTGAGCCATTCATGCGCTGTGCCTTGCGATTCATAATAATCAACCTCGATACCCAGTTTCCGGAGTGAATCCACCATCTTCTTTGTTCCCATTTGTTCCTCCGTGCCACAGCCGAGAAAGAAATAATTCACTTTCTTATTGAACTTGTCCGCATCCGCAAACACTCCGTTAAAACAAGTCTTCATATCCAGACCGAAAATCGCCCCGCTGAAACTTCCGATATAAGAAAACTTATCGAGATGAGGCAGAACCGTATTGAAAGTCTGATGTCCTCCCCACGAGAGTCCTGCCATAGCACGGTGTTCGCGGTCGGTTTTCGTACGGAATGTCCGGTCTATCATAGGAATCAGGTCTTTCAGAATAACGTCATAAAAGGTGGCGCCATACAAAGCCCGCTCCTCGTTCACATCTTTTCCCGAACGCGGCCGGAACGGAGCTTCCACATCACCGCTATCCATCACCACGAGCATCGGCACACACTGACCGGATGCAATCAGGTTGTCCATAATATGATTCATCTTTCCCTGCGTGCTCCAGCCGGTTTCATCTTCACCCATGCCATGTTGCAGATACAATACCGGATAGCGCTTCTTCGGATGAGTTTCATACTCTGCCGGCGTATATACCATACACCGACGGAACTCTTTCTGCGTTTCGGAGTAATACGTACAGGAACGAACCTGCCCGTAAGGTACCTGTTGAGGACGATAATAATCCCCCTCCTCACCTTCAGGGATTTCGATGCCACTTGCCATACGGCAACAACCGAAGAACGTATAACTGGAAGGATCTGTTACCGACACCCCGTCTGCAATCAGGAAATAATAATGGAATCCTACAGGCAGAGGGTTGGTCGTTGCCGTCCAGAGTCCTCCGGCATCTTTCCACATATCATACTTCTTTCCGCAACAATCCACTTGTAGCCTGTTAGCCTGCGGAGCATAGAAACGAAAATGAGCACGCCCCTCTTTATCCACCCGGGGATAGTCATATCCCGGAATATTAGTGGATGCCGGTTCGGTAGTAATCCCGGAGTTTGGTTCCTTCTCCAACAAAAGGAGTCGTTTCTCGGCATACCGAACTCCCAATTTCCTGTATCCCTCTGCCGTGAAATGCAAATTATCTTCTGCGGCAGGACAGCCCGAAGAAGGAATCACGTATGCGGTCGGAATCACTTGCGGCAGCGTATTGATTATCTCATTCATGCTTGCACATCTGCCATTCTGGTCGGCATGCACTACTTCTCCCGCCAACAAGGGAACATCTTTTGCCTGAAGATTCAAATCCCTCAACAAATTCTCATAGACTCTCTTTACCTTTTGAGGCCACTCTTTATCACCGGTATTAGACTCGCCCTGATGCAAGAGGATACCTTTAATCACTCCCGCTTTTTGTGCTTCTACAGCCAATTCCTTTAGTCTACGGTAAGGATTATTACCATACGCTTTCGCGGTATTTTTCAGCCATTCCGGTTGAGAGGCAATATGCTCTTCGCAATTCTCCTCATCAAACAGTTCAATCCTGCAACCACCTACAGCTACATTGATGACACCTACCTTAATATTATCAGGCAGCCTTTCCACTAACGTACGTCCGAAATAATCGGCCGGTGTTAACCCTGTATGGCAACGTACCAACGGAGGAATAGCCTTATACCACTGTCCTTTGACACGTCCCAAAAACGGACAATCAACAGCCGCCATCATCAGAAAGCGTTCATTGACATTGCACGTATCCTGGGCCTCGATCTTTGCATTCCCTTCCATATTGGATTGTCCCAGACAAAGATAAATATGGAAATTCGGGTCTTGTGCAAAGGCAAATATGCCTGCACATAATAAACAACTTAATAATATAATCTTCTTCATCTTGTAACAAAACTGATATTATTATTCATCCATTTCGGCATACTCTTTAAACCAGTGATAAATAGCCCACGGGCACGCTTCCGGATCATTCAAAAAAGTATAGTTTCCCGGTTCACCCGCTACATCCTTAAAAGCAGCCAGTTCATGAGACTTTGTAGTAAAGAACAGCCAGGAAACATTGCCGGATTGATCGGCTATGTATTTGAAATTAGCTCCAAAACCTTCGCCTTTCGCCACTCCCGTAATACTTTTCCCCCATGTTGCATCATATTTCTTCGGTGCCCAGTCTATCTCAGTCACCATGACAGGAGCAAAACTAGCTACCGGACCTACTTGCTTGTCCCAACCACGTTGGAAAGGTTCATATCCCCCTCCTGTAGAGGAGCCATTTCCTTCACCACTGTCCTGTTCGGCATCACTTCCATACCAGCCCGGATAACAGTGTACGGCAAAACCAATATTTTCTCCTTCGATACGATGGTCTTTATAGCCACTATACTGAGATTGCCAGCCCAATCCGGGTACCCAAATGATATTGTTACAAGCATTTCCACGTATTTTATCAACAATCGCCTGAAAATACTTTTGCATATTGATGAAGCAAGCATCACCGTCACCACCATATTTACCGTCTGTACCTTTTATATGAACGGGTTCATTAGCCAACTCGAACATAATCCCGGGATTATTCTTCACAACAGCATTCTGCGATACAATGTCCCATACTTTCAGCAGAAACTCCTGATAAGAATCTCCCAACTCTATACCTAGATACCTGTTATCTTCAGTATCACCTGCATGTGGACAAACTCCCGGCGGGCGCATCACCACATACATCCCTTTAGAAATAAAATATTCCGCCATCGGGACAAATAACTCTTTCAGGTACTTCTTGAAACGTGTTTCCGAGAAACGTTCATGTCCTTCATAACGCACATAAGGCAACGTAGTATCATCACTCCAATAAGGATCCATGTGCAGACGTACAAAGTTAAATTTCCATCCGGCAGCCAGTATTTTATCCACCATACTTTTGTTATAGCTAAGACAACTGCTTACATCATAATTACTCCATGCGTTGTTATTAAAATAAGGACTATAAGTCTGCGTAAATCCATGCAAGTTGACAATTTTCCCTTGTTCATTTTTCAGATAACGTCCCTCTACATGTAAAGGAACAACCAGCTTCGGAGAATCAGGATCATCATCCGATTCATCACCGCCGGTATCATCACCGGGTGTTGTTTCTTCTGTTTTTTTTTCGTTTTCCTCTTGCGGAATTTCATCCTTGCCACAAGCAGAAAACAACAGACAAGACAAAGTTAATATACCTATTATTCTTTTCATAATTTCATCAATCTATTTAATTACATCTATTTAAAATAATAGCGGAGCTCTATCGAGAGACTCCGCTATCCGGACGAGCGTGCCTAATCTAAATCAGCATAAACTACATGATAGTTTTCTATCTCATTTATTTACTGGCAGTACCATTTCTCAAACCTTCAAGGAAACCGACATAGACAGGTTTGCGGTTGTAATTCAAATCCCACAGACCAATTGGCTGGCCTTTTCTCCAGAAGGAGTTTTCAGAAGGGCTGTCTGTCGGGCTCCAATGAGTGATGCCATATTGCTGTGCCACCGGAATAATCTCAAAATATTTCTCAATAATGAACTGATAGAAATCAGACATATTCTGCTGCATTTCGTCTGTCAGATTCTCTGTCAGTATCGTTTCACCAGCTGCATCGACAATACCCATATCCAATTCTGTGATCTTTATGAGCTTACCGGTAGAAGCTAACAGGGTAAACATATTGATAATGGCGTTTTCCTTACTAGCCTGAGTAGCAGGATTCATATAGTAAGACACATGCATTTGAGTACCGATACCGTCCACCTTTGTTTCCCCGTCAGACTCCCAACGTTCGATCCAATGTATCAAGCTCTTTAACTTCTTATTCTGATCCCAGTCGGATTCCAGATTATAGTCGTTAATAAAAAGCTTCAACTCATCAGGGTTACCACCGGACTCCGCAAAATACTTACGCGCAAACTTAATCGGAATACGGGCGTAATCATCACCCAAATAATCCTGCCAATAGAAGTTTTCACCGGAAACACCATTATCATCTGTTTGAGAAGCTGACTGAAGATCGTAATAGCCATCCCCATCCGAATCTTTTCCGGAAATAGGTTCATTCACGACATCCCATGCCTTAACATAACCACCGCAAGATTCCAACATACCTTTAATCCAACGTTCCAGTTCGTTCGTGAGGATTTCTTCTTTCTCTTCAGGAGTCAGAGGAATCGTATTACCTGACTTCTGCCAATATATAGACAAATCATCAATATAGATGGTACCGGCATACTTCCCATAATTAAAAAGAATACGAGTAGCCGCATCTCCCGTGCAGTTGGTAAATACAGTAACCTCTTCCCATTCTGTTGTAATTGGTATGGAAGGGAAGTCACCACGCCCGGCAAATCCGTCCGGTTTTTGAAAGACCGCCCCAATACTACCTGCTACACTGCCTTTAATCTTCATCTTTAAAAAATAGGTAGTCCCTTCTGTCAAAGGAGCTGAAAAATCATAGCCAGCCTGTGCTTCCCAAGAATTTACTTCCGACGGATTTGTCATTTGATGTACTCCGTCAATCACCTGCCGAGTCGAGTTATTTCCCCAACCCATCATAGCTGTTCCGCTTGAAAAGTCATCCTCTAATATATATACATTAGTTAACACGGATCCACTTTCCTGGACCTCCTCTATCCCATAAGCAAAATCAATCCAACTCGCTTTACTCCATCGGGACAGATCTTTGCTTTCTTCGAAAGTAGAGTTCATAATCAAATTTCTATCAGAGCCCGAGGCAGTCAATGTTAAATCATCAAAATACAAATCACCGCCAAACAAACCGAAACAGAACCGTAACCTATCGATATCAGCAGAAGGCGTAAACGTGAATGTGTTAGTTGACCATTGCTCACCCGCTGAAAAGGTCCCTGCACCATATTGAGTGTCAGTCCCATCTTTCTTCCCCGGCCAGAACGGAAAGGTTATAGCCGAAGAAGCCTTCATCCGCACACTTATAGTATATTCTTGATTTGCTATTAATGCTTCATCCAAATCATAATACAATTCCCAATCCCATACATTCGCTTGAGGCTTCGAGGTTTTTATATGAAGTGCGATTTCTGAACTACCAGGAACCGGTTCCGGTTCTTTATCCGCAATCAGCCCATTCAAATAAGCATTTTGCTGCTGTGAATGCCAACAGAGCGTATGCCCGTAAATACTAATTCCTGTTTCTTTTGCAGTTTTCACAAACTTCTTGACTGTGCCGAAATCCATATTTCCTTTGGCATCTACACAGGAGCTATATTTCATGGCATTACCAGCCGTCACGTCGTCATAGTTGTTGACAGTCAAAGTATAAACCAAATCTTGCTTCAAGAAATCACTCACCGTGACCCCCGTTCCCAACTTGAAGTCGGGATGGGAGATACGGTCAATATATGTTTTCAAATCACCATATTCGTTCAAGTACTCATACTTTTTCAGACTCTCCGGTTTCTCTGTCTTGTAGTCCGCAAAAAGCGCATCCGCACAAGATACAGTTATTCCGGCAACCATAGCAAGCAGTAAAATTCTATTATAGTATTTCATATTCTTCTAGATTTAACGATTAATTCTTCACATAGATCGGCGTAAAATCTTCTCTTGCCACGCCACGACTATGCGCAACCAGTGTATCTTCTGTTTCAAGCTTTAATCCATTACTGAAATCCACAGTATACTTCAAATAAATGGCATCACGGTCTTTATTACCCCAACTATTCTTCTCACCGTCTTGAACAAACTTACCAGTACCAGTAGCCGTAACGCCGTCCAACCCGGAAACCACACATTCATCGCCATTAAAAACCAGCAGCAACTTATAACTGATATTACGCGGATTGTCTGTTGTCCCTAAATTGGTAGTAACTGTAAGAATGGTTTCAGTCAAAGATTTTGTTACAGTCTGACATATTTCATCATCTTCTACATACTCGTTATGGCGATCATTCTCGGTAGTTGTCCCGTTTTCTGTCACTTTGTCCACGCCATGACGCAGATACTTACCAGTCCATTTATTGATGTATTTCACACAATAAAGTACATAATCCTGTGGTTGCACCAACCACACTGACGAATTACATCTGACGGCTTCTGCCCCTTCGGACAAAGTACCATTCAAAATACGGTCAGCATTAGTCACGCCTGTCATTACCAAAGGTATAACATAGGTAGCGGTCAATGCTTCGGGATCAGCAAAAAAAGCATCAGTAAATGAGACTTCCACACCATCCATCAATACATTCTTCAGAGTGATCTTATCATCAGATAATGTATAGTAGTTGGAAGGCATAGCTTTTACTGGCACATTTTCAGATGCAGAAGTATACGAATAATAAAGGTTATCACACAATGTATTGTCTACTTCAATATCTATCGTGATATCCTTCTTATTAGCATAAACACCGCCCATAGTAGCATTAATCTTACATTTATGAGCATTGTCCAGCGTCGTATCATACTCATCTTCACCCATAACCAACGTTCTCACCGGATACTGGGTTGCAAAATAGACTGAAGTGCCGCCCTCATAATCAGGAAATTCATTATCTTGATTTTCACAGGATGTCATCGTCCATGAAACAAAGACTCCAACTGACATGGCAAATATTAATTTAATTAATTTCATATGCTTCATTATTTATTATTTTACAATTATTTCCAACCGACATTCTGTTCCAGATTGCTCCACTTCATTACTTCAGCAAAAGGTATTGGCCCGTAAATCATATACTCCTCATACTTTCTTTTCTCTACCGTAAGCGGAGAGTAGTTCATTACAGAACCATTCTTGCTTATTTCCACCCCAAGAGCAGTTTCATTCAGTTTGGTCAAATCAACATTCCAGCGACGTAAATCCCAAAAACGGAAATTCTCAAAACAAAGTTCGATACGGCGTTCATTACGGATTAGTTCACGCATCTTGTCTTTATTATCCTTTATGCTCTCCAAATAAGCATCTCCATTATCGAGACCTAAACCGGCACGCATACGAATGGCTTTGATTACATCATAAGCACTAAAAAGATGTCCATGATTATTCTGTGGTCCCCAAGCCTCATTAGCCGCCTCCGCATAAATCAGAAACATCTCTGTATAACGGATACGTGCGGTATAATGCTTCTTCTTTGTATTATACTGTGAATTAGGGTTACACTCTTTACGCAATAGTTTCCGCAAGTAATAACCTGTACGAGTAGACCTTCCGCTTTCCTTATTCACAACGTCTGTATTCGTTCCGTAAGTCCCTGTAATAATTTCCGTATCACTAGGACCTTGCTTGCTACCATTGTAAACGATGTATTTTGCCAAACGCGGATCACGGTTATCATACGGGTTTTCTGCATCGTAATTGCCTGATGTTTCAGAAATAGGGTAACCGTTCGCCATAGGAAAGGCATCCACCAGATTCTGGGTAGGATTGACACGACCGTTTCCGTAAAGTGATGGAGGGAAGTTAGCTGTTTCCAATGTATTATTATCATCTGTACTACTACGCCAAATAACCTCAGCGGGACTGCCGCCCGTTCCATAATCTTTATCCGCAAGTGTATACCACTCCAATCCATCTGCATCCAGCCCGCAGCCGCCGCCACCGTTAGCTTTCTCTATAATTTCAGCAGCATAATCGGCAGCTTGTTCCCAAGTCATTCCCGACCCGCTTTGAAATGCCGGACTGGCAGCTAACAGAGCCGTTTGTGCACGGACTGCCAATGCAATCCGTCCGCTCATCAACCCTCTATATTCTTCACCACAAACACGCCGATAATCACTCGCATTCGTCACACCGATGTTTTTATATTTTTCCGGTATCTCACTATCTGCAAATTTCTTATAATCGAGCGGCAATAATTCGATAGCCTTATCAGCATCTTCCATTATTTGCTTCACGCAATCGGAATAAGTGGCACGAGCATGATTAAAATCCGCATCCGGTCCTTCCGATTTCAAAATAATAGGTACTCCCATCAATGTGCCGTCCGCAATCTTGCCACCATGTGCACGTAACAAATAATACATATGCAGTGCACGCAACCCATAAGCCTCTCCTTTCAAACGATCAAGAAACATGGTAGAGATACGTTCATCTTTTGCCCATTCTACCTTATCTACATTCTCCAAAAAAAGATTGATATACTGGATAGCATTGAAACGATTCTGCCACTGGGAAACCGGATTATTATTGGCAGTCCAGGAACCTGTAGCCATTCGCAGATAGTTACTGGAAATCTCATTAGTCACAGCATCATCCGTAGCCAAGTCACTTGTAGGTGAAGTTTCGTAAGGAAGTATAATATAAGCGTTCGCAAGTATACCCTGCGCATAGCTCGGTTCTTTATACATAGCCTCAAGATCTCTGTTGTTCTCCAGTGCCGGTTCAAACAAATCGTCACAAGCAGTCAGCAGAGGTAAGAAAGCCAATAATTTGAATATATTTTTCATAATTTCGTTCTTTAATTATTGAAATAATCTGTATTAGAAAGTTGCAGTCACACCTAAATTATAGAAGCGGCATTGCGGGCTGGAGCCAACATTCAATTCCAGCGCCTTGCGTTCCTTGGATATTGTGAGCAAATCAGAACCGCTGATATATGCGGATACTCCATGAACAAAACTATTCTTAAACCACTTGGAAGGCAGGTCATACGTGACCTGTACTTTTGCCAAACGGAAAGCATCCGTCTTATACATCCAGAAGTCGGAAGAATAAAAGTTATTAGTTCCACTTTCTGTAGTCAGACGCGGATAAGTAGCTGTTGCTGCCGTTTCCGGAGTCCAACGCCCCCGGACTACTGCCGAGTATTTATCTTCACCGGATATCCAATAATAAGACTCGTTGTTTTTCATGGCATGTCCGCCAAACTCACCTGTACCCAATACAAAGAAAGTTAATCCTTTCCATTTAGCAGTCAAGTTTATACCCAACGCCAAGGGAGCTCCATACCAACCTCCACGAGCCAGATAAACCTGATCTTTATCATCAATTATACCGTCATTATTCTGATCTACATACTTCAAATCACCCGGTCTTATTGTACCGCCAAGACGCTGTTCTGGAGAATCGATGATGTCCTGCTCATCCTTGAAGAATCCGATGCACTGTAATCCCCAAATACCGTCAACAGCATATCCTTTACGGTATTGGTATTTATCCTGATACAATTCATCCCGCTTGGTAGCTTTCGTTGTATAGTAAGTTCCGGTAACGCCCGCTGTAAAATCAACCTTGCCGAAACGTTTGTTGTAGTTTACGTTGAAATCAAATCCCATGCGACGGTCATTATCGTAGTTGATGTACGGACGAAACGAAGCAGTCGGATAATAAGTGAAGAAATACTCCGGATACTGAGTAGTAGAAGTCACGATTTTACCTTCGATTGAATTAACAAAGAAAGATGCATCCGCTGTTATCATCCGGTTCCATAAAGAAGTTTTCAAATTAACTGAAAGCTCTTTACGCTTGATAAAGCTCAAGTCTTCATTCGCCCCTTGTTTGGAGTTAGTAGAGTGTAGGGATACACTCTCGCGCCATCCCCACCATGCACCGTCCGACTGGTTGTAATAACCATCATACATATAATAGTTGTCAATTCCCAAATCCGTATTCAAGATACTGCCGGACACACTCAACATCAGTTCGTCCACTACCGGAGAATTTTCCAGAAAGCTCTCGTTTGATAATTTCCAGCCCAATGTCAAAGAAGGTGAGAAAGCATTACGATGTCCCGGAGCCAACTTTGCAGAATGTATAACAGCCCCACCAAAATCGGCATAATATTTATTGCGGAAGTTATATCCCAACTGCATGCCCAAATTTACATTGCTTGTCTTATGATACTCTCCTGAATAACTTTGTTGATAACCAGAGGCTATTAACATGGCAGCCAAATGATGATCATCATTAAAAGTGTTTTCGTAATCGAACTGGCCGGAGAATAAAACAGTCTGGTTATCCGAACTGCCGCTGATATTCTGCACACCGGACTTCTTGTCCTCATTGTATTTTGTCAAACCGACAATAATATCTTTCCCGCCATTATTAGACCAAGTAGGCGCATATGTGGCATAGCTGTTATTATAAGAAGTAATATAAGCAGTAGAGTAATCTACAGAAAACCGAGTATGAAAAGAGAGTCCTTTCAACACCTTGTCCAAACCAATGTTCACTCCCGCATCAAACTGGAACGAACGATCTGTTGCTTTGCTATAACCTGAAGCATAATAATCGCCAAATACATTTGTCATATCAGATTGTGTTCCTGCCAAAAAGTATTTTCCATCAACTATATTATTGCTATTCGCCACCAAATCCCATGCACTGGCTGCATTTGCATCAATATAGCTCAACGGAATCAACGGAGAAATACGATTGGGACGCAATGTAGATGCCGCACTCCAATAATAAGACCCATTGGCACTACGACGTGAATAGAAAGATACTTTAGCATTCACATAAGCTGTAATAAAGTCATTCAATGTCAAATCTACGTTACCGCGAATATTTAAACCATTGGTCCCATTATGCTTCGCTTCACCGATTTTGAAAACGTCATTGGAACGAAGATAATTTATATTCGTATAAAAATGGGCACGATGATTGCCACCCGAAATTTCGGCTGTAACATCCGAACGATTATATGCCTTCTTGATATAGTCCGACGAATACATATTCACATTAGCATAACGATAAGGATTCTCACCGGATCCATAATGGTAAATATCCTCCGCGCTATAGAGAGCACCGAGCCCGTCATTGGCACGTGCTTCATTATAAAGAGTCATGTATTCGGCCGAACCTAAATATTCGGGGTAACTCTTTGCGACATAAAACCCTGTATTGGCGCGTACATCTACTTGAAGATCCGTACTCTTACCTCTTTTAGTTGTAATCATAATTACTCCTTTAGCCGCACGACTTCCATAGAGCACCACAGCTTGCGCACCTTTCAAAAAGGTTATTTGGCTGATTTCCGTAGGAGAAATATAATCAATATTGCGAGGTACCCCGTCCACCAATATCAGCTTTTCATCCATTCCCCACAATGAGTTACCATTATAACCACCGACATATCCCTGCATATCGGTCAAGCTCCATGTATTGTAATTTTTCTTCGTCAATTCCTCTACATTTACTACTGAGGCACCTCCTAATAAATTGTTCTGAGAAACCTTTCGGAAAGCTACCTGCACCAACGAATCGTTTTGCAGCGAACTTGCATTATCCCCTGCCAACTCTTGTGCACCGGCAGAAATAACAACCGGAAAAACAAGCACTGCACTGAGAATGAATCTTCTATATATATGTTTCATTGTTTATTCATTTATAATTATACATTCAGTAACCATAAGGGATTACCATCCCGGATTCTGCGGGAATTCAGCATACAGATACACGTCATTATCCAATAAGGGGAACCAGTAATGCTTCGTTCCAAATACCCGTTTCAAAATAGTCTCCTCACGGAAGTTTCTCACTTCTGCCTCTGCCGGATCATTATTCTTATAAAAGTCTTCATTCTCTACACGTTCGAATTCTTGTGAAGTCTTAATAGTATAGGGCTCTTCGGTCAGCAGCAACCAACGCTGCAAATCGTTAAAGCGGAAACCTTCGAAAGACAACTCGACAGCACGTTCACGACGAACTTCATCCATAAATTTCTGGGAATTGGAAATATATTCCGGACAAAGAGTACCTTTTTCATCACCCGGTTCCCCTCCACCAACAGGGCCTACTCCCGCACGTTTACGCAAAGTATTGATCGCATCTTCAGCCGTTTTACCAAAATTCGTAGATTTACCTGCAGCACCGTCTACTGCCGCACAAGCCTCAGCATACATCAGATAAATATCCGCCAAACGCATGTAAGGTAAATATGTATGCAGGTTACCCGACCAATTATAGAGTCCGTCATATTTATTAGCCTGATGCGGTACTAATTTCTGGATGAAATAGCCGGTACGGCTAGCATTGGCCACGGCTCTCATAGCTCCGCCCGTATACAGAGTGCAATAGCGCAAGAATTCCTTGTCTGCTTCAGGAATAGCTGCATTGACATAATGGAATCCGTCAAAAACTATGTCATGATAAAAACGGGCATCACGATTTCTAAATGGAAAATTCTTTCTAAAACCGGATTTTGTTTCATCTTCACTCAATGGCAAACCGTTCTCCATACCATATAAATTCACATAGTTGGCAGTAGGTTGGTGGATGATATTATCATGTTCAACCAAACCATAAATTTTAGGTCCCCACAACTTGGTCATATTCCAGTTACTACCGTTGAAGTCTTCGGACGGACCACGGAAAATAGCTTCTGTAGTACCCGGCATTTTCCAGTTCTGACCAGTAGTATAGAATATTTCAGAATAACTATTAGAAGCAGATGCCGATTTGGTATGATTATAAATATCACTATAATCAAACTGCGCCAATGCATATTGCGTCTGCCCGCTTTCGACAAGTGTCAGTAACTCTCCAAATGCCTCTGCTGCTTTTTTTGCATATTCTGTATTGTAATTGTAAGTATTGCTTCCACCTAGCTGCGCACCATGTTCCATCAGAGGGCTGGCAGCCCAAAGATAATTCTTGCCCAGATAGCCTAATGCCATAATCTTGTTGATACGCAAATCATTCTTACCCGCGGTTTGTTTGCCAACAGTTGTGTTATCCCAATTAATAGGAAGCAAATCCGCTGCCATACGGAAATCGACTGCTGCTTTATCTGCACATTCCTGATAACTCAGACGTGGCAAAGACATTTTCTCTGTAGCAGATAAGACTGTATCAATATAAGGCAAGCCACCAAAATATTGCATCATTTCAAAGTGCCACCATGCGCGGAAAAAATAAAGCTGACCGGCAATCAGTTTTTTCTCCTCATCCGTAGCTTCCGTTAACCTTTCTAGATTAGCGATACCGATGTTAGCCTTACGTATACAATACCATGCATGTGGCCACAGTGAATGTTTAAACTTAGCATTGCCGTCACTGTTCGGATGATAAGTAGCCGTAGGATCACTGCCGGTACGATAGAGCCAGCATTGATTATTGGTAGACCATGCACGGAAGTTACCCAAATCGACCTGATGCGTCATGTGGCTGTCACCTTCCGGGTTGAATATTTCATCATCTCCCCAGTTCCAGGAAGTAGTATAATTGTTCTTCTCCTTATCAGGAATACAGTTGTATATTTCCTCGATAAACCCCTGAAAATTCCTAAAGTTCTTAAATGCTTCGTCTTCAGATACAGTAGAGTCAGCTTCCTTGTCTAGATAGTCCTCACAAGATGAAAATCCCAACGAGAAGAGCAATAAGCTACCGCATAAAAGAGTTCTATATATTTTTCTCATAGTACTTTGATTATAATGTAAATTTAACACCTAAGTTGAAACGTTTCACCGTAGGATACGCCCCTTGATTACCCGAACCTGCAAAATTCGATTCACGGTCGTCCGGCATCTTAGACCATACCCATAAGTTGTTTCCATTTAAGTAAATCTTCAAATTTTTCACCCCGAGTTTTCGCACCCATCCATCTGTAAAGGTATAGGCTATCTCCGCATTTTTCAGACGAATATAAGAACCGTCATAATAGTATTGCGTACCATTACTGTAACCGCTCACCTTTGACAACCAGCGCGGAGTTACAACATCGGCCGCATCGCCAGCCTCAGACCACCAGCTACCCTGGTCATACACCGTATTCATCTGACTGCCAAAACTGGTCAACTGAACGACACGAGTCACATTGTTTACACCATAGAACTGAACAAAAGCACTAAATCCCTTCCACTCAAAGCCAAGAGTAGCATTATATGTGTTCTGTGGAGTATCAGAGTAACCGTAAGGAGCTTGGTCCTTGCTGTCGACGACACCATCCCCATTGAAATCGACAATATAATAGTCTCCGGGAAGACGTTGTGAATTGTTTGTATCATGCTGCGGGCTACCAATCACATCGTCATAAGAATTCAAATATCCATTATCAATATATGCCTTATTCTGACCAATGGCATAACCAGCCACCTTTTGATACCCAGCCAACAATGGAGCATCGTCTTTTTCAAGTATCTTATTTTCCGCATGGGTCATGCTCATATTAGCCCAAACGCGCATCTTATTGGAAAATGTCTTGTTGATACGAAGTTCCAACTCATAACCTTTGGTTCTAACCTTACCTAAGTTAGCAGTAACTGCTGTAGTACCAAAATAAGAAGGAATAGCCCGATCGCTTCCACCCACCAGAATATCAGTACGTTTATCACGAAAGACTTCCACGCTACCTGCAAACAAACCATCCAAAAAAGAGTAATCAACACCAAAATTCAATTTCTTTACTTTCTCCCAATGCACATCAGAATTACCTACTGCTGATTCACGATACCAAGTATATGGACTTTCACCACGATCTACATCCAAAGACGAGGTTCCGCCGTAAGCCCATTGGTTCATATACAACCAACGTGTTTTTACATTATCATCACCGATTTCACCATAAGAAGCACGAATTTTCAACATATCCAAAATTCTGCGTTCTTTCAAGAATTTCATAAACGGTTCTTCACTAACCATCCATCCGATAGCACCGGAATTAAAGAATGCAAAACGATTTTCTTTGCTGAACTTCTCGGAACCATTATAAGCACCATTATATTCAATAAAATACCGATCCGCCCAATTATAAGTAGTACGGAATGCCCAGTCTTCACGATAGTGAGGAATTTCACTTCCTGTAGCCGTTTCTTGACGACTGAACAATCCCATAAGGGTAACATTATGCTTTCCAAAACTACGGGCCCAATTTAACTGTGCCTGATAATTAAGGTTACGCTGTGTCGCCCAATTCTTGACTTCACCACCTTCCGTATTCCACATTACACCCTGCATAAAATCAAAACCTGTATTGTTGTCATACGACTTTTTATAACTGACCTCCCCTGTATCCGGATTAATCCATTTATGTTGTGCGTCGTTATATAGGTCATTGATACCGCGCTTCCATTCTACAAAAGTATTATCCCAAGAAACCATAGCCCTTGCACTCAATCCTTTCGTTATAAAGCTCAAATCCTGTTCCAATGCAAAGTCAGTTGTTATCTGTGTAGTAGTGGTAGTCATCGTACCTCCCAATGAAACATTTTCTGCAGAATTGGTAACATTCGAAATATTCGGATAATATCCCCATGAACCATCCGAATATTTTGGAAGAAATACATCCGGAGCAATATTATACGCCCCCGCCCACTGCTGGGCAATCGACCAGTCGGCCGAGCTATCATAATTGGAATTATTATAAGGAGTTTTCTTGTATCCATTAGAGCCCGCTACATTAACCTTAAAAACAGTACTCTTGGTTATCTGAAAATCCAGATTACTACGTACATTAATTCTGTCATATCCATAACCGGAATTATAATCACGCCCATTATCAAATACATCGAACAAGTCCCCCTCATGCACATAATCGACAGAAGCGAAATATTTTACAAACCGAGTTCCACCGCTGACATTCACATTTGCATTGTAGGACATCGCATAGTCTTTGAACAATACATCCTGCCAGTCCACATTCGGATAGCGTTCCGCTTCTTCCAAATTTGCCGGATTACGATACTTATTAATTATTGCCTGCGGCTTTATGTACGACCATGAATCCGGATACAAGCTCAACTCATGCTCAATAGCCATATTGCGCGCCATCAAAGCATCATAAGAATCCAACTTATTAGGAAGCTTGGAAGGTATCTTCATCGTGGCATTGGCTGCTATATTTATTTGGGCAGCTCCCTCAGTTCCGCGTTTAGTCGTTACCAAAATGACACCATTTGCACCTTTCACACCATAAACAGCAGTTGCAGAAGCATCCTTCAAGACAGAAATAGATTGTACAGAAGCAATATCCACACTGCTCATCGGACGTTCTATGCCATCCACCAGTACCAACGGGTCACTATTATTCCATGAACTAGTCCCACGTATTGTGATTTTCGGTTCTTCTTCACCTGGCATACCGGAACTTTGAGTCGTTATAACCCCCGGCAGGTTACCGGTTAACGCCGCACCAATATCAGAAATACCAGCCGCCCGTTCCAATACTTTTCCAGTGGTCTGCGTGATAGCACCTACCACACTCGCTTTCTTCTGTTGTCCGTAACCTACAACTACTACTTCTTCCAGTTGTTTAGTATCATCTTCCAACACCACTTTAAAAAGACCTTTGGAAACCACTTTTACCTCCTGTGGTTTCATTCCTACATACGAAACAATAAGGGTAGACTTCCAATGATTGTCTCACCATTACTGTCAAGAACCGTTCCCCTCACCGTTATCCCTTTCTGTGCTGATGCTGTTACAAAACTAAACAACATAAGGAGAAACAAGTAAGGAATCTTTTGAATTTTCTTCGTTACATTTTTCATTACCATTAGTTTAAGATGTTAATTAACTACATTGTTTTCTAATCATCATTCTTTTTTTAAGTGCGTTAGCCATCATTATAAATATCACTCATAATTACTAGCATTATATTTATATAAAAAAAATAATTATTTGCAAGTAGCGTATAATCCAATTGTAGTACCGGTAAATCCACCAGCCGTTGTAGTAGAGAGATAACTAGGGGCTACATCTTTACAAAGCAGTTTCCAACTTTTTTCACCATCAATAGAATAATAGAAATCGTAACCAATTCCTTGAGATACTAATTTCAAATATACTTCATTTGTATCTGCGTCTATTTCATCTGAAGCCAATGTCTGTTCCTTTTCACCGATTTGTTTCAGAGAAATATTTTTATTCTCACCCACTTTATTCAAG
>QWCN01003746.1_pt1 | contig 17077 bp, 10 predicted proteins | sample 1972711 | NCBI WGS metagenome assembly QWCN01 (sample SAMN09866707, study PRJNA288562) | Human gut metagenome isolate term1_stool, whole genome shotgun sequencing... | isolation source: gut | host: Homo sapiens | place: USA: California | reverse complement strand
GCTCGTGAATACATCCAGTATTCACTCCGCTTTTTGTTTCATCTGACGAAAAATTTGACGACGCATCTGTCGCACAATCTTTGTGCGGTATTGCCCTTACGAAAACCAACGATTATGTCTGTTTGCCGTCCGCTTTCTTTTTCTTTTCGATTTCCGCCTTTTTGGCTGCAAATTCCTTGTCGTCCAGAATGCCCTGCTGGTGGAGTGCCTCCAGTTTTTCCAGCAGCTTCTCCGGAGAGTCGTCATTTGCCTTGTCCTTGGTACCGGACTTCAGCTTCACGCGTTTTTTCGCCTGCTGCTGTTCCCGTTCCTTTTCAGCTTCGATCTCTGCCAGCATTGCAGCATACCGCTTGCGGTCACCGAACCAGAACAGCACGATCAGGATAATGCCGCCTGCCAGTGTGCCCATGCCGATCCACCACCCCGGCGGTGTGTAGGTCATGGTCACGGTATGTTCTCCGGCAGACAGCGGCACACCGATCATGGCATCTACGATTGCCACCTGATCGACCTTCTTGCCGTCCACCTTGACGGTCCAGCCCGGCTGATCCGGAATGGAAGTCATCATGATCTGACCGTCTTCTGCGGTAATGGTTCCAGTCAGCTTCCGGTCGTTGCTCTTTTTGGTGTCGATCTGCCACTGATTCTGCTTCAGAATGTCAATATCCTCTTGGAATACGTCCGGATGATAGGTGTAGAACAGGAAGTTCTTGACAATGGTGAATTTTTCCTCATTGGCAATGGTCATACGCAGGGTGATCTTTGTGCCTGGCTCAAAGGTACCCAGACGCAGGGCAATGTAGTTATCGCCTTCGAAGTATTCGCCCATGGACTGGAATCCGCCGTTGTTCTTGGCGTATTCATCGGCATCTTTCCAAGTGAAGTCGCCGCTGTTGGATTCCTTCCAGCCGTTTTCTGCCTCGCTCCATTCGCTGTCGTTCCATGTAGACATCCACAGGTTGACCTTCTTCTGGAACTCGGTCTTGAAGTAGATGTAGATCGGTTCGTTGGACTCTGCCACCAAGTGGAAGTCCACAGTGGGGTCGCCGTCGCCGGTCACGTCATACTTGGTCTGTTCGCCGTAAGGGCTTGTGGTGATCGCATCGCTGACGATCGGATTTTCTGCCAGATTCAGCGGTGTGTAATACTCGTGCCAGCTCTGGAACTGTCCGTTTTCGTCAAATGTGGTCTGCCCGCTCATGGTGCTCATGAAGATGTTCTGGCTGTTGAACGGATTGTCGTTGCCCAGATGATCGATCTTCTGCACGTCCTCGTCTACCATGTAACCGATAGACAGAGCGTTGGTATTTTCATAAGCGGTAATGGTCTTTGCAGTACCATTTTCATTGGTATAGTCGTATGCCCAGCGTGCTTCATATGCCGGATTCAGACGGCGGTTCTGATCGCCGCTTTCCCCGCGGTCCAGCACATACTTGATGCCCAGCAGAGAGTCCGCAATTTCGGTGTTGCCGTCATAGCGGGTATAGTAGCTGTGCATGCAGTAACCCAAGGTTTCAATGAAATTGATGGCACGGGTGTTCATAACAGAACTGGAGTGCGAGATACCTTTCAGTCCGAATGCTGCATTATCGTTGACACAGCGGAAGAAGGTCTTTTCCGCACGGTAGAAGCCGTCGTCCTTTTCCTCCAGCATCTGTGTTGCCGCACGTCCGTTCTGCACGTAGTTCTGATAGGAGGCACGGGTGGAGTATGCCACTTCCTTGTCGATGTCCTTCATGGAATCTACAGCGTTGTAGGTTGCTTCGCCGCCTACCATGATCAGCATCATAGTGGTCAGGGCAACGCTTACGCCACGCTTGCCCTGCGTGATCTTTCCGCCCAGCATGAAGTACAGCAGGATCAGGTAAATGCCCATGAGTGCCGCAGAGATCCAGACAGCACCCTTTGCCATCTGGTCAAATTTCAGACCGGCAACAATGGCAATGATGACCGCCATTATCACTGCCGAGCCGATCAGATGCTTCTTTTCGATGCCGTCGCGGTTTGCGAATGCAGTTGCCGCCATGGTCAGGAACACAAAGGACAGCAGGAATGCGTAGCGGAACGGCAGCCAGTTCGGCACCTGTCCGCCGTGCCACATCATGTCTACTGGTGTGATCAGCATGCACATTACCATCACAGCGATCAGCAGAGAATAACCGATCTTCTTTTTCCGGTTGACCTTTTTGTTCAAGTAGAACAGGGGCAGCAGGACCAGTGTCAGCAGACCGCAGTAGATTTCCGGCTTGCCCTGTACGTTTACAGAGTCATACTGTGCCGGCAGCAGCTGCGGGAACATGTCCAGCAAGTCGCACAGGAACACCAGCAGCGGCGAATCCTGTGCATTTTCCAGCAGTTTCTTGCTCAGCGGGAACGACTGGAACCGGAAGCTGTAGTCCGGATCTGTGAATTCGAACTTACCCAGTTTCAGAGCGTTGTACACCGGCAGCAGCATGAATGCCGCACATGCCAGTGCAATGACGGAAGAATACGCGATCCGTACAAACGCGGTGAAATAGTCATAACCCTTTCGCTTCTTGTCTGAGCCGAAGCACAGATAAAACAGGAAGTACAGGATCACGAAGAAGCAGATCATGTAGCCGATGTAGAAGTTTGCCACACACATCAGTGCCAGCGGAATGATGAAATTCAGCCGGCGGCCGTCATCGACCAGATATTCAATGCCCAGCATGATCAGCGGCAGGAATACCAGACCGTCCAGCCACATGGGGTCGATCAGCTGGATCACGCCGTATGCCATCATCGCATACATGGTGGAAAAGAGCAGTGACGGGTACGGCTGTACGCCGCGGCGTTTCTGTAAGAAGTAGTTGAATGTTGCACCGGCTGCACCCAGCTTGCACAGCTGCATGATCAGCAGGCTGCTCAGCATGAATTTCTCCGGCAGGAGCATGACGATCAGCGTGAACGGGCTTGCCAGATAATAGCCGATAATGCCCATAAACTCGCCGGAAAGATTTCGCGACCAGTTGTAGAAGATGCTGCCGTCACCCCAGAACGCGTCACGGAGTGCCTCGAAATAGTACACATACTGTCCGTTCAGGTCCAGACAGAGCACGGATTCTTCGCCAAAGGGGTAGAGTCCGAAAAGGGCGTATGCCAGATAGGTCAGCACAGCCGGAATGGCAAAGGCGATGAGATAGATCCGGTTCCGGACGATCCATCTGCCGATTGCAGAGATGACACTGCCGGCACTGAAACTACGTTTTGCAGTCTGTGGGACAGCTTGGATTTTGGTGGTTGCCATGAAAGTCCTCCTTAAATGATAAGATGATCGTCGGATTCCAGCAACAGAATCCGGAAAGTGTGTTCCGCCGTTCCCCTCCTGCGGACAGAACAACAGATACCAACATTATAGCACAATCTTTCCCGTTTGGCAAGCCCTTTTTATGCAAAAAACACGGAAAAGTACGAAAGCCATATCCCAAAATCCATAAAAACCACGAAAACCGCCTGCCCTGCAAAATTTCCCTGCAAATGCAAAAATGCCTCGCACAGCACAACGCTGTACGAGGCATTTTCAAGGGAATGCTATTCTTCGTGCGGTACCGCCTTATGCAGTCTGGGCAAATTGTGAACGGTACAGATCGGCATAGAAGCCGTTCTTCTCCAGCAGTTCTTCGTGGGTGCCCTGCTCGATGATGTCCCCGTCCTTCATGACCAGAATCATATCGGCATTGCGAATGGTGGACAGCCGGTGGGCAATGATAAAGCTGGTTCTGCCCTCCATGAGGTGATCCATTGCCTTTTGAATCAGAATTTCTGTACGGGTATCCACAGAGGAGGTCGCCTCGTCCAGAATCATGACCCGATTGTCCGCCAGAATGGCACGGGCAATGGTGAGCAGCTGTTTCTGTCCCTGTGAAACGTTGCTGGCATCTTCGTTCAGTTCCATCTGGTAGCCGTCCGGCAGCTGGCGGATAAAGCTGTCCGCATGGGCAGCCTTTGCGGCGGCAATGACTTCTTCATCTGTCGCGTCCAGTCTGCCGTACCGGATATTCTCCATAATGGTACCCTGAAACAGCCATGTGTCCTGCAACACCATGCCGAAAGATTCCCGCAGCTTGTGGCGGTCGAAGTCCCGCACATCATGGCCGTCCAGCAGGATCGCACCGCCGCTGACATCATAGAACCGCATCAGCAGTTTCACCATTGTGGTTTTTCCGGCACCGGTGGGGCCTACAATGGCGATCTTCTGTCCGGACTTTACCTTGGCACTGAAATCGTGGATAACGCACTGCTCCGGCTGGTAGCCAAAGGAAACATGCTGAAAATCAACATTGCCCTCCACGTTTGCCAGTTCCAGTGGGTGCTCTGCCGTCTGCACTTCTTCCGCTTCTTCGAGGAATTCAAAGACACGTTCACTTGCCGCAGCCATAGACTGCACCTGATTGAGTACCTGTGCGATCTGCTGCATGGGCTGGGTGAAGTTCTTCACATACTGGATAAACGCCTGAATGTCACCAATGGTGATCGTGCCGCGAATCGCCAGCAGACCGCCGGACAGTGCCACAGCGGCATAACCCAGATTGCCCACGAACATCATGATCGGCTGCATCAAGCCAGACAGGAACTGAGATTTCCATGCGGAGTGGTACAGGGTATCGTTGGTTTCCTGAAACTGCTGCACCATGTCCTTTTCCTTATTATACGCCTGAATCACTGTATGACCGGCGTAGGTTTCTTCCACTTGTCCGTTGATGTGTCCCAGATATTCCTGCTGCTGCTTGAAGTACTTCTGGGATTTTTTCACCACCAGAGAAATCAGAGTTACGGAAATCGGGAGAATTACCACAGCGATCAGAGTCATCAGCGGCGAGATACGAAGCATCATTACCAGTACGCCGACCATAGTCGCCGCGGAAGTGATGATCTGGGTGATGCTCTGGTTCAGGCTCTGTCCCAGTGTGTCCACGTCGTTGGTGATGCGGGACAACACTTCGCCGTAGGTGCGGCTTTCAAAATACGCCATTGGCATGCGGTCGATTTTTTCCGAAATGTCTTTCCGCATGCGGTAGCAGACTTTCTGTGTGACACCAGTCATCAGCCAGCCCTGCACAAAGCTGAACAGAGTACTCAGCAGATACAGTCCCAGTACAAACAGCAAAATCTGTCCGATCTTGGTGAAATCAATGCTGCCGGTTCCCTGAATCTTCGCCAGCAGTCCGTTGGAAAGTTCCGTGGTCGCCTTACCCAGAATGTCCGGTCCGATCACGCTGAACACGGTGGAGGCAATTGCACACAAAATTACCACGGCCACTGCGGCATGATATTGCTTCATATATGCAAACAGTTTGCCAATAGAGCCTTTAAAGTCCTTCGCCTTTTCTACCGGCATCTGTCCGCGTCCGCCCATACGCCGTCTTTCATTCGCCATCTGTCATCGCTCCTTCCTCCGGTGTTTCCTCCAAGCCCAGTTCCGACGGGGAAAGCTGGGACTTGGCGATCTGCTGATATACCTCACAGTTCTTCAGCAGTTCCTCATGGGTGCCCTTGCCGACAATTTTGCCTTCTTCCAGAACCAGAATCTGGTCAGCATGGAGAATGGTGCTGATTCGCTGTGCCACGATGATCATGGTGCTGTCCTGCACCTGTTCTCCCAGTGCCTTTCGCAGAGCCGCATCGGTTTTCAGATCCAGTGCGGAGAAGCTGTCGTCAAAGACGAACACTTTCGGGTGCTTGGCAATGGCTCTGGCGATAGTCAGACGCTGTTTCTGTCCGCCGGAAACATTGGTACCGCCCTGTGCAATGGTACTGTCTAACCGGTCGGGCTTCTCTTGGATAAATTCCATTGCCTGTGCAATTTCCGCCGCCTGCTGTACTTCTGCATCGGAAGCGTCCGGATTGCCGAACCGCAGGTTGCTGGCAATGGTACCGGAGAACAGCACGCCCTTTTGCGGAACAAAACCAATCTGCTGCCGCAGTTCTTCCAGCGGCAGGTCACGCAGTTCCACGCCGTCCAGCGTAATGCTGCCTGCTGTGACATCGTACAGACGGGGGATCAGGTTCACCAGTGTAGACTTGCCGCAGCCGGTGCTGCCGATGATCGCCGTGGTCTGGTTGGGCTTTGCCGTGAAGCAAAGGTCTGTCAGAGCGTTCTCCTCCGCATGCGGATAGCGGAAGCAGACATGATCAAAGGTCAGCACGCCCTTGCTGTCCTGCAAATGTTTCGGCTGTGCTGTTTCCTGTACAGAGGTCTTGGTTTGCAGTACTTCGTCAATACGTTTGGCTGCCACAGAACCACGGGGCAGCATGACGGACATCATGGTCAGCATCAGGAACGACATGACGATCATCATCGCATACGTAATGAATGCAGTCATAGAGCCGACCTGCATAGAGCCGCCGTCAATGCGGTGAGAACCAACCCACACGATCAGAATGGTCAGGCTGTACATGATCAGCATCATCACCGGCATCATGAAGGTCATGACACGGTTGACAAACAGGTTGGTCTTGGTGAGATCGCGGTTCGCCTTGTCGAAGCGTTCTTCCTCGGTCTTTTCCCGTCCGAACGCCCGAATGACGGACAGTCCGGTCAGGATCTCACGGGAAACCAGATTCACCTTATCCACCAGCACCTGCATTTTCTGGAACTTCGGCATAGCGATTGCCATCAGCACGCCGACGATTCCCAGAATTACCAGCACTGCCAGTACAATGACCCAGCCCATGCCGGCTCCGGTGTGTACCACTTTCAGAACGCCGCCAATGCCCAGAATCGGAGCATACAGCAGCATTCGCAGGAAAATCGCCGTAACCATCTGCACCTGCTGAATATCATTGGTGCTTCGGGTAATCAGTGAAGCAGTGGAAAACTGATCCATTTCCGCACTGGAAAACTGCATGACACGGCTGAACACCTTGCCGCGGAGATCACGTCCGACACCGGCACCCACACGGGAAGCCACATAACAAACACAGATCGCCGCAGCCATCATGGCAAATGCCATCGCCATCATCTTGCTGCCGGTTCGCCAGAGATAGCTGGTCTGGATCTTGTCTACGTCCAGCCCTGCGTCTTTGTCACACTGCACCGCATAGGCAACGCCCATAGACTGTACCAGCGAATCCCCCATAGTGTCCAGCATATCTTCCAGCTGGGAACGCATCTGGGTGACTGTATCTTCATTCAGCTGTCCGCTCTGCTGCATTGCCGCAAACACGGGGCGGACATCGACACAAGTCACTGTGGACGAGTTGCCGTCGCTGTCCTCCTCTGTCCGCTGGAACGGGTGCAGTTCTACGCCCATGGCAGCACCGAGTTCCTCCACGGTCATCTGTTTCATCTGAGCCGCCGCGTTGGGATCGGTCTGCTGCTGTGCCAGCATCTCCCGAAAACTGTCCTCACTCATCATGGACATCTGATAGTTCAGCAGCACCGGTACCAGCAGGTCGCTGTCCAGTTCGTCCAGATCTTTGCCCGACAGACTTTCCTTTCTCTGTTCTCCGTCATAGGCATTCTGCCACTTCTGTTTTTCGCTTTCCGTCATGAAAAGCTGGACGTTTTCGAATTCTTCTGCCGTGATCTGTTCCGGCAGAATGTGTTCCACGCCGCTGTTCTGGATTCCGGTGTCAATAATATCCGAAGTGTACTGCGGCAGGGACAGGTCACAAAATGCCTGTACCACCAACAGCACCAAGATCAGCAACACGGAACTCCAGTAGGGTTTCAGATTTTTGAAAAGTTTACCCATTGGTCGCGCTCTCTCCTTTCATTTCCTCCAGTTCCTCTGAGGCCGCCGCATAGAGCCGCTGAAGCAGTTCCATCAGCTGGTCGGCTTCTTCCTGTGTAAAGCGTTTCTGAATCCCCCTGTGAAAATCCTCCAACAGCTGATTCGCCCGCTGCACCTCTGCCTCGCCGGTAGCCGTCAGTGTCACATAGGTATTCCGCCGGTCAGTGCGGCATACTTCGCGGCAGATATAACCGTCGTTTTCCAGCCCACGCAGCGTGCGGGAAACTGCCGGCTGGGGCACGTGCATCTTCTGTGTCACCATAGACACCGTGCTGCCCTCCGGATTGGTTTTCCGCTGTCCGGCAATTACAAACATCACCATATACTCCTGTCGGGACAGCGGCAGCAGCGAAAACAGATTCAGACTGCGAAACGCATTTATCACCCCGAAAAATGTTTTTGCATCACACTTCAAGTGTTCCACCTCCTATTCACATTCAATAACATTGTTATGAAATAACTTTGTTCTATTATAACGCATGCTATTTATTTTGTCAAGGGAATTTTGCAGTTTTCATCTGCCTGACACAAAAAAGTGCATTCCGCCAAAGCACAGCAGAATGCACGAAAAAATTTTATTCAATTTGTTCAGAACCACAAAAAAAATCAGAACAAACTCTTACCCCAGCCGCTTTTTCAGATCTTCCCAGACGCGGCGGGAGATCTCTGCGGTATGGTCTGCATCACCGTCCGGCAGGGACAGATTCCGCAGCACGCAAACAGAAATGACCAGATCTGCCAGAAACAAAACGACTACACCAGTCACCAGTTTTCCGGAAACATAGCCGGGGATCCGGTGAAACAGCATCATCAGAAACGGATTGATGCGATAGAGGGCAAATGTGCCCAGCAGTCCGAACGGCAGCATGGTTTCCAGACAAATCCGTCCGTGAATGTTGAACTTCATATCGTGATAATCCCACCAGCGTGTGTGGAACACTCGTTCCATGAGGGCACTGACTGCGTATTCCAGCAGACTGCACAGCAGAATGATCGAGAAGAACACGTGCCAATAGCCGTAGTGGCTGCCCTGAAACAGCAGGGTGATGCCCAGCATGCCGGCTCCATAAATCGGACAGCAGGGTCCCAGCAGAAAACCGCGGTTGGTAAGATGCCGTTCCCGCACGCCCATGTACAAGACTTCCATAAACCAGCCCATGGCGGCATAGGCGAAGAAAAGGGCAGCACATTCTGTTAAATTGTATACCATCTGTCAGACCCTCCTTTTCCGGAACAGAGCTGCCGCTGCATGAACCATGCCCGCTGCCGTTTCCAGCGTGGAGCAGTACTTGTCCGCAAGGCAGACGATCACCGCTTCTCTGGAACGGGGCACGAACCGCAGCGTCAAGGGCCACATGTGTGTGGTGATGATATGCTGCACCTCTGCATTGACATGAAACCGCATTGCCGCATTTTTGCAGGCAATGTGCGGGTGTGCAAAGCCGTGGAGCACACCCTCGTCCACATGGTTGTGCCAGTCGTACAAGTAGAAATCATGGAGCAGTGCCCCGAGAATCAGATTTTCATAATTTACACGGATATGCAGACCAACGGCAATGGCACAGCTGATCCGCACTACCGAAAGGCAGTGCTGCAATGTGCTGGTCGTTCCGTGCTGAACATACTCGTCCATGGAGCAGACCGCATTGTCCTGCAAATATTCCTGCATTTTTGCCTGTGCCAGTTCCAGTGTTTCTTTTTCCTGTAAAGACATAAATTCCTCCTGCTGCAAGGATCGCAGCAATTTTCTCCGGTGCGTTCTCCCACCGGTATCCCCCTGTTTTTCCTCAATCTTATCCTATTACTTCTGTTCTCCTACATTATAGCGGATTTTTGCCGTATTGTCAACAAAGTCTGCGTTATTTTTTTCGACAATTCCGCCAAAAAACAAGCCGGTTTTCGCCGTTCCCCCGTAATTTTGACAAAATCTCGATTTTTCCGCTGCATGCAGCAGCACCTTATCGTACAAATATGCTAAAAAGCACTTGCAATTCCGCAAAAAGCATGGTAAAATAGATAACGAACGCAAAATCCAATTTTTTCAAGGAGGTTTATTTTGCAACATTTTCCATTCTGGCTGGCACTTGCCGCGGGGCTGGGGACTGTCTGTCTGTTGGGCGGTGTTTCCGCAGCGGCAGAGGACTTCCCTGCCGTACCAGTGGCAACTGCAACCACCCAAGGCACATGGGAAACCCGCGGGGACGGCAGCCGCTGCTATTACGATGCCGACGGGATACCGGTCACCGGCGAAGTCACCATAGACGGCACCGCCTATCTGTTCGACTACACCGGCACCCAGAAAACCGGCTGGCGGACAGTTGACGGAGAACGCCGGTACTACGATCCGGAAACCGGCGAACTGGTTCTGGGCTGGGTGGAGTCCGGCGGCTACCGCTATTACACCGACGACAGCGGACTGAAAGAAACCGGCGAACAGGAAATCGACGGACACCGCTACAGCTTCTCGGAAACATACGGCATGCAGGACACAGGAATACACGCCTTTTCTGACGGCAGCCTTTCCTATTATAATGTGAAGGGCGAGATACAGACCGGCTGGCAGACGGACGGCAACAGCAGCTACTACTTCAGCGAGGACACCGAAACCGCCCTGCTGGGGCTACAGCAGATCGACGGGGCGTTGTATTATTTCGGCGAGGACGGCAAGCTGGTTCACAGCCGCACCGTGACGCTGGACGGCGTGGTCTACCGTGCCGATGCCAGCGGCAGGCTGACCACCGAACTCACGCCGATCACCGGCACGGCACAGGCGACTGCCGCACAGATGACCGCCTATCTGCGTACAGTGAATCCCAATGTGGCACAGAGCGTACTGGACATGATCCCCTGCTACCTGAGCGAGGGGGCTGCCGAGGGGATACGCGGGGACATTGCCTTTGCACAGTCCTGTCTGGAAACGGGGAATTTCACCTTTCGTGGCTCGGCGGTGACGCTGGAGCAGAACAATTTCTGCGGCATGGGCGTGACCAGCAACGGAATAAAAGGCAATTCCTTTGCCACGCCGCAGCTGGGAATCCGTGCACAGATCCAGCACCTGAAAGCCTATGCCAGCACGGCAGCCTTGCAGCAGGCCTGCGTGGACAACCGCTTCCGGTATGTGCAGCGGGGCTGTGCCCCCTATGTGGAGTGGCTGGGGATTCCGGAGAATCCCCACGGCAGGGGCTGGGCAGGCGGTGCCGGCTACGGGGCAAAGATTCTGCGAATCCTGACGGCGATTCTGCAAATGTAAGAAAATCGAAAACCGGCTCCTGCATGGGAAATGCGGGAGCCGGTTTTTGGGTTATTGCAATAGAATTATGCTGTATAAGGCAGCTTCTGTACGATCTGCACCAAGAATTGCAGCAGAGCTACAGCATCGTTTCCGGTTATATCGCCGTCGCCGTCACAGTCACTGTTCAGCTTGGCAGCATCGTTCAGTATCACCGCACCAGAGCAGAACTTGTTCAGCAAAACGGCATCAGTAATATCTACACGTCCGTCAAGGGTAATGTCGCCATAAATGACGGTAGGTGTTTCGGAATCTTTTTTGGTGGTGGTTGTAGCTTCTGTAGTAGTTGTTGTTGTCGTTGTCGTTTTAGTTGTAACCGTTGTTTCTGTAGTGTCCGTTTCTGTGGTAGTTGTTGCTTTCATTGTAGATGTCGCTTCGGTAGTGCCTGTTTCCGTAGTCGTCGTTGCTTTCGTTGCAGCTGTTATTTTTGTAGTGTTTGTTTCCGTAGTTGTTGCTTTCGTTGCAGCTGTTGTTTTTGTAGTGTCTGTTTCCGTAGTCGTTGTTGCTTTCGTTGCAGCTGTTGTTTTTGTAGTGCCTGTTTCTGTAGTTGTTGTTACTTTTGTTGTAGATGTCGCTTCTGTAGTAACTGTTTCCGTAGTCGTTGTCGCTTTCGTTGTAACTGTTGTTTCTATAGTGGTGGTAGTGGTTTCAGTTGTTGTGATATTGTTCAGAGAAACAAAAGGAATGTCATTTTTCTTGGCATAGGTTTCTGCATAAGAATCAGTATAGCCGTAGATTGTCAGATTGCTGCAACCTTCAAAAACATCCAAATCAATACTTGTCACGCTGTCCGGTATCGTAATTGCTGTCAAATTAGTACACCCGGAAAAAGCACCCCAGTCAATAAACGTCACACTATCTGGTATTGTGATTTCTGTTAAACTGGTACAGCCGTGAAAAGCATATACTCCGATACTCGTCACGCTGTCCGGTATCCTAATTGCCGTCAAACTGGTACAGCCGGAAAAAGTACCACTTTCAATACTTGTCATGCTGTTCGGTATTGTGATTTCTGTCAAATTGGTACAGCCTCTAAAAACATCATATCCCATTTCCGTCACGCTGTCGGGAATCGTAATTGATATCAAACTGGTACAGCCATCAAAAGCATATTCTCCAATACTTGGAACGCTGTCTGGTATAACAACGTTGTCGGTGCAAGTTGTCCCGTCAATCAAAATTCCATTCACAACGACCAATGGGTTTTCTTCTTGCTTTTCAGCTAACCATGGTGTTTCAGAGAAAGCATGTCCTCCAATACTTGTCACACTGTCCGGTATTGTGATTGATGTCAAACCAGTACAACCGTCAAAAGCACCATATCCAATTTCCGTCACGTTATCTGGTATCGTGATTGATGTCAAACTGGTACAACCGCCAAAAGCATTCTGTCCAATACTCGTCACACTGTCCGGTATTGTGATTTCTGTTAAACTGGTACAACCAGAAAAAACACCTTCTCCAATTTCCGTCACATTGTCTGGAATCGTGATTTCTGCCAAATTGGTACAGCCTCTAAAAGCACAATATCCAACGCGTGTCACGCTGTCCGGTATTGTGATTGACGTCAAACTGGTACAGTCAGAAAAAATACTACCTACAATTTCCGTCATACCGTCTGGTATTGTGATTTCTGCCAAACTGGTACAGCCGGAAAAAGCTTTAGGTCCAATGCTCTTCACACTGTCCGGTATTGTGATTTCTGTCAAACTAGTACAACCGAAAAAAGTCTCCATTTCAATGCTTTTCACGCTGTCCGGTATCGTGATTGATGTCAAACTGGTGCATCCGCGAAAAGCATTATTGCCAATACTTGTCACACTGTCTGGTATCGTAATTTTTGTCAAACTGGTACAGCCGCAAAAAACAAACCACCCGATATGCGTCACGCTGTCCGGTATCGTGATCTCTGTCAAACTGGTACAGTCACGAAAAGCAGTATCTCCAATACTCGTCACACATTTCCCGTCAATCTCTGCCGGAATCTCCACAATTTCTGCATCTGATCTGCAATCTGTAATTACAATATTACCTGTATCTGTTACATCATAGGACAAATCACCATAAGTGTCTGCACTCGCCGATAACACCGTCCCCACAGATTCCAACACGTTCTGCAATCCAGTCACGCCAGCACTTCCCAAGCAAAGCACACCGGCAGTTGCCGCAGCCAGAACCTTTTTCCATAACCGCATCTTCTCATTCCTCCATTCCTTTTTTATGCAAATCGTTTGCACTTTTATTGTAGCACATATTTTGTAAAAAGTCAATTATTTTTAGTGCTTTTTCAAAATGGAGTTTCACAACAAAAAACCGGCTTCCACCCCCAGAAACCGGTTTTACAAATTGATTCAAGACATATCCTGTATTTCTGTCCGAGCCAGCGTTTCCACGATCTCCCGTGCCTTTGCCTCCGGCAGAGCCGTCAGCTTGAACCGCTGCTGGCGGGGCCCGTTACAGGTGATATACAGATGACAAACGCCGTACATCTTCTGTGCGGGTGTCTGCATCAGGTCCGTGCGGACAATGCGGGCGTGGTTCACCGTAATGGTGTGGAACGTGAACCAACTGCAAAAATGCATCTGCAAATGCTGGTCGTCCATGGTGACCGATTCTGTGAACATCGCCACAATGCGGATACACAGCAGCCACACCAGCGGAATAATCAGCATCACGGAACAGAACCGAATGATCGCCCCCAGATTCGGCAGCAGCCACAGCAGGATAAACCGTGCCGGCAGAATCGCACAAAGCCCGATCACCGGCGGCCACACAAAGGACCAAAAAAACCGGATATTGGAGCGTGCATGAAGTTTCGGGTGCTCCATGACCGGCACCGCGTGCAGCTTTTCCAGCAGTGCCTGTGAGTTTTTTTTCCGAACCAGCGGAATCAGCACCGGCAGCGTATCCCGCCGGCTGCCGTAGCCGGGGCAGCGAATGTGGAGGGATACCATGCCGAATATCTTCATCAGCAGATTCTGCCGCAGGTCGAGGAAAATAATGGCGTTGTCCCGCAGATGATACCGCCGGCGGGTGAGGATTCCCGTGTGCACCGAGATGAACTCCTCCCCAAACCGCATGCGGAATCTGCCGTACCGCAGCAGGTTCCGCCCGAACGAGATCAGCCACAACGCCAGAATCACAATGCCGATCGTAATGGCGATTCGCGGCACGCCGTGGAACGCTGTCGATGCTCTGTCGGTGGCATCTTCCAGAATTTGCTGTGCCTGAAACTGCTGCACCAGATCGGAAGTGATGCGTCCGCCCTGAAAGCAGATGGTGGCAATGTATATCGCACCGGAAAAGCTGCTGGAGAACAACGCCGAGAACAACAGCATTCGCCACGCCGGCGTGTGATACGCCACCGCACCGGTGCTGCCATTTTGCAGCACGGGAATATGCTGCCGCAGCCGGTGCAGATCCCGCAGATACAAGGTCAGGTGCATATCCGCTTCCGGCACAGCACCGGCTGCGGTGCTGATCTGCAAACAGGCTGCCCGCAGAGGGCGGAGGTAAAACGGGTGTTCCTCCACCGTGGAGGCAATACGTTCCAGCGGGATCTCCGTCCCCCGCCGCAGGAGGAGCCCGCTTTGGGAACGAATGGAAACTTCGTCGAAATAATATGTGCAGGCATGCCAGCGAAGCGTACCGATGCCCAGAATCAGCAGGGCAACCAGCAGGTCAAACCACGCACCGGCTCCCCAGTCGATAAGTTTCTGAAGTGAGAACGGATAGAACCGCAGGCTTCGCAGCAGCGGGAAAATCAACAGCCACAGGTTCTTGGCACTGTAGCGTAAAATCTTGATCGGGTGTTCCCGATACACTGCCTCACCGGCAGTCCCAAGCCGCATCATGAACTGCTCCTTTCCGGCGGATCTTCCGCATTGCTGCCAGTTCCTGCCGGCGGCTGCACCGCACTTTCAAAGGCATCGAACTGCGGCTCCTGCGGAATGTCTGTGGGATTTCCGGCGGCAGGCACTTCCAGTGTCCGCTGGCTGTGGCTGTAGACCGTCTTTTGCAGAAACGCCTGTATCTCTGCCGCGTCAGAACTGCTCAAAAACGACAGAATGACTGTGCCGCCATAGGCATGCAGCGGGATAAAATTCATGCCGGTGGCATCAGCAAAGGGTGCCTGAAAAATGCTGCTGAACTGCAACGCCTGTGTCCGCATGACTTGCTCCTGTATGAAAAAAATGCCGCATTTTCGGGTGATATGGGTCGCCGATACACAATAGGTCACAGTGCAGAACCACATGGGCAGCAGCAGTGTGGACAGCAGGATCGCCGCCGCCGCCAGCACTGCCGTCAGTGTCCACAACAGCCAATGGGGCAGCACTGCCAGAAAGTACCATATCAAACCGATCAGCACCGCCGTCACGATCGGTGTTGCAATTTGCAGCGTATATTGTGCATGTTTATCCGCAGTATACTGCTTCATGGATTCCTCCTACAGACATAATCGGGGTTCCTACATTCATATACATTAGGGTGTGTTGACACTAAGCCTGACACGTGTCTTTTGGGGTGATTTTTCCCCGTTCGTCGTTAAAAATCCTTGCCGTGCGAAAGCACGCCTGCGAATTTTTGCCTAGAACGGAGAAAAATCACCTCACAAAATTCGCATATCATTATAGTGTCAACACCCCCTAGTAGAGCGATCTGCTCTGTTTCTATTATACCCCGAGAACACATTTTCGTCAAGAGAATGCGAATAGATTGCACACAAATCCTTTTTATTCCAATACCGCATATAAACCATTTTGTGCAGACAGATCATGATAAACTATGGATATACTGTCAGGAGGGAAATTATGCTGGAACGCGTAGCATCATACATCTGGGGGACAGGGCTGCTGGTGCTGCTGCTGGGGACAGGGCTGTACCTGAGTTTCCGGCTGCGGTTCTTCCAGTTCTGGGGCTGGAAAACCATTCTGCGGCGGACGTTCGGCAGCCTGCGTACCAAGTCCGGCAAGGGCGGCACTTCCCTCACCCAGTTCCAGACCTTTTCCACTGCTCTTGCCGCCGCGATGGGCACGGGAAACATTCTGGGCGTGGCGGCGGCTCTCTGTCTGGGCGGTGCCGGTGCAATTTTCTGGATGTGGATATCCGCCCTGCTGGGCATGGCTCTGACTTACAGCGAAAATGTACTGGCTCTGCGGTATGCCCGCACACTCCCCGACGGCACCAAGGCAGGCGGTCCCATGGCGTATCTCCGGTTTGGGCTGCACAGTCCCGTTCTGGCAGTATTTTACAGTCTTTGCTGCATCGGTGCTTCGCTGGGCATGGGCAACATGACACAGAGCAGTGCCATTTCCACCCTTGCCGCGGAGGCGTTCTCCCTGCCGCCGCTGTGGACAGGAATCGGTGTCACGCTTCTGCTGGGAATTATTTTGCTCCGCGGCACACGCTCCACCGGCAAGGTCATTCAGTGGCTTATGCCGGTGCTGTCGGCGGTGTATCTGCTGGCGGCACTGGGAGTGATCTTCCGGAACGCCGCCGCACTGCCGGCAGCATTCGGGCAGATTTTCCGCGAAGCATTCGGGCTGCATGCCGTAGGCGGCGGAATCTCCGGTGCTGTTTTGCAGCGTGCTGTGCAGACTGGTCTGCGGCACGGGGTATTTTCCAACGAAGCCGGACTGGGGAGCAGTGCCCTTGTCCACGCCGGCGGCAGTTCCGAAGATGCCCAGCTACAGGGCATGTGGAGCATGGTGGAGGTGGCGTTGGATACGCTGGTGTGCTGCACGCTGACGGCTCTGGCAGTTCTCACCAGCGGAGCCATGACGCAGGCAGACAACGCCGGCGGCATCATTTCCGCCGCATTTTCGGGCGTTTTCGGGCAAGCCGCACCGGAACTGATGGCAGGCATCACCGCACTGTTTGCATTCTGTACGCTGATCGGCTGGTGCTGCTGCGGGGAACAGGCGGTGCGGTATCTGGGCGGCGAAGCGTGGCGGCTGCCCTATCGGGTGTTGTTCTGTCTGGCGGCAGGCATAGGGGCTGTAGTTTCCCTGCGGTCGGTGTGGGCACTCTC
>QWCN01003743.1_pt1 | contig 17094 bp, 8 predicted proteins | sample 1972711 | NCBI WGS metagenome assembly QWCN01 (sample SAMN09866707, study PRJNA288562) | Human gut metagenome isolate term1_stool, whole genome shotgun sequencing... | isolation source: gut | host: Homo sapiens | place: USA: California | reverse complement strand
TTCATCTATTGATTTTTTATAATCTTCCTGCGAAATATATCCCTGACATGGTGCCGAACACTGCCCTATATGGTAATTAAGACACGGACGCTCTTTTCCTATATCGCGTGGAAGAACCCTGTTGCATGTTCTTATTTTATAAAGCTTACAAAGCAGCTCTATTGTATCTTTTACTGCTCCGGCGGACGTATATGGTCCAAAATATCTTCCTGTTCCGTGTTTCATTTTTCTTGAAAATATAACTCTGGGATACGCCTCATGCACAGACACTTTTATAAAAGGATACGTCTTATCATCCTTTAACATAGTGTTATACTTTGGGCTGTGCTCCTTTATCAGATTGCACTCCAGCACCAATGCCTCAAGTTCTGAATCTGTTATTATATATTCAAAATAATCAACATTCGACACCATTCTTTTTATTTTTGCCGTATGTTTTGTACTTGCACGAAAATACTGCCTTACACGGTTTTTAAGATTAACCGCTTTTCCTACATATATAATCGTGCCAATTTTATCATGCATTATATAAACTCCCGGCTTGTCAGGAAGTTTTTTAAGTTCCTCTTCAAGATTAAACATAAAATCAGCCTCATTTCCTGTTTAAACGCCGCACAATTTATTTACATGCATATTATGTATTTTAAAACGAATCTCCTTAGCGGATTCATCTTTGCAAACAGACTTTCACGAAGCTTTCTTATCTGACTGCATACATATTCGTTATTATCATTGTCTATGCCATCATTTTTTCTATAATTGACCATGAGCACGTAATCTATAATCATTTTTATATTATTAATTCTGAATATGTCATCACTTTCCTCAAGGACTTCCGCATATTCTTCATAATCCATGTTAAATCTATTATATCCACAGCGGGCAAGAAGATTTTCCAATGAATTAAACAATGCAGTTACGTCTGATGACTCCAGCATGTTATCTACACGCTTTTTCTTTTTTGCACAGCGTACTATAAATATTATAACAAATAAAATGGCTGCTGCAATCAATATTATTTTCCACAAAAATCCGAAAACTGCGGTGACTTTTCCACCTGCTATTGTATTATTTCCACTCTCCTCTGTGGAAATATCTCCTGCGGATGCTGTATCCTGATTATTTTCTTCTATATCCTGTTCATCAGGTGAAGATGTGTTCTCCTGTTCATCAGATGATGTTTGCTGCTCCTGTGGCTGTTCCTGCGAAACATTTTCTTCATTTTGTGAAGATGGTGTAACATCAACCGTTATCCAGCCATATCCATCAAGATATGCTTCGACCCACGCATGAGCATCTGAACTTTTTACATCTACAACCGATTCAGTGATAATAGATTTATTTTGCTGTAATGTATTTACCGTATTAACTGTATCTGCCGCTGCTATCCTGTCTGCCGGAATTCTGTAACCCTCTACATATCTTGCCGGAATATTAACAGACCTTAATAATATAACAGCACTTGATGCAAAATATGTACAGTACCCTTCCCTGCTATCCATAAGAAAATATTCAACCGCATCTCTTCCGTCCGGAACACTTCCCGGAGAAAGTGTGTATCTGTAATTTTTACTAAAATAATCTTTCAGCTTCTGGATAGAATTCAGTCGTTCCTGTGTACTTGCATTTTTAGGCCTATAAGTATAGAACGTATTTAAATCTGATAATGAAAATCCCTGAATGCTGGATGTGCCACCGCTCTTGTGTGCAGTATCATTCAGAAGTTCCATATCAGTCATAATATGTGTGCTGAATCCATATGGTAAATCTGTCTTTTCCTGCATAATATCGACAAGTTTTGATATATAAGATGTATCAATATCAATATATGTTAAATTTTGTGGTATATTCTTATCTCCACTTGTTCTTGTCATCTGATATATTTTTGTACTTCGCTCAAAATTCCCTGTTCCATCATCTATATAATCTTTTAAAACATCACTGGCAAGTGCTTCTTCTATCATATCAAGTCTTTTCTGGTCCGCACCTTCTATCACACTTAAAGCCCGTGTCCATTTATTTCCGCCATAATAATAATTATAGCTTGTATATGTTGGAATATATAAATCTTTCCCTGTATTAAGTGTTGTTATTCTCGCAACCGTGTCTGATTTTATCTGGACAGAATCCGCCTCACCTATAACACCATCATTTGTAAGCCCTGTTACCTTTACACCACTATCATCATTGTTTTCATTTTTGCCACCGTCAGCATTTCCAGCCACAATTCCGTCAAAAAGCCCATTGACAGACTCGTCCATATCTTTGCCCCATTCAATGAAAATCTGTGGTCTTTTATAATCTTTATTCACAACATCAGTCACAATAAGCACTGTTCCAACCAACGCACATATCATGAATATCACTGCCGGCTTTTTTATGTCACGTTTCTTTCTCTCTAATGCTGCAACACAAAATACATATGTAATACATATCACACATACAAACGCAGACGGAATTACAGAATATGCTATAAACAGACTCATTGCCGGAAGAATTTCTACAATTGCAACAAGCATGCTTCTTACATATACTACAGTAAGACTTATAATGTATGTCATAATAAGCACACAAAGAAATATTGCCAGTAATTCCTGTCCCTGTGCCGCTATATATGCTTTACTGTCAGATGATGAAACCACTCCCTGAATATCCGCATATGACTTCCCACTTCTGAAAAATGTCTCCATCTGGTTTGCAATATGAACAAATCCACTGATTATCATGCTATGTGCAACCACAAAAAACAACAATACTGCCAGTCCATACACGATACTGAATTTTTTTCTTATTTTGGGCAGACTTATACATATAACAACAACACATGTAATAACTGCCTCATATATATACACTCCTGCCGAATCTGCATATAAAGCATTTCCGGTAAACATGGCACCTGTTATTCCGAACATACCTGTCATGGCAATTACCACACACATTAATATTTCCTTTATAATGTCACTTGTATCTGCCTGTAAATCATTCATGTTAATCTGCCCCATCTTTAATATTAAAAATCCTGTCAAGATTATCCTTTTCCACATTTATAATATCATAAATATCGCTTTCGTAATCCTGCATAGTAATAAGAACCGGATACTGTCCCAGATTAATACTGTTTTGCATAATAATATAATTAAGATGCATCAAAGAATCCGTCTCACACTTTATGCACATAACTTCAAGCAGTGCTTTTTCGAGTCCTGCTTCATCATCAAAATCAAATGATGTTATATCATATTCCAATCCATCCCATACAACAAAACGTGCCGATATTCCATCCTCAAGATATGCAAGTCCGAGCAGATATGCTGCCTCGTAAATCAAATCCAGCTTATCCCTGAATTTATCTGTCTTTACTTTCGTAAGGTCAACAATAATCGTATTTCTCTTTTCTACCTCTTCACCATATTGACGCACTATAAAATCATCAGAATTCATACTCAGCTTCCAGTGAATTTTGTTGACACTGTCTCCGTCAGCAAACTCTCTTAAATCAAGCACTTCTGTATTATCTGTTTCCTCAAATGATAATACAAACTCATCCTCTTCATTCTGATAATCAACAGCCCGAAAACTCCCATCCTTTTTCTGTGGAAAAACAATTGCCTTTCTGATACAGTTATAATCATATGTAGTTGAAAAAAAACGGATATAATCAGTAACCTTCAATTCCGTAAAATATATGTTTACTATTCCTATATGCTTTGGTTTAAAATCAAGACTGCATTCCCTCATGCTGCCACTGCCCGTTTCAACTTCTGCCTGCTTTGTATCCCCGTCATTGGAATATCTTATCTGTGCTTTGAGCACACCTTCTGGCGGTCCAAATAATGAATTGCCACCTGCAATAATTCTGACATCGATATTGTCACCGACAGACACTATACTATTATTAATCTTTACAAATATCTTCATTCCATGTTTTGAAATACTAAAAATTATATATGAAAATAACGGTATGACAATCACCATTACCAACATAACCATAAATTCAAAATTAACATAAAGGCAGTTAAGAATTACTATTCCAATTACACTAAGAATATATAATATTACTCTTTTTTTCACAATATTCCTCTCGTACCAATCTTAGGAACATCTACACTTCTGCAAATGCTGTCTATTACACTTTCCTCTGTTATATGACCACGTTTCAGACTTCTATTTAAAATAATTCTGTGTGCCATCGTATCATTCAGCACAAACTGTATATCTGATGGAAGTACATAATCATGCCCACGTAAAAAAGCTTCTGCTTTTGCCATATTAATGATTGAAATACTTCCTCTCGGACTTATTCCCTGCAAAATATCCTCTGAATCACGCGTTTTAGCTACAATTTTTGCAACATATTCATATATGCTGTCATCGACATATACCTCATCTACTATATCTCTCATAGCCATAAAATCCTGTGCATTTATAACATTTTTCGATAAAACCCTGTTTGATAAACCACCGGTTTTACTCTTCATTATGCTGACTTCATCTTCAACTGACGGATATCCCATGGTAACTCTTATCATAAATCTGTCCATCTGCGATTCCGGCAGTTTCTGTGTTCCCACCGAACCAAACGGATTCTGTGTGGCAATAACCATAAATGGCTCAGGAAGTGCATATGTAACCCCATCAACACTTACCTTTCCTTCTTCCATAACCTGGAGAAGAGCGGACTGGGTCTTGGGAGATGTTCTGTTAATCTCATCTGCAAGCAGGATATTACAGTCTGCTGCCCCTGCCTTGTACTCAAACTTATTAGTTGCACGGTTATACATATTAAAGCCCACTATATCTGATGGCATTACATCAGGCGTAAACTGTACCCTGTTACATTTAAGCCCCAGTGTTTCTGCAAATGCAAGTGCCATAGTTGTTTTTCCAACTCCCGGAATATCCTCTATGAGAACATGTCCTCTTGCAAGAATTGCCATCATTATCTTACAGATAACCTCATCCTTGCCCACAACACTCTTTTTTATCTCCATCAATACGTTTTTTGCCATATTTAAGTAATATGTATTATCTGTCATATATATCTCCCCTGTTAATGTATATTAAAATATGCATTATTAAACTTAATACCTTTTTCTCTAAATTCATCCAGATCAATAGAAACCTGAACCGGTGATTCTACTTCATATTCTGAGCTTCCACCGGCTTTCTGTGTCTGCCTGCCATTGACAGTTATAACCATTTCATAATCTTTTATATACCAGTTATTATCACTTATAATCTTTTTCATATTATAATATGTATATGTATTAGTCTGGTCATCTAAATATTCTATCTGAGATGCACCGGCATTCATTACACGCTCTGATATATAATTCATCGCCTCGTCATAATTTTCAAAAATATCTTCGTATGTAAGAACTTTGTCATTTTCAACATCAAAATTATAACCATACACCTGTGTAATTCTCTTCCTTGTAAAGCCTTTAGCAATAAATGATTCTGCTGATTCTACATACTTATCAGAAAATGATAATACTGTATCCTGAGCTGCTTCACAAACCGAATATGTCGATGTATAACTTATATTTACCGGATTCTCAATATGATTTTCGCTCATATCAATATCACTATATTTTTCCATTACTTTAAGCTGACATGTATCTGCAATCGTCTGATATAAACTGTCTGCCGAATTAAGGGAAATTTTATTATGATAAATCTTAGGATATACAACGGAAAGCTGTGCAATTATTGTACTGTTATCAGAACCAAGTATACAGCTTGTCTGTTTCTGATACTTCAGGTAATCCTGCTTATTTATAGCAACCTCATCGCTTGTATACTGGCTGTCTGCTTTTAATGCTCCTTCGTTTTTATCTGACTGCATATCTGCAGCTGCATTATCCGTATATTCACTTTCCCGTGTTCCTCCCGGTGCTAATGCTTTCTGCTTCTTTGATGCTATTCCTGTTGCTGCCCCATGTACTGCTGTCACAACAATAACCGCAGCTGCCGCCGCTGCCGCAGCTTTTACTACTTTGAAAGCTGTTCTGGTATATGAATGTTTCCTGCTTACAGGCTTTATCTCTGTGAACATCTGACTATCCTGCTGCTCGTCAAACATTCCTGAACGGTCAATAATTGTGCATATCTGCTGCTGAATTACCTTTTTATCAGGATATTTCACTTTATTCATAACCTTCCAACTCCTTTCTGATTAGTTTTACCGTCTTGTAATACCTTGCTTTTACTGCACCCTGATTCATTCCCATCATCTGGGCAATCTGCGTAAATGAATGTTCTTCATACGCCCTCATCATAAATATGCGTTCCGAGACTTCATCTTGTTTTTTCAGAATCTGCATTACCTTTTCCTTTGTCATACTGTTAATTGCATTATCTTCAATGCAGTCAGATGATGGCTCATCATAATCTTCAAGCACTTCTGTCATAATTGATTCATGATTGTACCTGCTTCGCCGGTAATCTATAACTTTATTTTGTGCTATCCTTATTATCCATGTTTTAAATGATGCTTTTGATGCATCAAATTGTGATAATGCCCTGAGTATTGATATAAATGTCTCCTGTGTAAGATCAAGTGACAATTCTTCATCAGATGTCTTTATGTAAATCTCCCTGTAGACAGTCTTATAATACCTGTCAATTAATATTTCTGCCGCCCTTTTATCATCCTCATCCAAAATCTGTCTTATAAGATATTGGTCTGTCTCAAAGACTTTGGATACCAGCTGTCTGGCAGAAAACTTTTTCTGCGTTAATTCCCCTGTGGTGTCCATAGTTCTCCTCCCTTATATATATTTATACGCACTACACTCTTAAACCGCCGCAAATAAATTGTATTTTATCAGATACATCTCATTTTAATTTACTGTTTTTCACGCAATGTTTTTATCATTATAAAATATATTTCATATTATGTCAAAATAAATATGATGCAATATTCATAGCTGAAATACGCACCGCATCTCTTCCGATTATATAAAAAACTGCCGGTTGTTTTTACACAACCGGCAGTTTTAATTATATTAATGGATAATTTAAAAATCAACTTCTGTATCATAGTAGCAGCACTTGAGAAGTTTCTCCATCTCTTCCTGACTAGGCTGACGAGGATTAGAACCTGTACAGGCATCAAGAATAGCATTAGCTGCAATATCGTGAAGTTTTTCAAGGAATTCGTCTTCTGGAACAATACCATTTTCTGCCGGAAGACCACCCTCACCATAATGTTTGATGCAATGAGGAATATTAAGTTCATCATTCATCTTTCTTAACATTTCAATAAGATTATCAATCTTTTCTTCTGTTGTATTACCACCAAGTCCAAGGAAATCAGCTATGTATGCATATCTTGCAGCTGCCGTTGCATCCTTTGAATTGTACTTGATTACCTTTGGAAGATACATAGCATTAGCTGCACCATGAATTATATGACCGCCTTCAAATGCTGCACCTGTCTTGTGAGCCATTGAATGAACAATACCAAGAAGTGCATTAGAGAATGCCATACCTGCAAGACATTGTGCATTATGCATTGCATCTCTTGCTTCCATATCTCCGTTATATGATTTTACAAGATTATCTCTTATCATCATAATAGCATGAAGTGCAAGAGGATCTGTAAAATCACAATTAGCTGTTGAAACATACGCCTCAATACCATGAGTCATTGCATCCATACCTGTATGAGCCACGAGTTTGACAGGCATTGTCTCTGCAAGTTCAGGGTCAACAATTGCAACATCAGGAGTAATCTCAAAGTCTGCAATTGGATACTTAATACCCTTATGATAATCTGTAATAATTGAGAATGCTGTTACTTCTGTTGCTGTACCTGATGTAGATGATACTGCACAAAAATGAGCTTTTCTTCTAAGCTGTGGAAGACCAAATACCTTGCACATATCTTCAAATGTTGTATCCGGATATTCGTACTTTATCCACATTGCCTTAGCTGCATCAATAGGAGAACCACCACCGATAGCTACAATCCAGTCAGGTTCAAACTCAGTCATAACCTGAGCACCTTTCATAACAGTCTCTACAGATGGGTCTGATTCAATGCCTTCAAAAAGCTTTACTTCCATTCCAGCTTCTTTAAGATAATCTTCTGCTCTCTGAAGAAATCCGTTACGCTTCATTGAGCCGCCGCCGACACAAATAATTGCCTTTTTGCCCTGGAGTGTCTTCAATGCCTCCAAAGAACCTTTTCCATGATAAATGTCTCTTGGTAAAGTAAATCTAGCCATAATAAAATACCTCCAAAATTATAATAAGAGCATTGATTGTTAAATCTCTGACAATCTATGCTCTTATTATATATCTCTATTTATTCAATTTCAAGGTATTTTTGTCTAAATTTTATTAACAATTGTAAATAATTTATTAACATTTTTTAACAAATTCAATCAGATTACATTACATCTTTTACTGCTGCTGCAACATTTTCTGCAGTAAAGCCAAACTTCTTGAAAAGTTCGTTTGCAGGACCTGAAGCTCCAAAGCCTTTCATTGAAACGACTTTACCATCAAGGCCTACATATCTGTACCAGCCAAAATCAGAAAGTGCTTCAACAGCAACTCTCTTACGGCAGCTTAATGGAAGAACTGAATTCTTGTATTCGTCAGACTGTTCCTCAAATAATTCCATACTTGGCATGCTGACAACTCTTACATCAATACCATCACCGGCAAGAAGTTTCTTAGCTTCTATTGCAAGTGAAACTTCTGAACCGCTTGCTATTATAATTGCATCAGGTTCAGCTTTTGTGCTGTTATCAATGATATAGCCACCCTTTAAAGCTTCCTTTGAAGATCCTTCAATCTGTGGAAGATTCTGTCTTGTGAGCACAAGTCCTGTAGGTGTGCTCTCTGATTTTATGGCATACATCCATGCTGCCGCTGTCTCTGTTCTGTCACATGGACGAAAAACAGTAAAGTTTGGAAGTGAACGGAATGCAGCAAGCTGCTCTATTGGTTCATGCGTAGGACCATCTTCGCCGACACCGATACTGTCATGTGTGAAAATATATGTTACAGGCAGTTTCATAAGTGATGAAAGTCTTGCCATCGGTTTTGTATAATCACTGAATACGAAGAATGTTGCTGCAAATGGTCTTAATCCTCCGTGAAGTGCTATACCGTTAGTGATAGCTGTCATGGCCTGCTCTCTTACTCCAAAGTGGAAATTGCTTCCTGCGTAATTTTCCTTAGAAAAATCGCCTGCATCCTTCATGTTTGTCTTATTAGATGGTGCAAGGTCAGCAGAACCGCCTACGAGGTTAGGCATATGCTGCTTAATAAGGTTAAGAAGTGCTCCTGATGTGCTTCTTGTAGCTTCTGCTTTTTCAGGCTTAACCCAGTATTCTTCTGACTCGAATAAATCTGTAAGATCATATCCGTTGTAATATTTATCCCACTTTTCTTTCATTTCAGGGAACTTCTCACAATATTCATCAAAAAGTTTATTCCACTTATCTTCTGCCGCACCACGCTCCTGTGCTATCTTCTTATAATTATCATAAACTTCCTGTGGAACTTCAAAATCGCCCTTACATGGCCATCCGATATTTTCCTTTAATGCGGCAACATTTTCTTCTCCGAGAGGCTCGCCGTGAGCACTTGCCTTACCCTGCTTCGCCGGACATCCAAATCCGATAAGAGTATCAACCTTAATAAGTGAAGGTCTCTCTTTATCAGCTTTCGCCTCTTCAATAGCTGCTCCGATTGCCGCGAGGTCATTGCCATCTTTAACTTCTATTGTCTGGAAACCAAAAGCTTCAAAACGCTTCATTACATCTTCTGTAAATGCAATATCTGTGCTTCCCTCAATTGAAATATTATTTGAATCATATAAAACAATAAGCTTGTTAAGTCCAAGAGTTCCTGCAAGCGAGAAACATTCTGATGAAATACCTTCCATCATACAGCCGTCGCCACCCAGTACATATGTGTAGTGGTCAACAACCGGATATCCCTCTTTATTGAATACAGCAGAAAGATGTGCCTCTGCCATTGCCATACCTACTGCCATTGCCATACCCTGTCCAAGAGGACCTGTTGTAGCTTCAATTCCTACAGTATGACCATATTCAGGATGTCCTGGTGTAAGCGAATCAAGCTGTCTGAAATTCTTGATATCATCTATTGAAAGATTACCATATCCAAATAAATGTAAAAGTGAATATAACAGCATTGAACCGTGTCCGCCTGACAGGATAAATCTGTCTCTGTTTTCCCATTTTGGATTAGCTGGATTGTGGTTCATGTGTCTGCTCCATAATTCATATGCGGCAGGTGCTGCTCCAAGAGGAAGTCCCGGATGACCTGATTTTGCTTTCTGAATCGCATCCGCAGATAAAACTCTTATCGCGTTTACTGACATTTCATCAATATTATTCATATTCTCTCTCCTTAAATTAAATAATTTTTATTTTCAATCTTTAAAATCGGCATCTGTAAGGAAGAAAATATCTCCCTTTTCACCACGTTTTTTCTTAATTCCGCCAAAGAACTTTCTTGAAGCACGTTTTTCTGAATGTGCTATCGCTTTGTTGATAATCTCCTTGATATCATCAAGACGGATATTGTCTGTCACACTGTGAAGCTTATCAATCTTTAAGTACAATTCAAGAAGTGCATCATCATCAACTTCATATTGACGTTTACGTGCAAATTTTCTTGCCATTTCTACAAGTTCATTAACAGTATACTGCTTTAATATAATTCTATGGTTAAACTGCTTTGTCAAATCCGGATTGAAGTTTAACAAAACATTCATCTCAGCATCAGAATCCTCAAATATTACTATCATTCTGCCTGTATCCTGCTTAAGGCACTGTGTAATCTCTTCAATACGCTTTGGCTGGATTGAACCGGCACCCTCTACAATAAGAGCAGTTCCTTTAAGCTTTGACATGGCTCTGCTGATTCCTCTGTGATTAATACTGTCACCGGTTGTCTTTGCTATCTTTTTCTGGCGGTCCGGATAAAGATGATTGATTGCTCTTACAATTGTTCTTGCAAGGTCTGTCTTGTCAGAACTTGAATTGCCTGAAATAAGAATATTTCCGTATGATGAAGTATTAGTCTGCATTTCCTTATCCAGTGTCTCAAAATAAGATGCAAGCTGGCTCTCAAGACCAGGCATTTCTCTGTATTTTCTAAATATCTTTGCAAGATCTCCGCTAAGTTTCTTTTCTTCATCTATTTCCTGCTCAATATCATCAACCTGAGGTTCCGGTTCTTTTACTGCTGAAGGCTTAATTTTACGTGTATTTTCTTCAGGCATAAGCTCGCCGATTGGAATCTCTTCTTCTGTTTCGTCTGTCTGCTCCATATCAAGCTCCTCACTGACAGCACTCTTTAACATTTCATCTGATATTCTTTCAATCTCTGCTGTATCAAGTGATACGACTGTATCCTTCTGGATATTTTCAGTTATCTGTTCTGCAATATCCGTTTCTTTAGTTGCTGTCTGCTCATTGGCAGCTTCTTCCTGCACATCTCCTGCCTGTTCTGCCATACTTCTCATGGCATCTACCGCTTCTTCAAGCTTCACTGTAGCTTTACCGGTTCTTATAGCAAGGTCTGTCTTTGCTGCATGGAGCATCATCTTTTCTCTTGCTTTTAATCTTGCTTCTTCCTCATTAAATTCAGAGCCGTTTGCCTTTGCAATTTCTTTCTGTTCTTCCATAAGACGCTCATATGCAGCACTCTTTTCATCCTTTTCATCAAGCATGCGTTCGAGTTCTTCTTTAGAATATTCTTTAGTATCCCTGTTGCCGTATTTCTGTTCGCGTACTGTTTCCATCCAGTCTGCCAGGCTTAACTGTCCTTCAATCTGCTCATCTTCTTCCGGCTGCACCTCATCCGTAATATTGTCTGTATTCGTCACCGGATCCGGTCTTAATGCCTGTGTATCTTCGTCAAGAATTTCACTTAAATTCTTTGCAAGCTCTGCCTGAATGTTCTGTGTGTCATAAATATTATTGACATTCGGTACGCTTACAGGCTCAATCTCCATAGCATCTTCACGCTCTTTAATATGTCTTTGTGCCTCTATTCTTTCTTCACGCAGACGTTCTTCTTCATCCTCACGGCTCATTCTGTCATAGCTGTTTTCAATCTTTTTCTTGGCATTAGCTATGAGTTCTTTCAATGATTCCGGCATCTGTCCGGGCTTGTTATCAGATACTGCCGCCGCTGCTTTTCTTGCCATTTTAAATACATCTGTATTATCCAGCTGTTCTTTGTTATCAGCATCATGTTCTTCTTTCATATCTTCGCCTGAAAGATTTTCTGCTGTATCATTATTTTCTGCTGACTCACCCTTTGGTTCATCAGTTTCTTCTATATTTATCTCTATTTCTTCTGTCTGTTCGTCACTTTCTTCTTTTACCGGCTCATCCCATGGCTCTAATGTTGCAGCCATAAGGCTTCCTGCATCAATGCTTTGCATCTGTGGCTTTGCCGGTTCTGCTTTTTTATCATCTGAAGATTCTGCTTCAGTCTCCAGTTTCCCGGCTTCTTTATCATCATCCTCTTTTAATGCCTCTTCAATATCATCCTGACGTATTCTTGCAAGTTCTTTCTGCTGTTCAAACATGATTTCTTTTGTCTTTTCATCATCATGTTTTTTAAGTTTTGCATCATCAAGAATCTTAATCTGCATTGTTGTAAGCGGTGCCCCCAGTCCCTGCTTTAATTCCATTGACTTTTCAACATATATGCCATCCTGAAATAAAAGTGCAAGTTCATCACACGCTTTAATGCACTCGTCTTTTCTTCCTGTCTTTGCATACAGACAAGCAAGCTCATACATGTATTTTTCATCAATCTCATGATTCTTATAGTCTTCAAGAATTTCAACAAGCTCGTTATCTGACGCACCTTCTGCTTTTCTTAAAATATAATAAAGAATGTATCTGCTAACATCATGCTGTGACATACGCTCATATTCTTCATATAACCCATCAGCATCATCAAACTGCTTCAGCTTTATCATAATCTCAGTAAGTTTGTATACAAGCTTTCTGCCTCCAAGATTACGGTTATATGCAAGAATAGCCATATCTCTCGCTTCCTCGTAATCTCCGACTGCTTCCTGCACGTTAATTACTGTTGCAAGTGCATTCCAGTCTTTTACCTTGTGCCAGCTCATCTCTTTTGCAATTGCAGCTGCTTCTTTATAAGATTTTTTTGCTGCAAGCTGCTTAATCTGTTCAATTTTAAGATTCATTTCATATTTATCCACAACAAGACGCCACCTTTACTAATCAATTTTTATGTATTACACCCTGCAATCCGGGTTATTCTCTAATCGTAATTATGACATATACGCAGTATATCTACACTACATATATGTCATAAGTTTATCACAGCTATTGATTATTGTAAACTTTTTATACGAAAAACTCAAAGCTCGTCTGCTCATAATCCATTCTCGTATATTCCAGCTGGGTCGTGTTTGTCCTGCTGTAATAATCAACGACAACAGTCTGCTGTCTTCCGTCAACAAGTTTTTGTCCAAGTATATAATTAACGTCAAATCTTCCTGTAATTGCCGGTGTTGCACCTCTTGCCGGAACGATAAGCTGTACATGGTTTGTCTTTAAAAGCTTAAAAATCGGTTCCCATATATAAATATCTTTTGCGGCACCGAACGGATTATCAATAAATATTGTTTTTCCAAGAACTGCCGTTTCACTAACTGATGCGTTAACGCTTGCAATATAATTTATTACAGCTATAAGAAACTGTATATAAATTCCCTGTGACTGTCCCGTAGAGCCAACTGCCTCCTCATATCGCAGATACCTGCTCTGGTCCTTGATACGCTCACGTTTATAAAGCTGTACCCTTATTGCATTCATATCAGTTACTATTACAGAAAAAAGACGTTTCCATGTGAGCCTGTTTCTTATATATTTCAATCTTTCTTCCTGTGACGAAATGCTTTCAGACATTGCAATTGTCTCATCTATATATAATGACATCCTGCTCTTATACAGTTCTTCCTTTACATATGGAATAAACAGCCCAATCATCGATATGATTTCATCATCAAGACGTATTGTTGAAAGACCAGGAAGTCTGTCAAGTTCTGTTTTTATATTGCAGCACGTCTGTATACAACGGTTTTCAAAGTTGTCTTTTATCTGTTCCATATCTTCAATACCCTTTGAAACACGCTCTTTTTCCAATACTATGTATTCATTCGTCCTGCGAAGCCCGCTGCATAACACCTCAACATCTTTGCAATCAGACGGAATATTTATCGAAGCATTCATTTCTGCCGAAAGCTCATCTGCATCAAATTCCACAAGACGGCGGCAGAATTGTTCTTTCCTGCTCTGAAAATCTTCTCTTCTTTTTTCAATAAGCTTTACAAGCTGTGAATAATCCTTTGAGATTTTCTCATATGAATCTGTCTCAGTCTCAAGAATCTTTAAATCATATGCATTTTCATTCTGCCTGAAAACATTGGCAACTGCTTCCTCATCCGGAATATCCATACCGGCATCTGTCACAATTCTCTCAAGGTCTTTTTCACATATATAATATTTTTTTAAAGCTTTTGCCTGACCTGCTATCTCTTCTTTAATGCGTTGTGTTCTCTCATCAAGCTCTTTTATATAATTCTTATGCTGGCTGATGTAGCTCTCAGGATTTTCACACGAAAGCGGTTCATATTCACCGAATCTTTCTTTTATCTGGCTCACAGCATGTGCAATACTACCCTCAAGACGGTTCATAAGTGCATTCTGTGCATCAAATTCATCCCTGTCAGCTCTCGTTTCCTTCTCTATATCAGCAATCTGCTGTTTTATGTGAAGAAGTTCCTGTGCATCTGAAACAATCGTTTTACCTGTTTCAAAATCTGATTTTACTGTTTCAAAATCATCACCACGGTATTCAATGGCTTTTTTGCACTTTTCCATTGAAATACGGTAATGTTCCATAAGTGCTTCTTTATCTGCAACGTCAACCATCTCTTTGTCCAATATGTCTTTCAGTCCGAAAAATCTTGACTCAAGCTGCATGTATGTCATACCTGCAAATTCTTTTTCCGGTTTGTCTGATGTATCTATATCCATATCATAAAAATGGTTGTAATTTTCTTCCCAGTCTTTTTGTGCAGTCTCAATTTTTTGTTCATATACTGCAAGAGTTTTACTTACATTCTCAAGAATTTCTTTCTTATTTTCAACATCCGTCTGTGAATCTCCAAGTTTTCGTGAAAGATTATCTGCATCAAGAAGTGCCTGTCTCTGCTTTGCATATTCTCCGGCAAGCTGCTCCTTATGTTTTTTTGCAAGTTTTAAAATCTCATAACGGCTGCACTCCTCTGTATATGTCTTTTTTGCTGATTCTGCCTGTGCAGCCGCACTATCACACTGCTTTTTAAGAAGCTGTTCTTCTGCTTTCAGCTTTTCATGATTTTCCCTGCTCTGCGACATATTCTCTGTGAGCCTGCGTAAATCATCTGATGCTTTTTCAAACCTTTGCATCTTATTATTTATGACATAACAATAGTCACCAAGTACAACTTTTCGGCGGTCTTCAATTTTTTCTATTTTATGATTAATATTATCAAGCTCTTCCTGTGCCGCCGCAATCTCCGACTCGGTTTTTGCATCATCTTTAAGGAAATCCATATCTTTCATTGCAAATACAACTGTATTTTTATCAATCTGGACTTTTGCATCCAGGACATTATCTTCACTCACAATCGGAACGGTATACGAATCAAGATTAAAGCTGGCAAGTGCTGCATCATTTTTTATTTTATCAAAATTATTTTTTACAATAAAACTGTATTCTACAAACGGAATACGCCTCTTTACATCTGTACGCTGTTTCTCATCAAGCTGTGCAAGCCAGTCAGCACCTTCTTTGACATCATCTTTATATCTTGTAAAAAGATATTCTTTTAACTTTGTTCTGTTCTTTGCATCTAATAAATATTGGTGTTTCTTTGCATTTTCAATAAATGCAGCAAGTCTTTGTGCCTCTTTTTCCGCTTCAAAATACTCGCTGTCAAGGCTGTCACTATACTCCTTTATCTTTATATCAAGTCCTGCCGTATTTTCATCATTATATATTTTTGAGAGCGTATTAAGTTTATCCTTTGTCTGCTCATACTCTGCCTGTATTTTCTTGACATCTTCGATTTCTTTTTTTATAAATTCAAGTCCGACATCAATTCTTGCAATGTCTGTCTGAGTATCGCCAAGCCGGAGTTTCAAATCATTATATGCCTTATCTTTTTGCTGTATCTCCTGTCTGGCCTCTTTAATATTCTCTTCTGATGTTAAAAGCTCTGCCTCAACATTTTCCGCAATAATTATTCCACATTTTTCCATTAGAACCGCCATCTGCTTTTCGTCATTTTCAATGCGGCTCTTTAAAAATGAAACGAGACTTTGTGCAGCTGCCTCTTCTTTTGTCAGTGAATCAAACGTTTTCTGTGCTTCTTTATAACTATCCTCCGCAGTCTGCAGCTCTTTTTGCGATTGTTTAAGACTTTCTTTTAATTTTTCCCGCTCATCATTTGACAATTCAAATATTTTTACAGCTATATCATGCAGCTCTGCCGTAATGTCGTCATGCTCACGCATTCTGTTGTCTATCGTCTGTTTTATTTTGTTAAAATCATTTTCATATTTAAGATAATCTGCATAATCATTGACTGATTCAGATTTTCTAAGCAGCTCTTTTCTTTCAGCAAAACGGCTGTCTGCCGCTTCAATCTTTGCACTGTAAACATCAACAAGCTCACGTATTGCATCAAGTGACTTCTGCTCGCTCGCAACCTGTGCCGACTGAATCAGATACTGTTCATTATTAATTTTTTCCTGTATTTTTTCCAAATCGGAATTATTCTGCTCTGATAATGCTTCCCTGTCAGCAATTATAATTTTGCAGGCACACAAAAGCCTGTATATCTTTTCCTCAAGTTCCTGCTTTTTTATAAAATTCACTTTGAATGATTCTGCATACTGCGCAAATTTTTCTATTTCTTCAACCTGACTGTTATAATTGCCTATCTGTGAATTCTTTTTTGACAATTCAAGCAGCTTATCTTTAATATCAAGAAGTGTCCTT
>QWCN01003733.1_pt1 | contig 17119 bp, 12 predicted proteins | sample 1972711 | NCBI WGS metagenome assembly QWCN01 (sample SAMN09866707, study PRJNA288562) | Human gut metagenome isolate term1_stool, whole genome shotgun sequencing... | isolation source: gut | host: Homo sapiens | place: USA: California | reverse complement strand
AAAACGATGCGGCAAATTGGTGGACCTAGAGGGATTCGAACCCTTGACCTCTCGGATGCGAACCGAACGCTCTCCCAGCTGAGCTATAGGCCCATATTTGTTTTTCAGAACGAGAACAGTGTAACTCTTTTAGAAGGATTTGTCAAGGACTTTTCACCCGGGCGGCCTGCGGGGAATGGCCGGCTGAATCGGACGCGCCGTTTCTTAAAAAACGACAGGTCCTTTAGTAAAAATAACAGTGGCTCTCAGAGAAAAAGCGTGCTACAATAATGCTGAGACTTTCGTACATGAAAAGTCTATCACCCAAAGTCAGGAGGACAACGGTTATGGAATTTACTAAGGTCGTTGCAGAGCGTTATTCCTGCAAGAATTTCAGCACACGTAAGGTAGAAGCCGAGAAGCTGACGGAGATCCTGGAAGCGGGGCGGCTGGCCCCGACCGCCAAGAATTTTCAGGAGCAGCGCATTTATGTGCTGCAGTCGGAAGAAAGCTTGGCAAAGCTCGACAAGGTGACGCCCTGCCGCTATGGCGCGCCTACTTGCCTCGTCGTGGCCTTCGATAAAAACAGCGTCTTTACTTATCCCGGCGGAAAGCGGGACTCCGGCGTGGAGGATGCCGCCATCGTGGCGACCCACCTGATGCTGGCCGCCGCCAACGCAGGTGTGGACAGCTGCTGGCTCAACTTCTTTGACCCGGATGAGCTGGCCAAGGAGCTGGGCCTGCCGGAAAATGAAGAGGTCCTGATGATCCTCGACCTCGGCTATGCCGCAGAAGGCGCAGGGCCGCTGGCAAACCACGGCTCGAGAAAGCCCTTGTCCGCGACGGTCGCATACCTGTAATACCAAAAAACACCCGGAGGATGCTTCCGGGTGTTTTTGCGTTATTGTCCGACGATACGCCAGTGTTCGGGCCTGTTGTGGTCGGTGGTCACGCCGTCGTCGGTATACATCCGGTAGGGCGCAGGCTGGCCGTCGGGCGCGAAGCGCCAGAAGGTGAGGGCCGTATCGTTCAGCTGGGCGGTGTTGGCGGCGGGCTGTGCCACCTCCCGGATGTCGGCCTCGGTCTTGTAGCCGAAGCGGCTCTGGGCCAGACCGAACGCCCACTTGGGCGGGATATAGCTGGGGCCGATGAGCTGCCGGAATTCCTTTGCGACCTCTGCCGCTGTAGGGGGCTGTGATGAGGTAGAGCGCATAGTTCGGCTCTGCCGTGGCGAAGCAGAGGGTGTCGTGGCGGGTATAGCCGATACAACAAAACCGGCATTTTCGGCAGAACAGGCGGCCCGGGGCTTGTTTGGGCAGGGGAAAATGGTATATAATAAGTATATTCTAGGAATAAAAGGGAGAACCATCATGTATCAAAAAGGAATCAAGCGGCTGCTGGACGTGGTACTGTCGGCCTGCGGCTTGCTGGTGCTGTCGCCGCTGCTGCTTTTGCTCTGCCTTGCCATCAAGCTGGACTCGCCGGGGCCGGTGTTCTTCAAGCAGAAGCGGGTGGGCATCCATAAAAGCTATTTCAACATCCTGAAATTCCGCACCATGCGCATCGACACCCCCCATGACATGCCCACCCATCTGCTCCACGACCCGGAGCAGTATATCACCCGGGTGGGCCGTTTCCTGCGCAAGACCAGCCTGGACGAGCTGCCCCAGCTGTGGAATATCCTTGTGGGCGATATGGCAGTCATCGGTCCGCGCCCGGCCCTCTGGAACCAGTACGACCTGTTGGCCGAACGGGACAAGTACGGCGCAAACGACGTCCGTCCCGGCCTGACCGGCTGGGCGCAGATCCATGGCCGCGACGAGCTGGAGATCACGGAGAAAGCGAAGCTCGACGGCTGGTATGTGGAGCATATGAGCTTCTGGCTGGACATCAAATGCTTCTTCGGCACCATCAAGGCTGTGGCCGACCACGACGGCGTGGTGGAGGGCGGCACCGGGACGCTGCACGAAGAAGAGAAAAATGACCATAAATAAGGAAAACATAACATGCTGAATGAACTGTATCACTTTGCGACTCCATGGGCAAAGGCAACGAAACGCCAGATCAACGTGAACCGGATGCTTGGAGTGGCGGTGAATGCTCTTTATCCGATATATTGTGCATGGAGTCCGCTCCCGAAGCAGAGAACAGCGCAGGGCGAAAGGATGGTGGTGTCTCTGACCACCTTCCCGCTCCGAATCGGGAAAGTCCATCTGACGATCCAGAGCATCCTGCGGCAGAGCCGTCCGGCGGACCGTATCCTGCTCTGGCTGTCCAAGGAGGAATTTCCGGAGGAAGCACAGCTCCCGGCAAACCTGCTCCGCCTGAAAGAAAAGGGACTGGACATCCGCTTCTGCGACAATATCCGCTCCTTTAAAAAGGTGTTCTACACCGCGCAGGAATTTGAAAATGATGTGATCGTTACGGCGGATGATGATGCGCTCTACCCGGAAAACTGGCTGGAAGGGCTGTGGGATACCCACGAAAAGTATCCGGGCTGCGTGTGCTGTTACCGCGCGCATAAGATCACGTTTGAAGGCGGAAGGGTGGCGCCTTATCAGGAGTGGTACGGCTTGTCGCCAGACAAAAAAGGACCTTCGGAAGCACTTTTCCCGGTGGGCGTTGGGGGGTGTTGTATCCTGCAGGCTATTTCAGCGGCATCGAGTTCGACAGCGGGAAGATTATGAAGCTGTGCCCGACGGCGGACGATATGTGGCTCAAGATCGTGGGAGCGCAGAAAAGGATCCCGGCAGTGAAGGTGAGCACCAACTCGAAGGAGTGGTTCACCATCCGGAACAGCCAGCGCCAGTGCCTGATGTCGGTCAACACCGCCGGAAGGATGCGGAACGATGAAGCACTTCAGAACCTGATGGAATATTATCACGTTACAGCGGAGATGCTGGGCGGCACATCAACAGAGCAGAAAGGCAAAGGATAAAAGATGGCGGGCAGAACAGATGTGAAGATCAGCGTGATCGTACCGGTCTACAATGTAGAAAAAGAACTTCCCCGCTGCATCGAGAGCCTCCTGACACAGACGTATTCGAATTTTGAGCTGCTCCTGATAAACGATGGCTCATCGGATGGCAGCCCTGAGATCATGGAGAGATACGCGGAGAAGGACCCGCGCATCCGCACCCTACATAAGAAAAATGGCGGGGTGTCCTCAGCACGCAACAAGGGGCTGGAACAGGCAAAAGGCGAATATGTGTGCTTTGTGGATGCGGACGATGTGGTGGCTTCGTGTTATCTGGAATGGCTTTGCCGGGCAATACAAGAAAGCAGGCTTCCTCTTGCAATTTGCAAACAGGTGGATTTTGAGGAGAAAGAGACGGATCCATTCTGTGACCTTCCGACAGAAATGCCTGCGCTGAAAACACATAAAATTGAAAATTATACATTTTGGGATGAAAATGTGTGTACCCGGTGCGTTCGAGGAATGATGAGAGCGGATTTGGTTCGAGATATTCGATATGACGAACAGATTGCTATCGGAGAAGATGCTCTATTTATGGTGCAGGCCTTGCTGCGGACGAAGGGGTACGTTTGTGTGCCCTGTGCACTTTATGCCTATTATATCCGGCCGGATTCAGCGATTCATCAGAGCGACTTTTCACCAAAACAATACAGCGAAATAACTACTTGGGAAAAAATTTGTGCCTTGGTGGAAAGACAGCCGGGCAGTATGAGCCGTACAGCGGAGGAGCGGTTCGTGGTGGCCTGCGCCCATGTATATTACCGGATGGCGGGCAGCGACCATGCCGATCCGGAGCTGCAAGCCAAGATCGTGCGGATGGCGCGAGAGCACTGGCGGGCGGCCTTGCGTGTCCCGAACAGCAAGAAGCGTGAAAAGAGCAAGCTCTGGATGCTGATCTGCTGCCCGGCGGCGGGACGCTGGATGTGGAGGCTGGGGAAAAAGCTGAAACAGGGATGAACCGCCGAAGGAGCTGAAGCATCTTGAGAAACGAAGCGGTTTTGTCTTGATTTATGTCGGAAATGTTATATAATAAAACAGTATACAAGACACAGAAGGAGGATTTCCATGGAACGCACCTATATCAATGAGGTACAAAAGGAAATTGGCAGCACGGTCAAGGTGCAGGGCTTTATCGAGAACCTGCGCAACAGCAAATATATGGCCTTCATCGTGCTGAAGGATATTACCGGCAAACTTCAGATCACTGTCGAGAAGGAGGACCACCCTGAGCTGGTGGACACCATCGACAAGCTGACCCCGGACTCTGTCATCACCGTCACCGGCAAGGTGATGGAGAACGACTACGTCAAGATGGGCGGCATCGAGATGATCCCCGAGGCCATCGAGATCGAGAGCATCGCCAACGCGCTGCCCATCGTCCGCAAGGAGATCGCCGCCACCAAGAAGAAGAAGGCTGTGGAGCGTTCCAGCATCGACCAGCGCATCGACTACCGCTGGATCGACCTGCGCACCGACGAGAACCAGCTGATGTTCAAAGCACAGAGCTGCTTCGTCAACGCCATGCGTCAGTTCCTGCTCGAGCGCAGCTTCATCGAGATCCACACCCCGAAGCTCATCGCTGCCGCCAGCGAGAGCGGCTCTGAGGTGTTTAAGGTGGACTACTTTGACCGCAACGCCTATCTGGCCCAGAGTCCTCAGTTCTATAAGCAGATGGCCATGGCCGCCGGCTTCGAGCGCATCTTTGAGACCGGCCCCGTCTTCCGCGCAGAGAAGAGCTACACCAACAAGCACTCCACCGAGTTCTCCGGCTTCGACCTTGAGTTCAGCTACATCACCTCTTACAAGGACGTCATGAAGATGGAGGAAGAGCTTCTGACTGCCGGTCTGAAGGCCGTCAAGGAGCAGTACGGTGAGCAGATCAAGGAGCTGTTTGGTCTGGAAGTCGTCGTCCCCACCACGCCGTTCCCTGTGGTCAAGCTGGCCGACCTGTACAAGGCTCTGGAAGAGGAGTTCGGTTACACTGTTGATGAGAGCGAGAAGGGCGACCTGACCACCGAGGCCGAGCGCCTGAGCTACGACTGGGTCAAGAAGCACTACGGCCACGAGTTCCTGTTCATCACCGACTACTCCGCCGAGAAGCGTGCTTTCTACCACATGCGCGACGAGAACGGCGTGCCGCAGGGCTACGACCTCATCTGGCGCGGCGTGGAGATCACCACCGGCGCACAGCGTGAGCATCGCTACGACGTGCTGAAGAAGCAGGCAGAGGAGAAGGGCCTGGCCGATGACGTCAAGTTCTATCTGGAGTTTTTCCAGTATGGCTGCCCCCCGCACGGCGGCTTCGGTCTGGGCATCGACCGTCTGACCATGCTGCTCTGCGGCCAGTCTATCAAGGACGCCGAGTTCCTGTTCCGCGGCCCCAACCGTCTGACTCCGTAAGGAATGAAACCTCTCCGTCAATGCTTCGCATTGCCACCTCTCCTATCGAGGAGAGGCCTTGGCATTTCGCAAAGCTTTGTCTCTTTGCCAGAGGCTCCCCTCGGTAGGGGCAACAACGACGACCGCCGCCAGTGGCGGAAACAGGGAGTCGTTGTTGGGGCAGCGGCCAGTAAGACGCGCGCAATGCGCAGCGGATGCTGGGTGCCGCAACCCGGCCTTGTTGAGCGATAGCGAGACTGAGAGGTTATGACCTATAACAAAAGCCAGCGCACATTTCTCGTGCGCTGGCTTTTCTGCATTTTACAGCTTACTGGATGCCGGTGACCTTGTAGTCCTGTGCCTCGACGGCGTTCTTGAGCACGTCGTCGGCGACCTCGGCGTTCAGGGTGACGATGGCGGTGCCGGCCTCGTGGCTCACGACAGCCTCGTCCACCTCGGGCAGGGCTTCCAGAGCCTTCTTCACGCGGGCTTCGCAGTGGCCGCACATCATGCCTTCCACTTTCAGGGTCTTCTTCATGGTATTATCCTCCGTTTTGACTTCGGGCGCTTCGGCGTCCGATTTTTTGTTATTTTCAGCCGCAGACTGCACCGGGGCAGCAGCGGGAGAAGCGGTTTTGTGGTCGTGCCTGGTGCTGTGCAAATCGAACAGGTTCAGCCGCAGGGCGTTGCTCACGACGCAGAAGCTGGACAGGCTCATGGCAGCAGCACCGAACATGGGATTCAGCGTCAGGCCGAAGGGGATGAACAGACCAGCCGCCAGCGGGATGCCGATGATATTGTAGATGAACGCCCAGAACAGGTTCTCGTGGATGTTCCGCAGGGTGGCGCGGCTGAGGCGGATGGCCGCAGGCACGTCCGAGAGCTTCGAGTTCATCAGCACGACGTCGGCGGCGTCAATGGCCACGTCGGTGCCTGCGCCGATGGCAATGCCGGTGTCGGCACGGGTGAGGGCGGGAGCGTCGTTGATGCCGTCACCCACCATGGCCACCTTGCCGCTGGCCTGCAGCTGGCGGATGACGGCCTCCTTGCCGTCGGGCAGGACGCCCGCGATGACCTCGTCCACGCCCGCCTGCCTGCCGATGGCGTCGGCGGTGCGCTGGTTGTCGCCGGTGAGCATCACGACCCGGATGCCCATGTTCTGCAGCTGACGGATGGCTTCGGGGCTGTCCTCCTTGATGGTGTCGGCCACGGCGATAACGCCCAGCAGACGGCCTGCGCCGCCGAAGAAGAGGGGAGTCTTGCCCTCAGAGGCCAGCTTTTCAGCCTGCTGTGCCAGTGCGGCGGGCAGGGTGAGCTTGGTCTGGATGAAGGCGGCATTGCCGGCATAGATGTCCATGCCGTCCAGCTTGGCCGCCAGACCATTGCCCGGCAGGGCCGCGAAGTCAGTGACTTCCGGGGGAGTGATGGCCTTTGCCTCGGCGTCGGCCAGAACTGCCTTTGCCAGAGGGTGCTCGCTGCGGCTTTCCAGCGCGGCGGCCAGCGTCAGCAGCTCCGTCTCGGAGACACCCTCAGCGGGCAGCAGGTCGGTGACGCGGGGTGCGCCCTCGGTGATGGTGCCGGTCTTGTCCAGCGCCACGATCTGGGTGCGGCCTGCGGCTTCCAGCGAGGCGGCAGTCTTGAAGAGGATGCCGTTTTTTGCGCCGAGACCATTGCCGACCATAATAGCCACAGGTGTTGCAAGGCCCAGTGCGCAGGGGCAGCTGATGACCAGAACGGAGATGCCGCGGGCCAGCGCATAGCCCAGCTCATGGCCCAGCAGCAGCCAGACGATGGTGGTCACGACGGCAATGGAGATGACCGCCGGGACGAAGAAGCCCGACACGGTGTCGGCGATTTTTGCGATAGGAGCTTTGGTGGCGGCGGCATCGCTGACCATCTTGATGATCTGAGCCAGCGTGGTATCCTCGCCCACGCGGGTAGCCTCACAGCGGAGGAAGCCCGACTGATTGGTGGTGGCAGCGCTGACTTTGTCGCCGACGGCCTTGTCCACCGGGATGCTCTCGCCGGTCAGGGCGCTCTCGTTGACTGCACTGGTGCCTTCCAGCACTACGCCATCCACCGGGATATTCTCGCCGGGGCGGACCACAAAGACGTCACCCTTCTGCACGTCGGCGATGGCCACGGTCACTTCCGCGCCGTCCCGCACCAGCGTAGCGGTCTTGGGGGCCAGCTTCATCAGGCTCTTGAGGGCGTCGGTGGTCTTGCCCTTGGAGCGGGCTTCCAGCATCTTGCCCACCGTGATGAGGGTCAGGATCATGGCGGCAGACTCGAAGTAGAACTCCATCATATAGTGCATGACGAGCTCGTCGTTGCCGTCCACCTGAGCGCGGGTCATGGCGAAGAGGGCGTAAGTGCTCCACACGAAGCTTGCCATGGAGCCGAGGGCCACCAGCGTATCCATGTTGGGTGCGCCGTGAATGAGGCCCTTGAATCCGTTGATGAAGAACTTCTGGTTGATGACCATGACGATGCCCGCCAGCAGCAGCTGGACAAGGCCCATGGCGACGTGGTTGCCATCGAACCAGTGGGGCAGGGGCCAGCCCCACATCATGTGGCCCATGGAGAAGTACATCAGCACCAACAGGAAGCCCAGCGAGGCGATGAGACGGCGCTTGAGCTTCGGTGTCTCGCGGTCAGCCAGTGCATCGAGGTCGGCGCTGGCGCCCGAAGCTTTACTGGCAGAGACATTCTTCGGGCTTGCGCCGTAGCCTGCCTCCTGCACAGCCGAGAGAATGGCGGCAGGGGAGGCTGTGCCTTCCACGCCCATGGAGTTTGTCAGAAGGCTCACCGAGCAGCTCGTGACGCCCGGCACCTTCTTCACGGCCTTTTCCACCCGGGCAGAGCAGGCCGCGCAGCTCATGCCTGTGACATTGTATTGTTCCATTGCGGATTCCTTTCCCTCTTATAGGATGCCCGGAACGGGGTCATTTCATGAGCCGGGGCAGCAGCTGCAGCAGTTCGTCCAGCTTCTGCGTCTCGCCGGCTTTCAAATCGTCGGCCACGCAGGTGCGGATGTGCTGGCCCAGCAGCTCTTTGGAAAAGCCGTTCAGTGCAGCGTTCACCGCAGCCACCTGCACCAGAATATCGGCGCAGTAGACGTCCTTGTCCAGCATCGCGCGGATGCCGCGCACCTGGCCCTCAATGCGGCTCAGCCGGTTGGCAAGGGCGCGGTACTCCTCAGGGGTACGGTCCTTGTGGCGGCAGCAGGAGGGGGCAGTGTCCTTTTCGGCAGGCTCAGCGGCGCAGCAGCAGGGCTTTTTTTCAGCATCAGTCATAGCAGATAACTCCTTTCCGGGTGTATCGGTGTGAAGAGGAAATGTACCCTGTGGGGGTAAATTTCCCAACACTCTGATTTTACCACTTGGGGGTATCTGTTTCAAGTGGATAGGAAATGCTAACTGTGAAAACTTTGTGAAAATAAAAGCCCCGAAATGCAGAAACGGGAGCCTCCCGGTGAAGGAAAGCTCCCGTTTCTGTTTAGGATAGGAAAGAGAATGTCATAAATAGGGGAGAGGGTCACAGATTGGTGTAACCCATCAGATAGCGGTCCACCTCGGCGGCGCAGTCGTGGCCCTCCCGCAGGCCCCAGACCACGAGGCTCTGGCCCCGGCGCATATCGCCGCAGACAAAGACCTTGTCTACATTGGTGCGGAAGCCATGGTCGGCCACATTGCCCCGAGCGTTCCGCTCCACGCCGAACGCCTCGGCCACATAGTCCTCGCAGCCCACGAAACCGGCGGCGATAAAGGCCAGCTGGCAGTCGTAGGTGAACTCTTCGCCGGTGGGTACCATGCTGGTGCGGCCGGTGTCGGGGTCACGCTGGGGCTTGAGATAGGAGATGACCGCGCCGGTCAGGTTGCCGGCGTCGTCCTTCAGAAACTCTTTGACGGTGGTCTGGTAGACGCGGGGGTCTTTGCCGAACTTGGCAAGGCACTCAGTCTGGCCGTAGTCCACCTTCAGCACCTTGGGCCACTCGGGCCAGGGATTATTCGCGGCCCGCTCTTTCGGGGGCTGGGGCATCATTTCCAGTGCCACGAGGTCGGTGCAGCCCTGCCGCAGGGCGGTACCCTGACAGTCGTTGCCGGTGTCGCCGCCGCCGATGACGAGGACATTCCTGCCTGCCGCGTTGATGGCCCTGCCGTCGGCAAACTTGCTGTCCAGCAGACTCCTGGTCACGCTGGTGAGGTAGTCCACTGCGAGGTACACGCCCTTCGCGTCGCGGCCGGGGACGTTCAAATCGCGGGCTTTCTTGGCACCGCAGCAGAGCACGATGGCGTCATAGCTGTTCAAGATCTCAGCGGCATCCACAGCCCCGCCCACATCCATGTTGGTGCGGAACTCGACGCCCTCAGCCTGCATGATCTTGATGCGGCGCTCGATGACGGATTTGTCCAGCTTCATGTTGGGGATGCCGTACATCAGCAGACCGCCCACACGGTCAGCACGCTCGAAGACGGTGACGGCATGGCCCCGGATGTTGAGGTATTCGGCCACCGACAGGCCCGAAGGGCCGCTGCCGATGACGGCTACGCTCTTGCCGGTGCGGGCCGGAGGCGGGGCGGCATGGAGCCAGCCCTTGGCGTAGCCCGTCTCCACGATGGCGTGTTCGTTCTCCCGGACAGTGACGCTGCTGCCGGTGACGTCGCCGCAGGTGCAGGCGGCCTCACACAGGGCAGGGCAGACCCGGCTCGTGAACTCCGGGAAACGGTTGGTGGTGCGCAGGCGGCGGAGTGCCAGCTCCCATTTGCCCTGATAGACCAAATCGTTCCACTCGGGGATGAGGTTGTTCAGCGGGCAGCCGGAGGCCATGCCGCCGATCATCATGCCCGCCTGGCAGAAGGGAACGCCGCAGTCCATGCAGCGCGCTGCCTGGGTCTGCTGCTCCTCCCGGGAGAGCCAGATGTGAAATTCGTTAAAGTTTTCAATGCGCTCCAGCGGCGGAACATCCGTGCTGGTCTTGCGCGTGTAATCCATAAAACCAGTGAGTTTTGCCATGATGTTCCCCTCCTTACTTGTTCTTCTGCACGGCGTAGAATGCTTCGATCTGCGCCTGCTCGCCGTCGAGGCCGCGCTCTTCCATGGAGGCGATGACCCGCAGCATATGGTCGTAATCGTAGGGGAGGACTTTCTTAAATTTGGGCAGGAACTCGCTGAAATTGTCCAGGATCTCCTTGCCGCGGGGCGAGCCGGTCAGCTCGACGTGCTCACGGATGAGCTCTTTCAGGGTGGCGACGTCGTACTTGTGCTCCACCGGCTCGAGGCTGACGGTCTCCTTGTTCACTCGCTGGTAGAAGTCCCAGTTCTCATCCAGCACATAGGCGATGCCGCCGGTCATGCCGGCTGCAAAGTTCTTGCCGGTCTGGCCCAGAACGACGACGGTGCCGCCGGTCATGTACTCGCAGCCGTGGTCGCCCACGCCCTCGACGACGGCCACAGCGCCCGAGTTGCGGACGCAGAAGCGCTCACCGGCTACACCGGAAACAAAGGCTTTGCCGCTGGTGGCACCGTAGAGTGCCACGTTGCCGATGATGATGTTCTCCTCGGGTTTGAAGGTGATGCCCTCGGGCGGGCGGACGACGAGCTTGCCGCCGGAGAGGCCCTTGCCCATGTAGTCGTTGCAGTCGCCGGTCAGTTCCAGCGTCAGGCCCTTGGGAATGAATGCGCCGAAGCTCTGGCCGCCTGCACCGGTGCAGTGGACGGTGTAGACGTCATCGGGCAGGTCGCTGCCGTACTTGCGGGTGATCTCGCTGCCGAAGATGGCACCAAAGGCGCGGTCGGTGTTGGAGACATCCAGCTTCACGCTCTGGGGGTTCTTGCTGCTGAGCTTGAATTTCTTCATCAGCACCTTCATGTCCAGAGTGTCTTCCAGATGGAAGTCGTAGGTGTCTTCCTTCTGGAAGTGGACATTGCTATTGACGATGGCGGGGTTGTGCAGGATGCAGTCGAGGTCCATCTTGGACATCCGGCTGTCGGCAGGGGCAGACTTGACATGGAGCAGGTCGGTGCGGCCCACCAGCTCGTCGATGGTACGGATGCCAAGCTTTGCCATGTATTCGCGCAGCTCCTGCGCCACGAAGGTCAGGTAGTTGATGATATACTCGGGCTTGCCGCGGAAGTGCTTGCGCAGCTCGGGGTTCTGGGTGCAGATGCCCATGGGGCAGGTGTCGAGGTTGCAGACACGCATCATGACGCAGCCCATGGTCATCAGCAGAGAGGTGCCGAAGCCGAACTCCTCAGCGCCCAGCATACAGCTGATGGCCACATCGCGGCCGGAGAGCAGCTTGGAATCGCTCTCGATGCGCACACGGGTGCGCAGGCCGTTGAGGATAAGGGTCTGGTGGGTCTCGGCGATGCCAAGCTCCCAGGGCAGACCGGCATCTTTGATGGAGTTGCGGGGCGCTGCGCCCGTGCCGCCGTCGTAGCCGGAGACAAGGATGACCTGTGCGCCGCCCTTGGCGACACCGGCAGCGATCGTGCCGACACCGGCCTCACTGACCAGCTTGACGTTGATGTTGGCGTGGCGGTTGGCATTCTTGAGGTCGTAGATAAGCTCTGCAAGGTCTTCGATGGAGTAGATGTCGTGGTGCGGCGGGGGAGAGATGAGGCCGACACCGGTAGTGCTGTGACGGGTCTTGGCGATCCACGGGTACACTTTTGCGCCGGGCAGATTGCCGCCCTCGCCGGGCTTTGCGCCCTGTGCCAGCTTGATTTGGATCTCCTCTGCCGAGACAAGATACTTGCTGGTGACGCCGAAGCGGGCGGAAGCCACCTGCTTTATCTTGGAATTGCTCTCGCTGTGGTAGCGCTCTTCGGGCTCGCCGCCCTCGCCGGTGTTGCTCCGGCCGCCGAGGCGGTTCAGCGCGATGGCGATGGTCTCGTGGGCCTCGCTGCTCAGTGCGCCGTAGCTCATGGCAGCGGCCTTGAACCGCTTGACGATGGAGCTCACCGGCTCTACCTCGTCCAGCGGGATGCCGCCGTCGGGGGCATAGTTGAAGTCCAGCAGACTGCGCAGATGGACGCCGTTCTGGCCCATGTTGTCCACGGTGTGGGTGAACTGCTTGAAGGTGTCGTAATCACCGGTGAAGCAGGCTTTCTGGAACAGGTGGATGGTCTGGGGGTTGAAGAGGTGCTCTTCCTTGCCGCTACGGAACTTGTGGGCGCCGCCGTCTTCCAGCTGCATGTTGATGTCAAGGCCCAGCGGGTCGAAGGCTGCGTTGTGCAGGGCCTCCACGTCAGCCTGAATGTCCTCGAGGCCGATGCCGCCCACACGGCTCACCGTGCCGGTGAAATACTTGTCGATGACGTCCCTGGAGATGCCGACGGCCTCGAAGATCTGGCTGCTCTGGTAGCTCTGGATGGTGGAGATGCCCATCTTGGAGGCGATCTTCACGATGCCGCCCAGCACAGCCTTGTTATAGTCGTCCACGGCGGCGTAATAATCTTTGTCCAGCAGGCCGTCGTCGATGAGCTGGCCGATGGTCTCATGGGCCAGATAGGGGTTGACGGCGCAGGCACCGTAGCCCAGCAGCGCGGCAAAGTGATGCACTTCATGAGGCTCTGCGCTCTCGAGGATGAGGGCCAGTGCGGTGCTCTTCTTGGTGCGGATGAGGTACTGGGACACCGCCGACACCGCCAGCAGGCTGGGGATGGCCACATGGTACTCGTCAATGTCCCGGTCGGACAGGATGATGATGTTCGCACCCTCTTTATAAGCGCGGTCTACCTCCAGGAAAACGCGGTCGATGGCCTTTTCGAGGCTGGTGTTCTTGTAGTAGTTGATGGAGACAGTGGAGACTTTGAAGCCCGGGACGTTCATGTACTTGATACGGAGAAGGTCAGTGGACGTGAGGATGGGATTGTTGACCTTGAGCACCTTGCAGTTTTCGGGCTTGTCTTCCAGCAGGTTGCCGTGTGCGCCCACATAGACGCTGGTGGAGGTGACGACCTTCTCGCGGATGGCGTCGATGGGCGGGTTCGTCACCTGCGCAAAGCGCTGCTTGAAGTAGTTGAAGAGCGGCGGGTGCTGGCCGCTGAGGACGGCAAGCGGGGTATCGGTACCCATTGCGCCGGAAGGCTCTGCGCCCTGACGTGCCATGGGCAGGATGAGGGTGCTGATGTCCTCATACTTGTAGCCGAACACCTTCTGCAGGCGCAGCAGGTCGTCGCCGGTATAGCTGGGGGTCTTGATGTTGGGGATCTTGAGGTCCTTCAGCTGGACAAGGTTGCGGTCGATCCACTCGCCGTACGGCTCACGGCTGGCGTAGTATTCCTTCAGCTTCTCGTCGTCCACGACTTCGCCCTTGACGGTGTCCACCAGCAGCATCTTGCCGGGGCGGAGACGGTCTTTGACCAGAATGTTCTCCGGCTCACAGGGCAGCACGCCCACCTCGGAGGAGAGGATCATCCTGCCGTCTTTGGTGATGTAGTAGCGGCTGGGGCGTAGACCGTTGCGGTCCAGCACAGCGCCCACCACGTCGCCGTCGGAGAAGAGGATGGCCGCAGGGCCGTCCCAGGGCTCCAGCATGGTGGCGTAATACTGGTAGAAGTCCCGCTTTTTCTGGCTGATGTTCTTGTTGTTCTCCCAGGGTTCCGGGATGGTGATCATGACAGCCAGCGGCAGGTCCATGCCGTTCATCACCATGAACTCGAGGGCGTTGTCCAGCATGGCGGAGTCGGAGCCGGAGGTGTTGATGATGGGCAGGATCTTGTTCATGTCCTCCTTCATGATGGGGGAGGAGATGGTCTCTTCACGGGCCAGCATGGCGTCGGTGTTGCCCTTGATGGTGTTGATCTCGCCGTTGTGAAGGATGAAGCGGTTGGGGTGGGCGCGCATCCAGCTGGGGTTGGTGTTGGTGGAAAAGCGGCTGTGGACCATGCCGATGGCGGATTCATAGTCCTCGTCCTGCAGATCGAGGTAGAACTGGCGCAGGTCGTGGACGAGGAACATGCCCTTGTACACGATGGTGCGGCTGGACAGGCTGGGGACATAGGTGCCGTTGCTGGCCTGCTCGAAGACCCGGCGGACGATGTAGAGCTTGCGGTCAAAGTCGATGCCCTTGCTCACCTTGGCGGGCTTTTTGATGAAGCACTGCCAGATGGCGGGCATACAGTCGCGGGCTTTCTGGCCCACGGCGTCGGGGTCTACAGGCACTTCGCGCCATGCCAGAAACTCGAGGCCCTCTTTGCGGGTGACAAGCTCAAAAAGCTTCATGGCCTGGGCGCGCAGGTGTTCGTTTTGAGGAAAGAAGAACATACCTACGCCATATTCGCGCTCGTTACCAAGGCTGATGTTCAGCTCGTCGGCTACCTTGGCAAAGAAGCGGTGGCTGATCTGCAGCATGATGCCCACGCCGTCGCCGGTCTTGCCCTCGGCGTCCTTGCCGGCGCGGTGCTCAAGGCGCTCCACGATGGACAGCGCGTCGCTGACGGTCTGGTGGCTCTTGCGGCCCTTGATGTCCACGACGGCACCGATGCCGCAGGCGTCGTGCTCGAACTGGGGGTCATAGAGGCCCAGAGGCCCTTTTTGCTCCGTGAAATTTTCCATAGACTTTCCCATCCTTTTTTCGATTTTCCGGAGAATATCCTGGCAATGCTGCGGCACATTCCGCAGAGTCCCTCTTAATGCCGGTAAAAAGAAAAGGCGTCCCAGATGGGTCGGCGAAGACTCATCTGGAACGCCCTTGTTCCGGATAACAAGAATATTATACAAAGGTGCTGAAAAAGATTCAAGTGACAGCTGCACCAAATGTGGGTACACGGTGACGGTTCTTCTTGTGAAAAACAGACACGCAGAATAGGAAATAGTATGCCTTTTCCGGCTCAGTGCCGGCCCAGACAGGCGGCAAGATCGTCCTCCGGCGTGGTGATGGGCCGGAGGTCATACTTCTCCTGCAAAACAGCGGCCACCCCGGGGGAGAGGAAGGCGGGCAGGGTGGGGCCGAGACGGATGCCCCGGATGCCCAGCGCCAGCAGGGCCATCAGCACACAGACCGCCTTCTGCTCGAACCAGCAGAGGATGATGGAGAGGGGCAGCTCGTTGACCGAGCAGTCAAAAGCTTCGGCCAGACCCAGCGCGATCCGGATGGCACTGTAGGCGTCGTTGCACTGGCCCACGTCGAGGATGCGGGGCAGACCCGACACCGTACCCAGCGGCAGGTCGTTGAGCCGGAACTTGCCGCAGGCCAGCGTCAGGATGACGGTGTCGGGCGGGGTCAGCTTGGCAAAATCCGTGTAGTACCGGCGGGAGGGGCGGGTGCCGTCGCAGCCGCCGATGAGGAAAAAGTGCCGGATGGCACCCTCGTGGACGGCTTGGACGATCTCCTCCGCATGGCTCAGTACGGCATGGTGGGCAAAGCCGGTGGCGACCACACTGCCGCCGTTCATGCCCGGGATGAGGGTGTCCTCCGGGTAGCCGCCCAGCTCAAGAGCCTTGGCGATGACCGGCGAAAAATCCCGGTCCTCCCCGATGTGGGTGACGCCGGGATAGGAGACGACAGAGGTGGTGAATACCCGGTCGGCATAGCTGGGCCGGAGGGGCATGATGCAGTTGGTGGTGAAGAGCACCGGTGCAGGGATGTCCTCAAACTCCCGCTGCTGGTTCTGCCATGCGGTGCCAAAGTTGCCTTTCAGATGAGGGAAGCGCTTTTTCAGCTCCGGGTAGCCGTGGGCAGGCAGCATCTCGGAGTGGGTGTAGACATTGATGCCCTTGCCCTCGGTCTGCTCCAACAGGCACTTGGCGTCGTAGAGGTCGTGGCCGGAGATGACGATGAAAGGCCCTTTCTCGATGGTCAGGGACACCTCCACCGGCTCCGGGTCGCCAAACGCGCCGGTGTTGGCCTTGTCCAGCTCAGCCATGACCCGGTAGGCCATCCGCCCGGTGTCCTCCACCAGCTGGAAGAGCTTGTCCTTGTCCCGCTCCTGTGCGATGGCCCGCAGCGCCGTGCAGAAAAACAGGTCGATCTCGCCATCGGTATAGCCCAGCACCCGCGCGTGGTAGGAGTAAGCTGCCATGCCGCGCAGCCCAAAGAGGACAAAGGAGCACAGGCTCTTCCGGTCGGGGTCCGGCTCCTGCCACAGCTTCTGCATATCGTAGTCGGACACTGGTGCAGGTGCAGGGCTGGCCGAGGCAAAGGCTTCCTGCTTGGCCTTCCAGACCTTATCGGTCAGCTGCGCCACCGTCTGGGGGTCGAAATCAACATTGGTGATGGTGGTGAACAATCCTTCCGTCAGCAGGAGTGCCTGCGGGGGCTGGATGGGTCTGCCGATGTCCAGCAGCAGGGTGGCAAAGCCGATGAGTGCCCCGGTGAGCTTGTCCTGCGCGTCGGCTGTCTCGGCTGATTTGCCGCAGACACCCGCTTTTCCGGTGCAGGCCGTGCAGTTTGCCGCCTGCTCGCATTGATAACAGAACATCATTTCGTCCATGCAAAAACCTCTTTTCGTTTGATGAAAGGAGTATGAGCGGGGCGGCAGACGGTTATGCAGGCAGGCGGGGCAAACCAAAAAAAGCCGCACCCTCGCGGATGCGGCCCTTGCAGATCAGGAAAAGCTTAGTAGGTGATGCCCTGAGCCATCATGGCAGTAGCGACCTTCAGGAAGCCAGCGCAGTTTGCACCGACCATCAGGTTGCCCTCGGAGCCAGCGGCCACGGATGCATCGTAGGAAGCGTGGAAGATGCCCTCCATGATGCCCTTCAGCTTTGCATCGACCTCTTCGAAGCTCCAGCTCAGACGCTCGGAGTTCTGGCTCATCTCCAGACCGGAGGTA
>QWCN01003729.1_pt1 | contig 17135 bp, 18 predicted proteins | sample 1972711 | NCBI WGS metagenome assembly QWCN01 (sample SAMN09866707, study PRJNA288562) | Human gut metagenome isolate term1_stool, whole genome shotgun sequencing... | isolation source: gut | host: Homo sapiens | place: USA: California | reverse complement strand
ATCTTCTATTTTAACTTCTATATTTGTCTGCCCATCATCAGTCTGATATATAAGTATTTCCCCATATTCATCGGTTCCAATTTTATCTGCCATAAGCACTTCTCCAATCCATTACTTCTTAGTTATGAACTGTGAACTCATATGTTCACTATTGCCCCAATTAAATCTTATCATCATCCAAACCTCTGTTCAACCAAAACTTTTCCCAAGATTCAAATCCGGATTAAACAAATTAATCAACAAAGTACTTAAGCAATGTCCACATCTTACACATGAGCAAACAGGCTAAAAATTCCTCTGTTTCTTCTTCAATGCTACTATTTATGCAGTATGCTTTATTTCTATCATATACTTTTCTTTTAGCTTAGAGCATCTGTTCTGTGCGATGATACCTTCATGTTGCAATCTTCCCGCCACAATTCCCGGATGAATTGCTATCGATTTGGCGAACTCCACAATTTCATCATCGGAAATATATCTTGTTGGAGCCAATCTTTTATAATCCGCAGGTGAAATCAAATAGTTCATCGCAAACTTATCTGCCTCTAGTTCCAAATTATTGTTAATATCCATCATTTCTTCAACCGTACTACTGATAAACACTGTTTTTATTTTTTGCTGAAAAACATGCTTAATTTCATGAAATAATGAAAACCAAAACTTATCTGCATTCAGTCCTCTATTATTCATCGCAAGCACTACTCTATCCTCAGATACCCACTTGACAGCACCATTCACACCTGAATTCTTCAAATGTGGTAATAAAACAAAAGCGATACCGCATTCAGCAAAGATTTCACGCATCTTTGGCAAAAATTCCTCTGGTTTCTTAACAGTCATACTTCTAAGCTCTGGCAAATACTCTTTTAATCTCTCAGCATTATAAGACTTCGTCTCAATACTTTTTGAGATATTCATAGCTGTTTGAATCCATGCTCTAGAATTAATGATGTTCTTCTCACTATTACAAGATGAACTTGATCTGAAATTCACCAAAAAATCTGGCTGTAACATAATTCTTAAGTCAGCAACCTTGAAAAATTTACATAGATTTGCCACTTTATCATTGATATTTCTTGCAATTGGCAGACCAATAACATCTACAAAATACTTATAATCAATTTCCCGTGCAAGTTCTGCCTGTGCATCAAAATCACTAACCTGCTGTATCTCAATCAACTTTTGATCATAAGTATTCTGTAAATTCTGCCAAACTTCTACACTCGTTCCAAGCATTACAGAAAGCTTCTTTGCTAAGTCATTTGAGATATTAGCCTGCCCATTGAGCAACTTACTTAACGTCTTTGCTGTTGTTCCCATCCTTGTGGCAAACTCATTCTGACTTATTTCCATATCATCGATAATATCTGCAATATAATATCCAGGGTGAAATGCCACTATATCTTTGTATTCCTTCACATTACTCATAATGGTTCGACACCTCCGTCACCTTCACAATTTTAATCATTTTACATTGAGCTAAAATGTCCCCTTCTGTAATCTCGTTCCCATCGTTATCACAAGGAATCATTGTAACTCTATATCCTGTATTACCTAATCGTATACTCCATTCGTCTTTTCTATCCCCTTTTAAATGTTCAAAATGAAATGGAATATAATTAGCAATATCCATTAAAGACTTTGCATTACATATATAGTTTTCTGCAGATTCAAGCTTCTTTTTTACTTGCTCAGGATATCTCCATCTTTTCTTATATTCAGAACAAAACTGTTTCTTTGCAGTTTCATTCTTATACAGTATCCTCATCCCCAAACTTAATTATCCCCTCCTTTTTTATTTTTATTACCTTTTAGGTAATGAAATTTTATCACCATTCAATTGTAATGTAAATACCTTTCTAATATTTTATTTTGATTTTTTATTATGAATATCATCGTTTGTCACAAATCGTACCATAGACTACTATTGATCATGTGTCAAGCAGTTATTCGATATTTTTGAATAACTGAATCCTCCTGCAACTCACTGTCCTCGAATATCTTTTTATATTATAATTGATTGTATTCATACTATACTACAAGCAATATGTCATTTATCGTGGTTATTTTCCATGCGCCATGCTAATTTTCATCAAATAACCATCTATCCAAATCAGGAAATTCATCTTCTACTTCAACTACTTTAATAATATTATTGGCTGGAATTTCAAATTCAATTCTTCCATCATATTGATGTGCCGCCTCATCTTTTCTTATATCCAAATGAATCCACTCTTCCAGCATATATCGTGCGATATCTTGCTTTTCAAATCTATCTATTTTAGAAAATGGAATGGAAAATTCAACAACATAAGGTTTCCCCAGTTTTATGATTTCCCTATATTTTTTCAGATTTCCATCACGCTTTATGCTCTCCAACGCAAATTCCAAAAACTCACCGCCATATGTAGCCAAAAATTTATCATAATCTTTATAGTAATCAAAATCATATATAAAACAAATTTCATTTTTTCTGCGATTACTGCCATTGATCTCCCATCGATCACGCTCCTTCCTAACCTTACAAATTATGTCAACTATCATTTCCTGTGGAATCTCCTGTTGCTGCATATCTTCCCTCAAGGACTGTATGTACCTCTCATCAGAAAAAATCAATCCATTGCACATAACTTTGGACGGATCCGCAAGTCTTGTATTATGATATGCAATTATACTATGGTCTTCTAACAGCGTCATCAATTTGTTATGGATCTTTCCAAATTCAGAATTTATATCCCACATTTTCGATGACGCATAATCATTCAAGAATTTTGTTTCTATCAGCTCTCTTTTAATATTTTCTGGGAAGTTCGAAATACTCTCTCTCACCTTTTTGATTTCAATTGAATATGTTTCTGGTTGAAATATTTTAATTTGTGTCATAGTTTTCTCCTCATATAATCAAGTGCTTTTTATTGTAAATTCAAGTTTTCTAAACTTTTATATCTCAGTGAATAAGCCATAGCTATGTGCATTCCGATGTGTCAAGTACTAAAATAGCAGTTTTTTTGGTATACGAAATAAAACGTCAGCTTTTGTATGGATACCTCATATTCTTCGCTAAACATATTTCTGTCCCCCCTTACACTACACCACTCACGTTATCATCTTGTTTTACCGTACCACGATACACAGCTTTTTGCAATACACTGTGCACCCAAGATTGATTGCCGTTACCTCCTCATCCTTATCTGGCTATACAAAATATCCCCTTGTTTCTTGTATATTTTCAAACGTCTCCAGCTTCTTTTTCTTCTCCTGAATCATTTGCGCATCTAAGAATTTTTAAATTCAGATAAAAAATGGTCTATATTTAAAATCAACTTTCATGTCCCACTGTTTGGAAAACCTTATTTTTATATCATCCTTTATTTACTTTTTACCAAATAGCTTGTACCAAAAACTTGATTTTATTTTTGTGTTCTCCTGCTCTGTAACTTTCAATTTCGCCTCAAAACCAGATAATTTATTTTTGTATACATTAATATTCCTATCAAGTAATTGAATCCGCTCCCTTAACTGTTTATTAGTGTCAATAACTTGACCATATAGTTTCTTAACCTGATTCAATTCAGCTATCACTCTTTCTTTTTCTCTCTTTTCATCTTCATACAATTTTGTAGAAAAATACTTCCTAGATATTGGATCTACTAATAGTTCACCCCAAATATATCCACCATTTTTCCCATCCAACTTTTCTTTTATTCCAATAGTTTGCTTCTCTTCGTCCTCTGCATTGTTAAAATTTTCTCTGACATTCCATTTACTGACTGTAAATTCTAAACATGCAAGTCCTTTTTGTTTCATTTGGCTTATCTTTTTACTATCTACCGAATGAGTATCTTTTATTTCAATTGCGAGTTGACCTTCCCATTTTTCAACATAAATTGCTGGATCCGCTTTCGTGAAATTTACAAGTAAATCAACAATTCGTCTACTTCCATCTTCCATAAGTATACTTTCTTCTTGCAATATTTCATCAGGATATATCGTTAAAGCTTTACCCTTCCACCTTATTTCTAGACGCTCAATTCTAGAAATACATTCTTTAAATAATTCATGTCTATATGATTCTTCACTGCCTTCTCCTTTATGTTCGAAATCAGCATTATAATATCTAAAATAACTATTCTTTAGTATACCATTTTTTCCAGTTTGAAAAACCATCCTCACTTTATTTTCCGGTTTTCTACAAATACTATAAATGTTATTTTTATATTTTTCCCAAAGGTCCGGACGATTTTGTTTCCAATCTAATGCATCCCATATCGTAATTCTTCTATATTTTCCGTCTATTAATAAATCTGCTCTTCTTTTCAATAACATCATCTCCTTCTTGATTTTTTACTAATAAGTTCTATACTCGTCCATCATTTTCTTCAGTACAAGTGCATTCTCGTATTCCTCTTTAAATGCATTGCATTGAATTGTCCTGCAATTTCTGCAAACTGCTTATTTAAGTCTATCTACAAACCTTTTCCCATCATCATCGTAACCTGCAATCGTCTTCGTAAATGCATTTGGAAACATTTCCTATCCCACTATCTCTAATTCATTAATATTGGCTATATTATGTCCATAAAAGAAGACTCTCGGGCCCTGATCCTTCCATGTGATTTTATCTGCACAGTTTTGACCATGAAAATCTGAAATACACTTGCATCGAGTAACTACGCCCTTATCGGTAACAATATCAAATACTACTTCTACAATTACTTTGTATGCACTCTGCTTTATTGCATTTTCGAACTCAATACGTTTTTTTGAATCTATAATATATGTCATTTCAAACTTTATCTTCCCATCCTGATGAATTGCAATTCTAGAGTACTGATTCGAGCGATTTTCCCCAAATAAATAGCAACTCATGTTCTGATTACTTTCATCACTACAAAATATATTGCAATCTTGTATATGTATCAATACCGGTATGCTATTTCCTATACTTGTTCCATTAAACGTAAATTTATACCCAACATTTATCGCGCTTTCAATGCATTCCTTATCATTAATTATCTGTTCAGAATGTATGTTCAAATTAACAGGTTTATCTGCTTTTTGCTTTATACATATACTGTCCATCAGTATCATACTACTGTAATTTGCAATATAATTATTATTTTCCATTTCCTGCAATCGATCATTTTGCTTATATGCTACATATCCCAATACAATAGTGCCTACTGCGCCAAATATACTTGCTGTATAATTTAGTGCATCTCCAGCACCCCACTCGGCAGAAAAAATACCATCTGTATGCACTTTAAATAGTATATTTACCACTAAAGCCAAAATTAGTGCTATTAAAACGACTACTATACCAATCCATATTAACTGCTTTTTCTTCATTGCACATCTCGAATCCTTTCTTTATACAAATTAACACGCTGCGCCATCTTAAATTTCTTCTTTGACAACTTCCATGTACTCAACCTTGGCAAGCCCAAAAATTTAAGAGCAAAACTACTCCTTCTTCGCATTTTCTTCTAGTTCCAACATGTATTTATCGAAGTCCGACATAAATAGTCTATCCTGAATGACACGATATTTTTCAAATTCAGTCTCAGCTTTTGCCTTGGCAATCTCCGAGGTGATTTTACCTGCATCCTGAAGAATCTCTCTGTCATCTGCCATCAGGAAGAGATCTAGACGCTTTGCCCAGTCCTCCATTGTCATCGGAATATGACGTTCTGCACGATCCTCTGCTAAATCCAGATAAGCAGATACAACACGCTCCAGTGAGCGCATTTCCTGCTCACTCAGATAATTCTTTGCAACATTAACATCACTTTTTACGATTTTGCCTTCCGGTGCTGCTGCCCAAGTGGTTAATCCCATGTGTGGCTTGTCTGCATCTGCTCGCTGATAAATCAACTCTGCTGCCGTATGTCCATGAACTGCATAATGCATCTTGTTTTGAACCTTGGCAAAAAACTGCTTCGTTGTTTTTGCTGTTCGGTCATAATCAAGAGCTGTCGCATAGATGTCTGTTATCTTTTGATAAAATCTGCGCTCAGAGAGGCGGATTTCACGAATCTGCTCAAGCAAACGGTCGAAATATTCTACTGTAAGTACGGAACCACCATTTTTCAGACGCTCATCATCCAGGACCCAGCCCTTGATGGTGTAGTCCTTGACGATGCTGTTGGCCCACTTACGAAACTGCACTGCACGCTCATTATTCACTTTAAAGCCGACAGCGATGATCATTTGAAGATTATAATGTTTTGTATCACGAGTCACCTGACGTGAACCTTCAGTTTGAACTATCCGGAAATTCCGGATAGTTGCATCCTCCTCAAGCTCTGAGTCGGAATAAATCTTCTTAATATGCTCATTGATTGTTCGAACATCCACATCATATAATGTGGCCATCATCTTCTGTGTCAGCCATATATTCTCATTCTCGTAGCGCAGTTCAATACTGTCCTGCTGATCACCGACAGAGGCAACATAGGTTAAGTATTCTGCTGCACTGGAACGAATAGTTATTTCATCTTTTTTCTTTTTCAAATAGGATTCCCTCCTCTAAGATTCTAAGTCGAATAATCAACTATGTTTTTATTTTAACACTTGCTGTATGGTATTTGCAGTCCTAATTGTAAGATTGCCAATAATGCCTGCATTTGCCGTTTTTGTTCCACCAATTGCGTTTTTGATCGCAGTCCCGTCAAATCGCCTTATGCCGGTGTTCCCACTTCGATCAAATTCCCATCAAGATCATAAAAACGAATGACCTTCTGTCCCCAACTATGTGTCGTCAACGGATTAACATACTCTGTTTCCGGATATAGGCGTTCCAATTTGTCCACAAAACTTTCTATCTCTGCCTCCTCAAAATAAAGCTCACAATGATTATTTCTTGGCAGAACATCCCCCTGCAAAAAATCTTTCCAACATTCCTCTTCCTGAAGCACAAGCCCCTCGGAAAGAATCATATTTCCACCATTATCCAAAAGCATCTCTAAACCAAATAAGTCATGGTAATACTTCTTGGATTGTTCTATATCTTTAACAACAATAAGCACATTTCGTAACTTCATTTTAATCTCCATTCTGCAAACGGTCTGCGTGCAAGCTCCACGAGCAAGACTAACCATCTGCTTGCAATCTATGTAAAAGCAGATCAACGCTTTCTTTTAATCCATCACTAAATTCTGCTAAATCAGCAATATTAATAACACCACTATTAATTAATGTCACAATATCAAAAATCATATTTTCTTTACTTACTTCACACAATACTCCCGGATGTCTTTTGTCTTTTTTTATTCGTTCCTCCAGTTTCCAGAATTTATCTGAAGCACTTCCCTCTCCGTCCAATAAAATCATATATTCCTTAATCAATCGTTCCATATAAGTTTCTTGCCAATTAGCAACACATGCGCTAAACAACTTCCAATCTTTTTTTGAAATTTGCATATAAGCAACCTCCAATCCATTGTTTACTTAAATATTTTAAAATCATTATACGTGAAATCTTACCTTTTTTCCATAAAATAATGTTTCTATACTCTGTTTCTCCGGACCACTCGGAAACCACAGTGACCCAGATAAAGGTAATAGATATGCAGCAGCATATAATCTTCAACTTCACGAAGTGCACCGTTTCCAACTTCAATTGTATTGTTAAATCTTGAAAAATGATCTTCTGCTACGTTTCCATTATTCACACATGAAATCATTGCTTTATTTATTGCATTATCAAAACTTCTCCATTGAACATAATCCAATAATTTCATTAGTTCTCTTGCATACCAATACTCAATGCCATCCGCTTCATGTCGGATATCATCAAATTTTCTTCTGTACAATTCTATTATTCTCTTTTCCATTCAAATTTCCTTCTCTTATGAACATATTGCTGACGCCAGCAATATGTTTTTTACTATTAATTTCTTCAATTACTCTAACACATTCTCCTTTGTGTTCCTCATCTTGTCATAATACGCTTTATACCTGTAAATTGTTCTCTCACTGACATTATTACGCTTTGCAATCTCTATCATAGTCATTCCACTTTCATAACCTGCAACAAAATCATTATAGATTGCCATCCACTTGGCATTATGCTTAACCTATCGCGTAAACTTAGGTTTATCCTTACGCAAGACTGCACAGGCACTCAAAGATATCCACGGAATTGATATCTTCCATCAACAGGTGGCGAATTACTGTACTACTGCCACCATCTGTGTAAAACCTTTTACCGACAGCTACGATTACAAAGTTGGTAAAGTTATAACTGCCGATGAACTCTCCTTAATTTTCATCATAAGTGAGGCTAAGTCAATACTTACAAACTTTGAACCTATTCAAATTTATTAAGTTAGTAGTTCAACATCATTCCTACTAGTTGATGCAATTTCTTGTAAATCTCATAAGCAGTTCTATAGTCCTCTGATATTAAACAATGATTAACATTATCCGCATCCAGAATATATACTTCTATTTTATCAACACCTGAACTAAACGCCTTTTTTATCCTGTGATTTCCATTAATCACAAATGGATGAACAAACATATCATTCACCAAAACAATGACAGGATTATCTTCCTTGCTCTTTCGTAAAGTATCATTCATTTTTATATACTTTATATCCATATCTGATTCAACTCGACAGCACTCACAAATTACTTGCGTGTCTACTCTTTGTGATTCTATAGAATTCTGCACTATGTACTCATAAACTTGATTTACATTATATTCTAAACAATCCGAACTCCAAACTTCTTCATTTAACATTAACTCTGTTTGCTTCGATTCATCTAATAAAAATTGTAAATCACATAAAGATTGTACAAACTTCAATACCTTCCGTTTCTTAAAAAAAGGAAGCTTTTTTTTATGTATTTCCGACACAATATCCTTTTTATACTGTTTTTTTCCTTCTATATCATTAACATAATTTTCATGCTCATAACACATTGTTGCTAAATATCTCTGCATACCAACCTCCCAAAGCTAAATCAGCTTAAAATGCCTCAACGCATCCTTAATATACTCCACCTTTTCCTGTGGACACTGCTTCACCTCTGGATTCTCTTTCTTAGACCTATTGTAATTCTCGCCCATGTCCAGACCACACATCCGCTTGACCTGCATCCTTTGACGAAGCACCACATAAGAAAACCCTTTCATCTGCAGTTCCATAATCCAACACTATAAATCGATCATGAAATATACCTCCGATCTTTTTCATTGATATTTTTACGGATGGATATTCTTTGCAAAAATCCGTAAATTCTATATTATGAAGTTTATTATTTCTAACATTATCGCTGAACAAAGTAATATTTACTCCGGTTGGAGAATTCTTAAGGTGTACCAGCGTTCTTAATCAATATAATTATCAACAACATATATTGATGACTTTGCCTGCTTATAGATGGACTCATATACCTCATCTGCACTACTGAATTTTGTATTAAACATGAGCCACTTGTCATCATCGTCTGGGACAAAGCTGTTCATCATATCTGCCAACTCAGATTTTGTCACAACATCCTTCAAGCTTTCTGCAACATCTGAAATCTGCTTTTCAAGAGATATCATATCTGAGTTGATTTTGTTAATTTCTATTCTGTTGTTAGCAGTTTCCATATTCCATGTTTCTACCTCCTAGTGAGCTGTCTGTATCCCCTTATTTGTATCCAACTCCCAACCAACCTGCCAAAATCCCATATCTATCATTTTCATTTGTGGGTATGGCATACCTTCAACTTCCATCTTTTCTCTGACAGGTTCGAGTCGGTCAGCGTTTTTCTCATAAAAGTTGACAAGCTGCATTATAGACCTAATGTTGTAATTTCCAGTGGCAACCTTCTGATTCTTTATTCCTGCAATAAAATATCTATCATATGCTGGAACACAGCCAAGTGTTCCCATAAGTATTTTCGTGATGAGTGTAAAAGATAACTGATTTTTCAGTTCTTGTTCTTTTACTTTGTGCCTGATTTTATCGTAATACTGCTCTAAAAACGAATTTATATCCTGCAGTAACTTTTGGTTGCTATCGTCTTTGAAACCGATACAGTCCATTCCAGCTAAAACATCATATTTTTCATTTAGCAGTTCTTTTACTACTGGAATATGTACTTTATAATCCTTTTGTAGCAAAAATGATGAGCCACGATACATTCCCCAACTTGCTAAATAGAAAGCTAGTTGTAAACTCAGATAATCATAATCAACTTCTTTGGATTCTCTTGCTTTTATAAAATGTGAATAGCAGTGTTCCCAAGAACGATATCGACCATTCTCATCAGCCTTCAAATCATTATAATATTCTGTTGATGATTTAATAATCAAATCCACAGTATCCATGCTACTCACCGCCTATTCGTTACTCGTTCTTATCTGTTCTCCATCCGGGAAGATAAATGATTGCTCAAAGGTAACCTCCATCACATCAGCTATCTGTTTCAACTCCTCAAGGGTAACTGTATCTCGTTTCAGTTTCTTACCAAAGTTCTGTGGAGTCTGACCTATCCGCCTTGCAAGTTCCGAAACGCTTATATTCTTTTTATTACATAATTTTTTAATCATATCGGATGTTTTCACCTTAATCCTCCATGTCTAAAACGCACCTTAACTTGTTACATTATAAACCATTTGGTTGATAAATTCAATTCTGCCACAGTTCCACTCTGTAAATTTTCTATGAATGACAAAAACACCCTGCATTGCTGCAAGGTGCTAATGATTATAAACTATTCTTCAACTTAACAATTCTTTCTTCAATTTCACGGATCACTTTAATAAAATCCATATCATCTTTTCCTGTAGGGTCATCTAGTCTCCAGTTATCATCAAAAGGTCTGCCGATAAAAGGACATCCAACATTACATCCCATTGAAATTGCGATGTCTACGTCTGGGATATCTGTAATTAACTTGCTGTATTGACCATTTGTTTCCATATCAATCCCATAAAGTTTTTTCATTATACGAACAGCATCCTGATTGATTTGTGGCTTTGTTTCTGTCCCGGCAGAATAGCTTTCAAACACATCAGATGCAAGATGTTTTCCAAGTGCCTCGGCAATCTGACTTCTACAGGAATTGTGAACACAGATAAATGCTACCTTTTTTTCTTCCATCTATCATTTCTTAAACCATCCTCTTGTACTATTGGCCACCTTTACAAGCGCAAGAGCTTGTTAAAAAGGCAAACAACAAAGAAGCCTATGACGAGATTGCCGACCAGATTTTCGCACTCAGAGAAAAGCGCCAGCAGGCCTCAATGGACACTGTACAGCGTGATGAGCAGCTACAGCGAATTACAGAATTGCAGGATTATATTAAGACCAGCCTTCCGACCTTACAGTATTCGATGAAGCCCTTGTAAAACGCTGGCTTAAGCAAATCACAATATGGGACGACCATTGCACGATTGAATTGAAATCCGGACTTAAGGTCGATGTAGAAAGATAAGCATAGACGCACGAAACCCTCCCAGCCATGACGGTTGAGAGGGTTATTTTGTTATTCTTCTTTGTTTTCTGGAAGATAGTAAAGCTTCCCATTCTTAGAAATCAGCTGGACATCCTCTGCATATAGTTCCGATGTGTCTGCTATATGCAATGCTTCATGCCCTGATGCTTGTGCTGAAATCATCGTAGCAGTTTTCTTTTCAATAGAACGGAAATTGAAATCGTCATTAAAAAGGCCCGGTATGAAATGAATTACACCATCAAATCCTGCTCTCTTTCTTCGAATCTCATCTGTCTCTATTCCTAAACGTTGTGTTATCTCCTCATGCCATGCGGTAAGTCGTTCTTGTGTATCACTTACTTGCTTTGTGTATGTTGGTAATAAAGCAACGCATTGTTCTCTTGAAACAGCACCCAAATGCAATGTATATCGTAAATCAGAAATCTTGTAAAGCACATCTAATAATGACTTCTGATACATAAACCAGTTCTGCGCATTTCCTAACGCCTTTTCATAGGCTTCATAATCCAGACCTGTTTTCTTAGCAAAACCTGCCAGCGTGAGATTTGCTTGTCCAAGAAGCTGTGTACACTCTTCTTCCAAGCTATCAAGTTGTGCAATCTTTGAAAGACGCAACTCATCGTTTTCTAAAATCTCTGCTTGAAAATCAGCAATCTTTTTAACGTGAGCCACGAGCGAAAATACTCTGCTGCGATACTCATTATCCTGAAAATCCTGTATCTGAGAAATGCCATCACTGATTTCACCTAGCTTAGCATTAATCTGTGTCATGTAATACTGACCAACAACCATTGACGCTACGCCCATAGCTGCAGCGGCGGTATTTGCTACTGCTGCTGTTCCTTTTTGTGCTTCAACAGCCACAAGATTGGCATGACCTTTAATTCCATCAGCGCCATGATAGATACCGCGAACAGCACCTTCCATCACTTTAGAATTAGTCAGTTTAGCACCTGCAGGTATAACCGCACGATATAACACTTCGCCATTTGCAGCTTGAACAGCCTGTGCAGCATTGTTGACTGCATTACCGGCCCGAGCTAACCCCGGAACCAAATTATTAACATGTGCCAGAACCTTGCTATCAGTAATTTCTACCAGCTTAGTATCATCATCAATTGCCTCTGCAGGAAGCATCTCCATCTGAATAATAAGTTCATTTACATGAAGAATCTCCATAAGCTCATCTTTTCCGCTGGTTACTGCTAATGGCGCTGATACCAAATCCCCTGATGGAATATTTTCACGCTTCTTAACTTTTGTATAGATGATAATGCCTGCTGCTATTGCTACAGATATGACAATACCTATTCCTATGTATTCCATATATCTTGAACCTCCTATTGTTTCTATAATAGGCTTTGTAATTTTCGCGAATATCAAAGATTCTAATACCAATCCATATTTGCCATCATTTCGGATTCGTATTCTGCCTTCATCCCACTTTCATAATCTGCAATTGCATAAAGCGTAGAATCGCACCCTTCAAGAAAGTTTATTATTGCTTTTAGATACATATACACATTACTCAAATCCATTTTTTTGTTATCAATTCGATACTCCAAACTGTATGATGTAGGATATCGGAAATTATCTCCGTTTTTATCTAATGAATTTATTTCATCGAGTAGCTTCTCAACGATATCTACAATTGCCAAATCTTCACCAGAATCATTCGCATATTTAACAATTACCGGTTTTACATTTTTCCATAAATCTTTTTTTATATAATGGCTTTTTCGTTTCGAGTTGAATACTTTTAACGGTACACCATCCTCTACCCTACTATAAAATAATCTCTTCAAACATAACTCTATAGTATTTCGGAACATAAAAATAAGCGGATATAATTTAACTTTGTTTGATATCTGATGATTTTTATAGATATAATCAATCACTTCGGTATATCCAGTGACCTTGACGTGGAAACCTTCATCTGAAATTCTTTGCCACAAATAGCAATTTCCAAATCCATGTGAAGCAAAAGCAAAGAATTCAGGTTTTAAGTTGTGGTCAAATTCATCCTCTTCAGAAACAATTCCTTTCTCAATGCATTTCTTTACTAACGCAAAGGCTTGTAACAAATTATTGGCAACATCCACATTGTCCAAAAACTTATCTCTGTATTTTGAAAGAAAGTCATCTTCAAATGGAAATCTGAACATATCCGATTTTTTATCGACTTCCTCCAACGAATCTAAATAAGTGGTCAACCATTCTGTCTCTTCATTAGTCAAAAAGCTTTCTCTACCTGTATCTATGTATTTTTTTAACAACATAGATACATCATGACAGCAGTCTTCGAAAGAATCTTGAATATCTCTCTTTCGAGGTAATACTCGACATAGTAAAGATTTCAAGCCAAGTTCAAGACTATGACGTAACAAAAATATACCTGTTAGAAACCACATATCCGATTTAACGTTATCGTGCCCACTTTCAATCACATCTGCAAATGTTTTATATCCACACTCATAGAAATGGTATGAGAGCGCCTTATAATCTTCAAAACAATTTCTACTCCACTTAATAATTACGGATGTCTCTTCATTATTGATTTTCCAAAAATCCATATCCGCTGAAGGCCAAATCCATACAGAATCCCCCATTGGTGTACCTCCTTCTACAATAAAATATCTTTTAATGCTTTACTCATCAATATCTGGCGTTTCTCCATAAACTCTTCAAAATTAGATAGTTCGTATGAAACATCACTAGGAAGGTACTTAGCATTTTCACTATTTTCAGTAACCTTCAGCCAATCGACAAGTGGTATCGCATTCTTGGATTCATTCTCTCTACCTTCCAACAATTGAAGGTTTGCCAATGTATTCCTTCTTCTACGCCAATCTTCTTTAGTATCATCATCAATCACTGTTCCATCCGGCAACACTAAGTCTTTAATCTTGCCTTCTTCAAATCCTGTATACGGATGCATATGATCTTGATGAAATCCCTTCTGACTATATTTCAAATTTGGATACAGAAGAGATAACAACATAAATGTATAGGCATCAATCTCATCCGCAGTATATCTAAGAGTTCTGTCGCCTGTGAATCTAATCCCATTTAGATTTTTCATACTAAATGAATTAGATGGTGCTGCCTTCAATGCCTCTCTTATGCTTGTCAGTGCAGAGTTTGATGCGGTACCAAAAATCTGTCTTACCTGTGCGATTACAATATATTTTCTTAATTCAGCTTTACTGCTTGAATCGAAATTACCACCTTTGTATCTGTAGTAAACCATAGGAGAAACAGCCACATAAGAAATCATGTTCTCTGAATTGAATCCGAACTCATTTAACAAATCAACTGTATCCTTGATGGCTTTTCGGATTGAGTCCCAGTTTTCTTTGATTTTTAGTACACTATCTTTTTTAAATGTTTCTACTTTTAATGCTACGGACATATCTAAAAGATACAAACAGGTACGCATTATAAAGTCATTAGAGAACTTGAATCCTTCGCCTTTCTTATTTATTTCAAAAAGCAACTTATCAATTTCATCCCTTGCCTTATCCCAATGAGAAACAATAGTAGAGAATAACAAGTCACTCTTTGAAAGAATGGTTCCACCAGAATTTACTCTAACGAAAATATCCAATACACTGTCTATCGAATCTTTTTCTACTTCAAAGTAGTTGATGATTTCATCAGTAACCAGTCTTGTATGCAAAAGAGAAATATTCTTTGTTGCAACTTTGTCGGTTGCCCATCCATTAGGAATGATGACCTCTGTTAATAAATTTTCAGCTGAATACTTAAGGATATCTTTTACCAAATACCAAAGCTTATCGTCCTTATTCTTTGCAGCCTCTTCTGCTGTTAAAAATCTGAACTCATAAGAAATGCCCTCATCATCAGTTTTTTCACTGTGCAAATCAAAGTACAGTTCTTTCTTCGGAAATGCATCATCATTCTTCCATCTTTTGTTTGGAAGTTTTCTGCTCATACTTCCTTGCAAAGCTATGTATAGAGAAGTCAATCTCTGCTGGCCATCCAAAACTGCCCAGATTGTTTCATCTCCACTACCAACCGGGAACGGCTGTGGTGCAGCCGGATTCTTATACATATCTCGGTCATGGTAATCTTTTATAAATTCATACATTGAATACTCTTTTTGGTTCACAATAGTCTTCTTAACTTTCCAAAAAAGAAAAGTTCCAATAGGATATCCAAGCATGATAGAATCCATTAATCTTGTAATCTGTGAATCTCCCCACACATATTTTCTTTGAATAGCAGGAAGTTAGACTCTTCTACTATTTACATCATCTATTATTGCTCTAATACTTTTCTTTTCATATGCCATGATTTGCCTCACTCATTACTTGTTTTTATCTGCTCTCCGTCCGAGAAGATAAATGACTGTTCAAAAGTAACCTCCATCACATCAGCTATCTGTTTCAACTCCTCAAGAGTCACAGTATCTCGTTTCAGTTTCTTACCAAAGTTCTGTGGAGTCTGACCTATCCGTCTGGCAAGTTCCGAAACGCTTATATTCTTTTTATTACATAATTCTTTAATCATATCGGATGTCTTCATCTTAATCCTCCATGTATAAAATACACCTCAACTCACTATATTATAAACCATTTGGTTGATAATTTCAATCCTGGCACGGTTTCGCTCTGTAAATTTTCTATGAATGACAAAAACACCCTGCATTGCTACAAGGTGTTGATATAATAGTCCTTATTCAATTATCTCTTGAGTTCAATAGTCATGCCGGATTTAAATTTGAAGATTAGTTTATCATCATAAACTGTGATTTTTCAATAAGCCTTCTGGCCAATTGCTCATCATATTCTGTGATTCTGCTTGTTTGCGTTTGAAGAAAATGTCGCATTTCATTTATTCATTTTCTTAGCATTTCCTGCTCAACATCTTTAGTTACAACTGTTGCCTTCTTTTCTCTCAAGGCGTCTATTTCCTTTGCTATAACATCATACTCAGCATTTTTGTTTACGCACATCACAAGCTTTTCCTGTAATTCCGCCATTCTTTGGTCTATGTACTCAAGCGTTGCCGTAGAATCACCATTTAGTACATCTTCGATATTATGCTGTAGTTGCACCAAAAATTCTTTTCTTCCTCCAAGGGTCTTATTGATGGCTCTCATGACTGCTTTTTGAATTTCTGATTCGCTGATTGCCTCAGCATCACAGCCTTTTTTCGGACCCTTCTCAATTCGGCTGGCACATCTCCATTTGTTATAAGATGCACCCCTAGCTTTCCACGCAACTCTTCTGAAAAGATCCCCACATTTACCACAGTATATGATGCTCGATAATGCATATTTGCTGCTGTAGACTCTTTTCGTCTTCCCGTTTTCTGTTCTTAAATGAGCCCTTCTTTGCAGTTCTTCCTGGACCTGCATGAACAACTGCCTTGGAATGATTGCTTCATGGTTGTTTTCAACATAGTACTGAGGAACAATTCCATTATTAGCAACTCTCTTCTTTGTAAGAACATCAACCGTATAGGTTTTCTGTAAAAGAGCATCTCCCATATACTTTTCATTTGTGAGAATTTTTCTTATTCCATCACTTCGCCATTTCATATTTCCGGTTGCGGTTGGAATACCATCTGCCATAAGTCCGTCTGCTATATTCTTAAGGCTTGCACCTTGAAGATATTCTCGAAATATTCTTCTTACTACCACAGCCTGCTCT